>Ga0116186_1004487_pt1 | contig 11342 bp, 5 predicted proteins | sample AD_JPNNA4_MetaG_FD_89806 | JGI IMG/M metagenome (GOLD analysis project Ga0116186, IMG submission 89806) | Active sludge microbial communities of municipal wastewater-treating anaerobic digesters from Japan - AD_JPNNA4_MetaG | ecosystem: Engineered > Bioreactor > Anaerobic > Digestate | place...
TGTTCGCCACATACTCGAAACCGAACGGCATCACGTCCCGCACCACGATGTTCGACAGGCTGTCGGCAGTGCTCAGGTTCTCCAGCGCGATTCGGTAGACCACGAAATCGCCCGGCTCCGCGGTGGTGATGTCGGATGTCTTCGTGATACGGAAATACGGCACCGTCACCAGGTCATCCGCCCTGTTCGAAGCGATCTTGAACGCCCCGACGCTCGCGTTCGCGGTGTTGGGGATCGGGTAGTCGCCCGGCGTCAGATCGCCGCGTGGTTCCGTCGCGAACGCGAACGTCCGCACGGTGTCGCTCGTCGCGCCGGAGACCTGCCACGTCAACGTATGTGTGCCAGCATCGTACGTGGCGGCGGGAACGCTGCTTCCCGCGAGATACACAAGCTCCGCCGGCAGCGGATCTTCTACGGTGATCTTCCCGGCGTACCCCGGCGGCGTCTTCAGGCGGATTTCGTAATGGATTTCTTTCCCGACAAGCGCCGGCGGCGTCACAACTGCCTTCGTGATGGAAATCGAGGATGCGCTGCGCGAAACCACATCCGCCTGCGAGGACACCGGCAGCCCGCCCGTGAACTGCGCCCACGCGGCGTTTGTCAGAATCACACCCTGATCCGCCGCCTCAGCGCGGACGTGGAGCGTATCGCTGGCGCCGGGTTGCAGGTCGCCGACATTCCAGGTCAGGACGCCGCCATTGGACGTCGTCGCATCGGAAGAAACCAGCGTCCACCCGCTGTTCAGGGTGTCGGTCACCGTCACGGACGGCGCGACATCGTTCCCCACGTTGACGACCACGATGGCGAAGTCCACCGTTTCACCGTAGCTCGTCGTATCGGTGGAGGCGAGCTTCGAAAACTTCAGCACCGGCGTCTTCGGGAACATCGGAATGTTGTACGCAACCGTCTCGATATCAGGAACCGTGACCGGACCGTTGGTGAGCCCGAACGAGTTCGGCCGCGCGATCTGCAGCCCGTCCCCGGAGGACACCGTCATCATGATGGTCGACGCGCCTTCCGCCGTCGGTCGAACGGTGAGGTGCATCCTGCGCGGCGGATACGTCGTCCCGGACGGCGGGTCAACCGTCATGATGTACCGCGCCGGGTTCGCCACCGTGCCGACCTGCGACGAACTGAACAGGAACGCATACCGGCCATCCGCAGGGGTTACGAACGGGTTGATGTTGTTCACGTTCGGTGGCACGCCGGTCCCGTTGAGAAGCGGAATCGCCAGCACGCGTTCATCAAGGTTCCGCAGCGTTACTGTGCTGCCCGGGATGAGCGCCGTGGTGACGGCATCGAACACCCGCCCGAACGGGTCAATCAGCACATCGGCGTTCAGCACCACTTCGCCAAGATTATTCGTGCGCGACGACACCGGCACCGTAAAGACGTCCCCGTCTTCCATCTTCACGCGCAGGAAGTAGCTCCCCGGCAGAAGGTTCTGGAAATCGTACCTGCCCATGGCGTCGAGAATCGCCGTCGCCACCACGTTGCCATTGGCATCCAGCAGCTCAACCGTCAGGCCGGCATACCGCGCGCCCGATTCCTCATTGCGCGCGTGAACCATGCCCGCGATGGCGTTCCGTGGCGGTGACGTGGACCCGTCCATGTTAACGACGATCGTCTGCAGAACGCCCACCATCACGTCCGCGCCGGTCACCCGGTCGGTCACGTGCACGTGGAGCTGATACGTCCCCGGCGGAATGTCAGGAACCACGAACACACCGTTTTCGTCGAGTTCAACGAATATCGAGATGGGGTCGCCTGTTACCGTGGTTCCCACAAGCTCCACCTCAACGCGGAGCGCCGGGTCATTCGCCCGCACCTCCACATTCCGGGTCTGGTCGTACACACGCACCGCAACGGCGCCCGGCAGGATGATGAGCTTGATGACGTCCGAATCAAATCCGCGGAACGACGCCACCACCCGCGCGGTGTCGTTCGCCGCCAGAATCGGGGCGGTAAGGATCGTCACCGCTTCCCCGTTGCCGCCCGATACCGGCACTTCGATCCGTTGCGTGTCGTTCGAGAACTTGCCCTTGTCCGCCGTGAAGACGACAATCGTTCCGTCCGGCAGCGGCCGGTCGAGGTCATCGGTTACGCGGGCAGTGAGCCTCGATTGATCCGTTCCGTTCGCCACGATGGTGCGCGGCTCCGGCGTAAGTTTGATCCACGTGGGGAGAACCGTTGTCTGACCCGTCACCACGGCCGTGCCGCCGGTTGAGGTCGCGGTGTCGTTGTAAGAGGTCTGAAGTATGTCCCCCGGTTGCGCAAACAGCGTCCCGTCATGGTCAGGGCCTGCGCTCTGACCGTAATAGGTGGGCAGGGAACCGGAAAACACGCCGGTTCCCTGCCCGGTTTCGTACAACACCAGGGTCTCAACCTCGCCCGTGCGCGGGTTCGTCACGGTCACGTGCACCGTGTCAATCGCGTTGGGGAGGTAGTTCCGGTCGGGGTCGGTAAGAAGAACCGTAATATTCTCACCGGCGACGATCTGTGTGGTCTGGGAAATCGTACCGTCCGTTCCGACGACACTCCCGAGCACCGGCGTAACAACAGTGTTACTCAGGAGGGAGAACTGGAAGCCGCCGTTGTCGAAATACGTGAGGGAGGCCTGACTGGTGATCAGTGTTCCCGGCGGCGTAACGGCGTACACACTGGTCGCTGCCACGCACATGGCGGCGACCAGTAGGTACACCCGTTGCCGAAGACGCGAGAACATCTATCAGTCCCGATTCTGCTTTTTGTCGTCAGTGCGCCCCTCTCCCGCCCGAAGGACGGGAGAGGGGCATGAACATGCTCAGTTCAATTCACGCGTCGTGCGTCAGTCAATCTTGACGTCGAACGTGAAGGTGTTGCTGCTGCCCGGGCCCATCGCGGTGAAGCGAACCTGGATGGCGCCGCCCTCGAATCTCGCGCCGTCACCGTCAATCGCGTCGGTGCGTGCGATTCCGTTCACTTTGATCGTTCCGGCCTGATACGTCGTGTTGGTCGGAATCATGTCCACGATCTGCAGGGCGGTTGCCGTGCCGTGACCGTTGTTCGTCACGACGACCGTGTACGTGAGCACGGTCCCCGGAGGCTGCGCTCCCGTCGGGGAAACCGACTTGACGATGGACAGAACGGGCCCATGAACGGTCGTGGTCAGTGTCACCGTACCGGTCACCGTCGGATCAACACTCGATGCAATCGTTACGGTGGTTGCATCGACCGTCATGTCCACCGTACCAGGGGTCACCACCACCGCCACGATGATGTGGGCAACGGTGCCGGCCGGGATGCTTCCCGTATCCACCTTGCCGTCGCCGTCGGTGTCCGTCAACAGCACGTCACCGTCGTCGCCGGCGATTCCGTTGTTGTTGGCATCCAGCCAGATCTGGTTGGTGAAGCCCTGCGTGGACGACGTGGTGAAGTCGAATACATCATTCGAGTTGCCGCCGTTCGTCACGCTGAAGCGGTACAACAACGTGTCGCCCGGTTGGCCGGTGAGCGCCAGCGAGGTGTTGGAAAGCGTGACGTACGGCTTCGCCGCCACGGTGATGTCACCCGGCGTACTGCTCACTGCCGGAAGTAGAGGGCCACCCGATGTGGAGCTGTACAACACCGAGGCAACGTTCGATATGCTGGTTCCCGCCGCAACTCCCGCGTTCACGGTCGCCTGGAAGAAAAGCCAGCCTTCTTGACCGGCCGGGGAGTCACCCCAGTTGATGGTTACCGTGTTTGCCGCGGTGATTCCGAAATCAGCCGAGTCATCCCCGGTGGCATCCGTCTGCGGCGTAGCCGTCGCATATGTTCCGCCGGAGCCAGCGAAAATGCGAATAGAACCCGGAACGTACGTCATGCCGGACGGCACCACGTCGGAAAACACGATGCCGTACGCGGTGCTGGTGCCCGTGTTATTGCCACGGATGGAATAGGTTACGACGTCACCCGGCTTCGGGTCGGAGGGAGAAGCCGTCTTCACCATGCTGAGTACTGCGGTCGACACCGTGGAGGTAAAGACTCCCGCGTCCGACACACCCGTGTTGAACTGGGAGGTGGCCGTCAGTGTCACCGCCTGGGACGAGCCGTCAAGCGCGCCTGTCGGTACATTCACGACGACGAACACCTTTTTCGAGCTGTCCGCCGGAAGGCTCGCGATGGTGCTGACGATGTTCCCCGGCACCATTTCGCCCGCGTCGAGTATACCGTTGCCGTTCGGGTCGCCGTAGATCACGGCGGTCCAGCCGGACGACAGGGCTGACGTGGTGAGAGCGAACGTGTCGGTGCCGTTCCCCATGTTGGTGATCGTCGCGGTGTACGAGACCCACGAGTTCTCGGCGACCGACTTCGCCGAAGTTGCCGGAGACACATCAACGCCGGCCACCTGCGCCACCACGGTGGTGACGGTGTTCGAGTTGATGTTCGGCAACGCGTTGCCATTCGCGTCCTTGTAGCTCAAGGTCGCGAAGTTGCTGATGACGGTTCCGGCAGGCGTACCGGCGGCCCAGGACGTTCCGAAAGGAACCAGGGTCACGAGTACCGCCAGGAACCACCATGTTGTTGGACCCCTGAGTGCCTTCATGGCGCTCCTCCTTTCAGAGAGTGGTTCCGGGGTGGTGTGTGAACTTGTGCGCGTGTTGTGTGAACGAAACAGATGTGTCAGCGGTGTCTTCATTGTCCTTCCCCTTCCGCTGCGCCGGGTAAGGACACTCTCACCCGAACGGTGGCTACTGCTTTGGAACGCGGCCGGATCGGTTCATTGACCAGCCATTTGATGTGCGTGTACCGGTCGGCCGGAACATGCCGTTTCTCAATTGTCCCGTCCGGGTTCTGGAAGTCGTACATGATGGGCGGCGGTTGGAAAAACCTGCCTCCATCTATGCTGTAGGTGATCGTCATCCCTACGCCTGCGGCGCTTCCGATGACGTACTCCGTGCCGCGCGGAATGGGATCGACGATTTCGACGCCGTACGCGGGTTCCGTGCCGTTATTCACGGCGGTAAGCGTGTACCGGATGATGTCGCCCGGTTTCGAGATGAGGTTGCCCGCGCTATCCCTCACCGCCTTGCCGATCCGAGCATCACCGGCGGGAAGAACGAGCTCGTCAGTGATGGTGATGGAGACTCCGTTCGGCGCGGGCTGCTGACCGGTTGCAGGTTCGCTGACCGCCAGTGCAGCACACACGGCGATCAGGAGGACCAGAACGGTTCCGCTTCGTCTGGTGCGCATGGTGCTACCCATAACAGACTCCTTTCCTACTTCACTTTCACGCGGAACGAAAACGTCCCGCTCCCGCCCACAGGGAGGGTTCCCACTGTTACGCTCACGTTGTTCCCGGAGACGGTGACCTGATCCGCGTCGGCCGCGTCGGTTTTCGGCACGCCATTCAGAACGACGCTGTTGGGGACGTAGTCCGTTTCGAACGGCACCGTATCCGAGATGATGAGGAAGGTCGCCGCGTCGGTGCCGTTGTTGCCGTACGTGACGGTGTAAACGAGCGTATCTCCCGGCGCGGCAGTGGCCTTGTCCACCGTTTTTGAGCAGGTTGCTATGGGCTGGGATGTTACCGTGATCGTCGCGGTCACAAGCTTCGAAAGCCCCGTCATAGCGCCCGTGTTATATGTTATCCAGCCTTTGTTCAGAATCTCCGTCTGGTTCGCGATCGGGCTCTTGACGACCCCGCGGAACGTGAACGTCGCGGAGGCCCCCGCTGCCAGCGTCCCCACATTCCACTGAAGTGCCGGATTCGTCGCCGCCGGCGTCGGCGTGGCGGAATTGGGAACGTAGTTGAGGTACGTGGAGACCGTGTCCTTCAGCACGACACTGGTGGCGGTCCCGCCGCCGGTGTTCTGAATCACGATCGTATACAGCAGTGTGTCAGCGGGCAGCGTAAGCCCGCCGTTGAGGTCGGAAACCGACTTCGTTGACGTGTTGAGGACGGCGATCGCGCTGCACGTATTGGTGAACTTGGCAATGAGGTACGCCGTGCCGGCCGGGTTGCTTGTCGAATAAGTGGTGTTGCCCTGTTTGTCACGCGCGACCGCGCGGATCAGGAAATTGCCGGCGGACATCTGCGACACATCCCAGACATACCGGAATTGCCCGATCCCCGTGCGGGTCCCCGCGCCGATACGGGTCCACGTCTGGCCGGGGTCGTTCTCACCCCAGTCGCCGTTGTAATCGTAGTAATACTCGAACCATACGGAGTCTATTGTGTCCGTCGTCAGCCCGCCGACCACGGTCAGGACGTCCGACACCCTCGCTTTGAGCGTATCAGGGGAAGGGCAGCCCGTCTGGGTAAGCTCGGCGATGATCGGCGCATCGATTCGGCCGCCGTACCCGTTGTAGATGTCGCCGCCCGGCAGCGGAACATCCGCGAGAGCGAAGTCCCCGCTGTAAAGCAGGTCCTTCTGGGTGGGATCGGAGTTGCTCGCGCTCGTGGTGGCTGAAATGGAGAAGAAGCTTGAACCGGTCAGCAACGGGCCTCCATTGGCCCTGCCGTCGAAGGCCTCAAGCGGTACCTGCACGTCAATCCAGTACTCACTTTTCTGACTGCCGACCGGTTTCGTTCTATCAATCTGCACGACCCGCGTTCTGCCGAAATCCCAGACGTACGCGTCGGGATCGGTATCCCACGTTGAGCTGCTTCCCGAGGCGCCGTCCACTCCATCGCTCGGTCCCGCGCAATCCTGTCGCCAGACGCCGACCTGGTTCATGTCGAACTTCTGGCTGTTCACGTTCTCGTAAATGATGACGATGTCGTCCGGTTGGTTTCCGGAGCTGGTGCCGTCGAGGAAAACGACGAACTCCTTCCACCCGTCGCCGTCGATGTCCATCAGCACGTTCCACGTGGCGGAGGTGAACGGCTGCCCGCTTCCTGTCAGGGCTGTGGGTGGCCCGCCGACGCGAAAGCGGAAGTAAAGGATGGTGCCGTTCCCGTAGTAGTAAAACGAGGGCTGGTCGTACAGCGGACCGGAAGTGAAATCGTTGGCGCCTTGCGGCGAAGCACCTTTGGAACCGTCGGTTTGACCGGTCTTGTCCGCTTCCGGCACGCCGAGGCGCGTATACGCGCTCGTGGCCAACACGCTGGGCCAGGTTGTGGGGTACGTGTACCCCGTGGGGTCGCGGTAGTTCTGGAGGGCCGCCGGTACGGCGGAGGCAGCGACGAGGAGGACGGCGACAAGTGCCGGGAAAAGCGGAAATCGCCTACGCGTCGAGGGAACGCGTACGGAACGCGGAAACAGTATCTCAGACGACGGCAATGCCTACGGCCCTCCGGACATTGTCTCGCACACGCGTTGCACAGACGCCACTGCTGTGGCAGCGCCCGCCACGGGAGCAGGCCTCTCCGGCCCTTGTCGGAGCCGGCGAATCGAAAGCGTTCATACCTAAATGTACCAAAAGGTCAACCCCTCTAGTGCAAGAGCTCCGTACTTCGTTCGCCACGCAAGACATTGTGAACGCCGGAAAACCAAGCAAATTAAGTACCGGAAGAACGGCACTGCCTTCTTGCCGTTCCAGACGGGATTTGTGGCACGCAGCCGTTTCGTGAAAACCCCCGAAGTGTCTCAAAATGAGAAAAGTGTTAAGAACGTCACACTTCCGTGAGACAGAAAATTCCTCGCGGCGCCAAACCCCGCGGGAAACACCGGAACCCGTTCAGTGCAACCGGGTGCGGCAAAAAGCGCAGGAGGGTTCGCGTCGTTTCCGGCTTTTGATTACCTTTACTTTTCTTTGAACCATCCAGAACCGCTCCGTGGTTCCCCGACCGCGCTATACCGCGGGATTCAACCGGCGTCGGGTACGGTCTGGCTGACGCAAAAGGATGACCTCTTGGTTCCTCCTGGAAGGCAGTATCATTTCTCTTACCTGCCGTGCGCAAAACCGTCGTGAGGATTATGCCGTATGACAACACGGAAAACGCTGAATCACGTGGTGGTGGCGGTAAAACAGGTGCCCGACACGACGCAGGTGAAGGTGGACCCGGCAACGGGTACGCTGATCCGCGAAGGCGTGCCCTTCATCATGAACCCGTTCGACACCCACGCCGTGGAGGAAGCGCTTCGCCTTAAAGACCGCTTCGGCTGCCTCGTGACCGCGGTGACAATGGGTCCACCCAACGCGGCGGCCACCCTGCGGAAATGCCTCGCGCTGGGCGTGGATGATGTGGTGCTGGTGTCTGACCGCGTGTTTGGAGGCGCCGATACGCTGGCGACGAGCTACGTGCTGTCGGAAGTGATCCGCCGGGTGGAGAAGGAACAGGGACGCGTGGATCTCGTCATCTGCGGCAAACAGACGATTGACGGCGATACCGCGCAGGTGGGCCCCGGCATCGCCGTCCGCCTGAACTACTGCCTGCTTACGCTGGTGGACAGGATTCTGGACATCAGCGGCGCGGAGCGAACCATCACGGTGCGCAGGAAACTTGAAGGCCGCCGGGAGGTGGTGCGCGCTCTGATGCCCGCCTGTTTGACGCTGGTGCGCGAGGTCAACGAGCCCCGCTACCCGAAAGTGCCGAACCGCCTGATGGCGGAAACGGCCGAGATTCCCGTGTGGGATAACCAGTTCCTCCAGCTCAGCCTCTCGCGGGTGGGGTTGAAAGGCTCGCCGACGCACGTGAAGAAGATTTTTGCGCCGGAGCGCGCCCGTGGTGAAATACTGGGGGATGCGGAAAACGATCCGGAAGGCGCGGTCGCCCTCCTGATAAGACGACTGATTGAAAAGGACCTGATTTCCGTCGGGCGATAGGCCGCAGGATGTTGCTGCCGGCCAACCCGTAACAAGGAGAGATTCCGCGGTGCCCGAGAAAAGCAGTCTGGGTGAACCCAAACGTCCGAAACGGCCCAGAGGACGCGCGCGTCTTCTGGAGGGCAAATGCATCGCGTGCGGCGCGCTCTGCCAGGCGGAATGCCCGGCCGACGCAATCGAGATGAACGACCGGGGAGAACCCATCATCATCCTCGAGAACTGCATCGGCTGCAAAAAATGCGTGAAAGTGTGCCCGGCTTCCGCCCTGGAGATGTTCTTCACGCCGGAGGAAGAAGCGGTTCTTGCCGAGCTTGCGCGGCTCGGTTTCGCGAAAGAAGCGCCCGAGAAGGAGGGGCCGGTTCCCAAAGTGGACCAGAGCTACCGTGGCGTGTGGGTGTTCGTGGAGCAGCAGAACGGACGCGCGGCGGCGGTAAGCTGGGAACTGCTCGGCGCCGGCGCCAAACTCGCCGCCGACCTCGAGGTGGACCTCTGCGCGTATGTGCTGGGGCATGAAATCGGCCATCTCGCCGACGAGGCGTTCGCATACGGCGCGAAGAAGGTCTACCTCGTTGACGATCCGATTCTGAAGAACTACCGTACGGAACCCTACCTCAAAGCGTCGTCCGATCTCATACGCAAATACAAGCCGGAAGTGGTACTGATGGGCGCCACAGGGCTCGGAAGGGACCTCGCCGGAGCAGTCGCCACCGATCTGCACACCGGCCTGACGGCGGACTGCACCGGGCTCGCCATCGACAAGGCTGGCAGGCTTCTGGAACAGACGCGGCCTGCGTTCGGCGGCAACATCATGGCCACCATTCTGACGGAGCGGCACCGCCCCCAGATGGCAACCGTTCGTCCGCACGTCATGCCGAAACCGGAACCGGTGAGCGGCGCGCACGGCGCAATTGTCGTGGAACCTCTGGACATGTCCGAGGACGACATTCGCGTCAAAGTGCTCGAAGTGCGGGAAGATGAGGGCGCCGCCAATCGTGTTGACATCGCGGGCGCGGAGGTTCTGGTCTCCGGCGGCCGCGGAATGCAGGGGCCGGAGAATTACCGCCTGCTTCAGGAACTGGCGGACGTTCTGGGCGGAACGGTGGCCTCCTCCCGTGCCGCCGTCGACGCGGGCTGGATGCCCTACGAGCGACAGGTCGGGCAAACGGGAAAAACGGTGCGGCCGAAGATATACATCGCGTGCGGCATCTCCGGCGCGATCCAGCACCTGGTGGGCATGCAGGATGCTGACCTGATCATCGCGATCAACCGGGATAAGGACGCCCCGATTTTCGAAGTGGCGCACTTCGGCCTGGTCGGTGATCTCTTCCAGATCGTGCCTCTTCTTACGAAGAGGTTCCGCGAAATGGCAGGCAAACCGTCCGACTCCGGCAACGAGAAAGGCTGACGAGCATGTCTCAGACAGAGAATGTGATCTTTGCGGTTGTTCTGGCGATAGCGGTAGCCGCATTTCTGCAGTCGGCCTGGCGGCTGGTGTCGTTCATCCGGCTGGGGAAACCGGACGGCAGGTTATCGGGAGAACTGGTCCGGCGTTTCTGGACCATGCTGGTGTATGCGTTCTGGCAACGGCGGGTGAGGAAGGAACCGTACGGCTGGAACCACTTTTTCCTGTTCTGGGGGTTCATCATCCTCTTCCTGGCAAACGGGGAGTTCGTGATTGCCGGGCTTTTCCCGTCACTAACCTTTGAACTGCTCGGGGAACGTATCTACGGGGTGCTCCTTTTCCTGTTTGACGTCGTCAGCATGATTGTGCTGGTCAACGTTGCCATCGCGTTCTTCCGGCGGCTGGTGCTGAAACCGGCGCACATCGAGTATAACAGCCGGGACGGGTATCTCATTCTGAGCCTCATCGGGGCGCTGATGCTGGCGTTTTTCTGCCTGTATGGCTCGGAATTCGCGTCCGGGACGATGAGTGTGGCGGGCGTCATGCCGTTCACGGAGACGATCTTCGCGCCGCTGATGGGCAGCCTGTTCGGCAGTGCGGCGCCGATTGCCGCGCGCGTATTCTGGTGGCTGCACGGGCTGATCGTTCTGAGCTTTTTGAACTACCTGCCGTACAGCAAGCACATGCACATCCTCACCGCGATCCCGAACTGCTACGCGCGGTCGTTTGAATATCCGGCGACGGTGCCGCGCGAGGAGTTCAAACCGGGCGCGCAGTTTGGCGTGTCGGTGGTGGACGAGTTCTCGTGGAAAGACCTGCTTGACTTCACCGCATGCACCGAATGCGGACGCTGCAACCAGAACTGCCCGGCGACCAGCACCGGGAAGCCTCTCAACCCGCGCCTTCTGGTGCACGACGGGAAGGTGAATCTGCTGACAAACGGGCCGAAGCTTCTGCAGGGGAACCGCTCGGCGAATCTGCTGCCCTTGATCGGCACAACAGACGAACACGAGGGGACTGTGGGCGAGGACGCTCTGTGGGCGTGCACCACGTGCGGCGCCTGTATGACGAACTGCCCGGTGTTCATCGAGCATGTTCCCAAGATCATCAAGATGCGCCGGCATCTGGTGGAGAATGAGGCCCGCTTCCCGCACGAATTGAGTGTCTTTTTCGAGTCCGTCGAGCAGCGATCGAATCCTTGGGGCAA
>Ga0116186_1004489_pt1 | contig 11341 bp, 13 predicted proteins | sample AD_JPNNA4_MetaG_FD_89806 | JGI IMG/M metagenome (GOLD analysis project Ga0116186, IMG submission 89806) | Active sludge microbial communities of municipal wastewater-treating anaerobic digesters from Japan - AD_JPNNA4_MetaG | ecosystem: Engineered > Bioreactor > Anaerobic > Digestate | place...
GAAAAGAACTTTTTGATTTTCTTTTTCTATCCGAACATTGGCACCGATAATACTTGCCATGCAATTAGGTTCAGGTAATGCAGTGTTTGAAGAAGGATGAACAGTCCATGTTTTCCCCATGTCGTTCGTGACAGCTACGGCGCGCCCATTTGTGTCGTCTTTTATTTGTCTGTTTCTGTCGTCACGCATGTTTAGCATCAAACTGCCATTGCTTAGTTGCACAACTTGTGCCTCCGTAGTGTTGGGCTTTGCCCCTGTACCGATATGCCAGGTATTTCCTCCATCCTTGCTATATATAATGGTGGAATGGCTGGTGAATTTTCCTCCATCTAACGCCTTTGTGCCGATATCGGCCTTAAATTGTGCCGGAAAGACGAGTGTTCCGTCGTCCATACAAATGCCCAGCCCCGGTCCTTGTAGGAGTAACTGCCAGGAAGGGTCTTTTATTTGTTGCGTAATATTGATGGGTTTTGACCATGTTTTTCCGTCATCCGTACTTTTGACAAGCATAAATTGTCCGGTCTTTTCGGGCGTCATTCCGGGTTGAGAAACCCACCATGCCATATCATCCCTGTTAAATCCATGTATCCATAATGCTGCCACCCATATCGTATTGTTTTTATGATCGTAGAGAATGGACGGATCCCCTACGCCGTTGAGATATTCAGGTTTTCCACCCCACTCATCCATATCCATTATGACCTTTATGGGTTCCCATGTTTCGCCTCCATCCTCACTTCGGCTCATACCGATATCGATATCTTCCTTAAGATCCTTGCTTCGTGCATAACGATTATCGTAAACGGCGATTAAAGTACCTTTGTTGGTGATGATTATTCCCGGAATCCGATAGGTATGGCAATTGTCCTGACCGGCGGCCCGCAATTCTATTGCCGGTCTGAAAACTGCATCAGGTGTCGACACATACGTGCTGCCGTCTTCAAAGGTTATTTGGATTTCGGATAAACAGGCTTTCGTCGAAAGATTCGCGTTGGGATTCAAATTTAGCTCAAGTGCAAAAGTGCTTGTTTTTTCATTCGTTATTTCTTCATTCAAATCAAATCGGATTTCCGTATTTAAAGGAAATTTGTCGGTATTGGCTATTAAATCGTTTATTTCGTTGCTTTGCTTATGTAAGCAAGCTTTTTTAAAAATAGGATCAATTTTTTCTTTGAATGAGAATTTAATTTCGGAGATTATTTTCCGACTATTGGCGGCGGGAGTTATTTCGATTCTGACTACATTATCATTTGGTCTTTCCCGAAAAAGTGCTTGAGTGGGTGCATCAATTGTGATTTTTTCGATTCCCTGAATGGAATTCGTCTCTTTCTTTTGTGAAGAAAAACATCCTATAAAAATTGAACAAAGCAAGATAATTAATGATATTCTTTTCATTTTAATTTTGATTTTTTTGTTTTCATGAACACTATCTTAATATTTTCCATAAGAGATAATCATACCTGTATTTTGAATTCTCGAAGTTAAATAAATAGAGATAGAATAGAGCGTTAGTATGGCAGAATTGTAACTATCTTTCCTGCAGTATTTCGGCCATTCTGACAAAATCAAGGTCGGTAAAATGTATGCCGTCAACCGTTGCTTCGCCGTCATTACCAATTATATTGACGCTTGAAAGGTAGTAGATATTCTTATTTCCGGATTGTTTCAATTTTTCCACTTCCTGTTTTAATGCCTTATTCTTTTTTGTAACAATATCAAAAGCGATTTTGTCGTACAATGAATGAGGGAAAATTACCGATTCTACGAACAATATTGGGGTATTCGGATTTTCTTTTCGAAGTATACTTACAAAAGTAGCGGTTTTTTCTTTGATTTGCTCCTCATTTACATTAGGGATAAAATCAAGGATAAATAATGCGGCATCGTGTCTTTTGGCCATTGTTCCGGCAATTTCGTAATCCAGTTTCCCGTTTCCGCTAAATCCCAGATTAATTACTTCTTGATTGAGGCGACGAGTTAGAATATTTGAAAACGACATTCCGGGACGTGCGGCGCACCCTCCTTGAGTTATGCTTGTACCGTAAATAATAATCGGAGAGTCGGTTTTAGGGTATGCCAAGTTGGGTTGTTTGATCGTTGCAAGAGAGTCAACCCCTATGGAAAGTGAAACAACCCCATCATATAACGGAAGGAATAACAAGTATTCCCGTTCTTCCGGCGCCATATTCATGATGATTTGCTTTTCGTTTACCTTTCCTGTTGGACGAGCCGAATTGACAAATTGCCAATGATCGCCTTCCCATGCATAAAGGTCGAGTCCTTTGCAACCAACATCGGTCATGTGATCCATATGCGTATTGTTCAACACTTCCCATTTAGCCGAAATGGTAGAACTGTTTGAACAAAACCGTATAGCAAGACCGGATGTGTTTTTCCCCAACTTCCATAAAGGAGGCCTGCATCGGTCTTTCAACGTTGCAGGTAAACGCTCGTAGCGTGTTTCCGTTTTATCGGAAATTTTTCCGATAAGGGGGAATTGATTGGCATTTACGTATCGTATTTGAGAATAAGTAGGGATAATCCAGCTTATATACCCCAAAAAAATTATCCATTCTTTCATACGTAAATCTATATAATATTAATACACTTATAATCAGTATTATAACAACATTTTATTGTCGCTTATTTTTAATTTAGACAAAAAGAAAGACAGCACTCATCTTTTGGACAAATGCTCCGGTTATCGGAAAACATAACAGATAAGAAGGAATTAAAATTTCATACGCGTGCTCCTGGCAACAGTCTGGGGTGCTTATCTGTTGAGATCAGTTTCATACTCGACTTAGGTGACTTATTACACCGTGCGTCAGTAAAAATCGACCTTTGGTTTTTGTTTCCCGTTATGTGAAGCGTAGCTCTTTAAGCCCCCGTAGGACTCAGGGGGTTAACAGGCTCAAGATAAACATCATATCCCATCTTCTCCAATTCAGCCTTTAAATACTTTTTCCGTTTTTTCTCCATTCGGCTGTTCAGATAATCTGCTCCCAATTCATGGTAAGGAACATTGTATTTTAAAACATAATACACCGATTTGAGGATGGAATGGGCTACGGCCATTACCGCTCTTTTTTTACCTCGTCGGGCGGCCAAACGATGATAACGGGCACTATAAAATGTATTCTTGGTGCGTGATGCGCCCCAGGCAGCTTCTACCAACGTTGCTTTGGCTTGTTTGTTTCCGTGGGTGGTTCGACCGCTTTTTTTTTACCCGCGCTCTCGTTGTTCCCGGGGGATACCCCTACCCAGCTTGCCAGGTGTTTTTCGCTTGGAAAAACTTCCATATCCAGTCCGATTTCGGCGATAAGGTCTTCAACGGTTTTGTGGCTTAATCCCGGAATCTCCTTAAGGAGTTCCAATACATTTTCGTAAGGCGAAAGCATTTGCCGTATCTTTTGATTAAGCTCTTCGATTAAAGATTCAATATGCCGGTTGTTTGAGCGGATGGTACCCAACAGATAGATGTGGTGATCGGTAATATTTCCGTTACAGGCTTCCCAAAGTTCCTCTTTGGTTGCACCAATTTTTCCATGATAAACCTCATCTATATCCTCGATGGTTACCTGTTTGCCTTCACACAGCCTGTCGATCAGTTTGGTGGCTGTAATCCCCGAGGTATCGCTTAATACACTCGAGAGTTTCACGTTACAATCTTCCAAAATACGAATGATCCGGTTTTTGTTGGATGCCACATCCCGGATTAATTTCTTGCGGTAACGGGTTAAATCCCGTAACTCCCGCTGCTCGCGTGGTGGAATGTAGCTGGGTTTAAGCAAACCGGCAAGCAGCAGCTTACACAACCACCGGCTGTCTTTTTTGTCCGTCTTATGTCCGGGAACGTTCTTAACGTGCCTGGCATTGACTATCCAAACAGTGATACCTGTTGGCTCAAGGATGTTATAAACCGGCTTCCAGTAAACTCCCGTACTCTCCATCGCTACGTGAGTAATCTTGTTTTCCACTAACCAGTCTTTCAATTCTGTCAAAGATCTCGTGAACGTCCCAAATTCTCGGGTGGTGCGTTCTATCCCTTCGCCATCTATGGTGGCTACTACCGTTTCCTTGTGTACGTCGAGCCCACACCCGCGGCTGACGACTTGTTCAAATGTTACTGTTTCCATTGTTGACTAAAGTTTAATGGTTCGTTATAAATCACCTTGATGGTGGCGACAAAACTAAATAAAACCAGTCAATATGGAAGCAGCGAACCTGCTAAATTTTCATCCGCTTGGGCGTTCTAAAAGCTATCATGAAGGTTTCATACAAATCTTTTTATATTGGTTAGCATGTATTGAACTCGAGATAATTATGTTGTTATACGATTGATTTATATGTTCGTTTGGTGTAAAGAAATATTATATTGTTTGTTTTTCGTTAAACAACGAACATCTCAGAAAAATTTTTTAGCAAGTCTTAATGATTTCTGTGGCAAAAAAATCATTAAATAATTGTCTTGCTTTTTCCCATTGTTTCTGATCGATACAATATTTCACTTTTGGCGTCTCAATTTCGCAGTGGATTAGTCCTGCATTTTTTAATTCTTTCAGATGTTGTGAAATCGTAGCCTTAGCATTTGGAAAAACTTCGTGAATATCGCCGAAGTAGCAGGATTCCTGTGCCAACAAAAATTCCATAATGGCCACACGAGTAGGATGCCCTAATGCTTTGGCAAAGAGAGCCAACTGCTTTTGTCGTTCGATGGTCTTCTCTGTTTCTTTGATCATTCCGTAATTATTTATGTTCGCAAAATTACGAACAATATTTTTTCCAAACAAATTTTTTGGATTTTTATTCGGGCAGCATTCGTTTAAGTATGAAATACTCTTTCATGCAAACTAATGTCTTTGTGCCAATAGGGTAAAATTCAAAAAAAGTTTTCAACAACCGATTTTTAAAGATTGTGGATAACAAATCCGGTCGAAATTCTTTTCTCTCGAAATATCGAATTACCTTTACAATCTTTTTAGCGAAAAACGATTTGACATGGAAAAACAAAAACGTCAACCCAAGGTAAAAATAGTGGAAAAAACGGTACTCGTGCCGGATATCGGAAAGTTGCCCCCGCAGGCAAAGGAACTCGAGGAAGCCGTGCTGGGTGGATTGATGCTCGAAAAAGATGCTTATTCCATTGTGAGTGATATTTTGACTCCGGAAAGTTTTTACGATCCCGTTCACCAGATGATTTACGCAGCCATTCAGGGTTTGGCTCTGCAGCAAAAGCCCGTAGATGTACTGACTGTGGTGGAAGAACTCAAGCGACGAGGCGAATTGGAGTCAGCCGGAGGAACCGTTTTTATTGCCGAGCTGACCGAAAAGGTAGCTTCGGCCGCTCATATCGAATACCATGCCCGAATTATAGCTCAAAAATATCTGGCTCGACAGCTCATATCTTTTTCGTCGGAAGTTGTTCAACAGGCTTTCGACGAAACAGTGGATGTGGATGATTTGATGCAGGAAACCGAAGGTCGTTTGTTTGAAATTTCGCAACGTAACGTAAAAAAGGATGTTATTCAAATAAATCCGATCATCAAGGAGGCTATGAATAACATTCAGGCAGCCGCCAATCGAAAAGATGGCATGAGTGGATTGCCGAGTGGTTTCAAAGAATTGGACCGAATTACATCGGGTTGGCAGAATTCTGATCTGATTATAATAGCAGCACGCCCGGCAATGGGTAAAACGGCATTCGTGTTGTCGATGGCCAAAAACATGGCCCTTAATTACCACACGCCGGTAGCCATTTTTTCGCTCGAAATGTCGAATGTTCAATTGGTAAATCGTCTGATCGTGAATGTGTGCCAAATCAGAGGTGAAAGTATCAAAAGTGGTCGACTGTCTGACGATGAATGGGAGCGTTTAGATAAAAATATCAAAGATCTATACGACGCGCCAATTTTTATAGACGATACACCCAGTCTGTCGGTTTTTGAACTTCGAACCAAAGCTCGCCGTTTGGTTCGCGAGCATGGGGTGAAGGCCCTCATCATCGATTATTTGCAATTGATGAACGCAAGCGGAATGTCTTTTGGCAGTCGCGAACAGGAGGTGAGCACCATTTCGCGTTCGCTCAAAGGCTTGGCAAAAGAGCTAAACATCCCGATCATTGCACTCTCGCAGTTGAATCGTGGCGTGGAAAACCGACAAGGAACCGAAGGAAAGCGACCTCAACTGGCAGACCTTCGCGAATCGGGGGCAATCGAACAGGATGCCGATATTGTTTGTTTTATTCACAGACCTGAATATTATAAAATTACAGAGGACGAATACGGAAATCCAACCAACGGTATTGCGGAAATTATTGTGGCAAAACATCGAAACGGACCTACCGACTTGGTGCGCATGAAATTCGACAACGAATATGCCAAATTTATGAACATTGACGATAATGTAGTTACTTCGACTTCCGGAAAAGGATATGTAGAATTTTCATCAAAGATGAACAAAAAAAATCATGCAACCATGCCGTCAAATGGTTCTTCCGATTTATTGGCAAATGACAAAGAACCATTGCCCTTTTGATTCAGAATGTCAACTATAATACATGTGTATATGAAATTCGTTTACAATTTTTACGCTTCGCTTTCGATAGTAGTCATTTTTATTTTTCTTGTCTCGTGCAATTCGATAGACAGCGATGCGAAAAAAGCAGCGCAGCTCACCAATCAATCCATCGAAGAGATGACCACACTCAAGCTCGACAAAGCACAAATTTCCTACAGAAAAGCACAGGATATTATTCGAAAATATGAGGAAAAAGGGAAGGCGGATGAATTCATGCCCTTATACCGAAAGTATAGGGACGAAGGTAAGTACATTCATCAGTAACCGCTCTTTTCATGACGCTTATCCAACAGCTCAAAACAAAATAAACAAAGTATAATCCTGTTGGAAGAAGAAGCGTATTTGATTTTTTCGTAATTTTGCCTCATACAAACTATTAAACACCAAAACGATTCATGCGCCATTCTCTCTTCATTTGCAAGTTAACGGCATTGATTCTGTTACTCTCAGTTTCGTCGCTTCGTGCCTCGTGTCAGGAGTCATCGTATGCCAAAATATATATCGAAGGTAAGCCCTATTATGTTTATACCGTCAGGGCAGGAGAGGGGTTATATTCCATCGCTCGAACTTTCTCGGTTTCGGTGGACGAACTCATCAAATCAAATCCCGGATGTGAAAATGGTCTTAAAGCGGGACAAACGCTTAACGTACCTGCAAAAAGTCAACCCGATGCTTCGGTGGCGGCTCGTTCCAATATTCAAACGTTTTCTGAACGACAATCTTTTGCCGACGATAATCGAAAAACATCTTTCCAACATATAGTGGCACGTGGTGAAACTGTGTACTCGATTGCGAATATCTACGATACTACCGTTGAAGAAATCTATCGACTCAATGCTTCAGCACAGAATGGAATATATGTAGGAGATACGCTCACGATTCCTCAAAGGCAGACACAGAGTGAAAACGATAGGGAGAATTTTCGTTTTCATACGATTCTTCCCAAAGAAACACTTTACTCCGTATCACGATATTACAATATGCACCCCGAAGATGTCATCGCCGTGAACCCTGGCTTGTCGGCCGACACTTTTCAGGCAGGGAAAACGATTCGTATTCCGACGGCTTTGTCAACCACATCGCGGTCGGCAGCCAGTCTTGAAGCGGTGAAAAATATCGTCCACAGGGTTGAGAAAGGGGAAACCCTTTACAGCATAGCCCGGAAATATAACATATTGCAGGACGATATCCTCAAAGCCAATCCCGGTCTTTCAACAAATCTGAAAAGAAATCAGGAAATTAACATTCCTGTTCGCACGAATGCTACCGAAGTTGAAGATCCGAAAGTTGCAGAAGCTCGAGCCAATCAACTGCTTCGGTCAAACCGGCCTTCGGAGAAATTGCAAGTAATACGTGTGGGCCTATTGCTTCCTTTTCTTGATAAGACCAATAACGGCCATGTGCGTTTGCAAGAATATTATGAAGGTTTTTTGCTCGCCATACTCAAGCTGAAAGATCAGGGCGCGAATATAGAACTCTATGCATTCGATATTGGCAGTGGAAGGGATACACGAAAACTAAATAGTTTGCTCGGAACAATGGAAATGCAGGCACTCGACCTGATTGTTGGAGGTATCAGCGATGCACAAATTAAAACCATTTCGAGTTTTGCTTCAAAAAACAACATAAAATACGTTGTTCCTTTTTCGCAAAGCAATCGCGAAGTATTGAACAATCCGATGCTTTTCCAGGTCAATCCGCCATTATCGAATACGTATTCGCGCGCATCTGAAGTATTTGTGGAAATGTTTCGAGATCAAAATATCATTTTGGTAAACATACCCTCAAAATCAGACAAAACCGATTTCGTAAACACGCTTCAAAATGATCTGAAGAAAGCAAAAGTTTCTTTCCGGACACTTACGCTGGATACTTCGTTCGAAGATAATTTGCCGAATGTAATGGTTCAAACCAAAGAAAATATTATTGTGCCCACTTCCGGAGATATGGCATCACTACGTATGTTACTCGACATCGTGAAAAGATTGCCACAAGAAAATGGCAAATACACTATCCGATTATTCGGATATCCCGAATGGCAGACGTATGATTCGAAATTCAAAACAGATTACCATCAATTTGGAACCTATTTTTTCACTCCGTTTTTCGTGGACGAAGACGACTTGGAAACTAATGAATTTTTGGCAAACTTCCGCAAATGGTATAAGCGCGATCCAATCAACCTTTATCCCCGTTATGGTTTATGGGGATATGACACAGGTCTTTACTTCATCAGTGCGCTGCACCAATACGGGAAAAATTTCGAACCCAATATCAATCGAGTCAGGGCAAGCACTATTCAGTATGCATTTCAGTTCGAGCGCGTATCCAACTGGGGCGGATTCGTCAACAACAGTTTATTCCTTGTTTATTACGGGCCCGATCAGCGCGTGATAAAAATCAATAAGAGTCGATGAAACGAATATTTGTTTTTTTCACAATCTTTTTCGTGGTTGTTCTGTGGGCGGATGCGCAGAAAAACACCTTTAAACCGGAATTGTATATTGGTGCCGGTGGCGGATATATGTTTGCAAAAGTAGATTTTCAGCCTAAAGTGTCGCAAGTCATGAAAAATGGAGTTGCGGGAGGCATATCGGCTAAATATATATCGGAAAAGTATTTGGGATTACTCGTCGAAGTTAATTTTGCTCAGCGTGGATGGAAAGAGAGTTTTGATGCCAATTCCGACTATGCTTATACACGTACGCTTAATTATCTGGAAATTCCGTTTATGACGCATGTCTATGCAGGCAACAAAGTGCGGTTTATCTTCAATATTGGTCCTCAAATCGGCATTTTACTTGGCAGCAGCTCGGATATGAGTCAGGCTTTGAAAGAATATGTGGATGCACAAACGGCTTCAGCCGAAGAAGGGGAACCGATTCCCGAGCAAAGATATGACGAAGCAAATAAAAAATTCGATTACGGAATCATCGCCGGAACTGGACTCCAATTTAAAACGGGAATTGGCGATTTCGATCTTGAAGGCCGATATTATTTCGGATTGGGTGATGTTTTCAACAACACCGTAAGCGATTACTACTCTCGCTCTGCTCATCGTGTGATTGAAGCCAAACTTACCTATTCTATTAAAATATTTTAAATAACGATTTTTTTGATGTCGGATCAAAAAAAATAGTGTACTTTTGAACAAAAATATATGAATACATGTTCATGTATTGATATTTATTGAAAATGGAGCAGGAAGAGACACGACAACAATTCGAAGAAGCTGCTTATCTCTTGAAAGCGGTTGCAAACGAAACACGTTTGGGAATAATTATGCAGCTTTCGAAGAAAGAAGAAAAATCGGTAACCGAATTGATGGAAGATATGCAGTGTGAACAGTCGCTGTTATCACATCATCTTACCGACATGCGGGCAAAAGGAATTTTGAATTGCCGCAAAAGTGGTAAAAATTGTTTTTACTCCATTCGCAACAAACAAGTGCTGCAACTTCTTCATTGTCTCTTTCAGCAAAACTAAAAATATCGAAAAATGACAATACTCAAAAAATATCGTTTGACCGTTATCGGTTTTCTTGTGGGGGCCGTCGGTGGATACCTTTATTATTATTTCGTCGGATGCTCGACGGGCACATGTCCCATCACCTCCAACCCTTGGCGTATGACACTTTACGGATCGTTATTGGGAATGTTGCTGTTCGACATGTTCAGAAAAGAACCTCAAAAATCGAAAGATGATATCAACTCGAATAAATAACTCACTCAAAAAATCTCATAAAAATGAAAATTAACCTTCTTGTTTTGACAATCTCGGCAGTTTTGTCGATCACTGCATGCAGTAGCAAAGATCAGAAGCAAAGCTCTCAACAAAAGACCGAGAGTTTGGAAACTGAAAACAACATTCAAAAATCAGATAAAAAAATGGCAAAACCAATTCATTTAACAAAAGCAGAATTTTTACAAAAGGTGGCCAATTACGAGGCCAATCCTGACAAATGGGTTTATCTGGGAGACAAACCCTGTATCATCGATTTTTATGCCGACTGGTGCGGTCCATGCAAAATGGTAGCTCCAATTCTCGAAGAACTGGCACAAGAATACGATGGTCAAATCTATATTTATAAAGTAGATACCGAAGCAGAAATGGAACTTGCTTCCGATTTTGGAATTCGCAGTATCCCGACCCTTTTGTTTTGCCCGATGGGTGAAGCTCCTCAAATGGCACAGGGTGCGCTTCCCAAAGATGCATTTAAACAAGCGATCAACGAAGTTTTACTCAAAAAATCCTAAATGGATATGAACGAATTTTTTTTCGAAAGCAAGAGTCGATTCGATTTTGAAGAGACTGTCTCGAAACTTTCCGAAATAATCGTTTCGGGTGGATGGAAAGTTATTTACACGCATGATCTGGAGGAAACAATGAGGAAAAACGGATTTGAAGTTTTACCCGTCAAGGTAATCGAATTGTGCAAACCCGATTATGCCTACAGAATTCTTTCGGATGACGAACAACGAATTTACTCAAACATGATGCCTTGCCGTATTTCGATCTATCGCAAGGCCGACGGATTTACATATATTTCGAGACTGAATACTGCAATGCTTGCTTCGCAAATAGGAGGTGTAGTAGAGGAGGTGATGACCCATTCCTTCGGCGATGCCGAAACATTTGTAAAAGCAATCTCCGAATAGAATCGACTACCGTTTTTATTCTTCGTAAATAAAATGAAACGGTCAGGTTCGTTATGAATCTGACCGTTTTCGTGTTTTATGGAGATTGTGATAATGAGTTCTTC
>Ga0116186_1004496_pt1 | contig 11333 bp, 7 predicted proteins | sample AD_JPNNA4_MetaG_FD_89806 | JGI IMG/M metagenome (GOLD analysis project Ga0116186, IMG submission 89806) | Active sludge microbial communities of municipal wastewater-treating anaerobic digesters from Japan - AD_JPNNA4_MetaG | ecosystem: Engineered > Bioreactor > Anaerobic > Digestate | place...
CAATCACATGCGGAATAGCCCGGAAACATATTGTATTTTTGGAGGCCTTTAGGGTTGCAGCAGTATTTGCTTTTTTTCAGTCAACAATGCCGCTTTTGGGCTGGGGTTTCGGGTTAGCCATAAAATCGGTTATTGAGCCTATCGATCACTGGTTAGCGCTGGCATTGCTTTGCCTTATCGGCGTAAAAATGATTGTTGAGGCATTCGGAAGGGAGGAGAACAACAGCACTCTTGATCCACTAAACCCAAAAGTACTTTTTACCCTTGCATTAGCAACCAGTATCGATGCTTTTGCAGTAGGGATAGGGTTTGTAGCGGTAAATGTAAACATGCTGCATGCATACCTTATAATTGGCTCCGTTACTTTTTTGGTAGCCATGCTTGGTATGCTTTTCGGAAAAAGTATTGGCAGCGTGTTGGGTAAAAGAATGGAGATAATAGGTGGGCTTATACTAATTGGGCTGGGAGTAAAGATCGTTATTGAACACGTTAGCTAAGGACTTTATTAAACGATAAGGTTACGCACCTCCATGGCATGGATTATAATATCAACAATCTCCTGCACCGATAGGGTCATGGCATTAAAGGTGATATCAAAGCGGGTATAATCAGTGTCCTTCCCGCCAAAATAAACCCTAATCTCTTCGCGCTTACGGTCAATTTCACGGACATACAGTTCAGCCTCCCTGGGTTCAAAATGGTACATTTCCTCAACCCGCAACACTCGCCATTCAAAAGGGGCTTCAAGGTGTATATGAATTGAACGAGGAATATCACGGGTTATTGCTACACCGCCTCTTCCCAGAATAACAACATGCCCTTTTGAGGCTTCGGATCGAATAATGTTTTTTACTGTATTCTGAATGTGTTTATCGCTTTTATAGTATTTTGTTGACATTGACTCGAGTATCTCCTGCATTATCCCCTTGCGCTTTGCTTCAAACACATAGTCAATATCCTCCTTTGGTAAACCAAGTTTAGTAGAAGCTATATTGAGAATCTCCTCCTTGGCTAACCAACGCCAGGCTAACTCATTTCTCAACCTGTACCTCTTATTTAGTTCCTCAATTAGGGTTGAAGAAACCTGTTTCCCTGGGCAGCCCATTTCGCGCGAAATGGTTACAACCGGCCCTGGCTCCTTGTACAAATCGCTTGGTCGTTTTCCCCATTCCGATAAATATTTTATAAGGGCTATACTCATAGAATTTTCTATTTGTTCTAAAGATATAAAAATAAAGGTTTAAAGTCAATAAAAAAGGGGTTAGAAAAACCTAACCCCAAATGAGTGGTCAAGAAGAAATTGAACAGTCCTTAAACACAGGCTTTAGGCAAAGTGAAGAAAAACTTACTTCCCTTATCGTGCTGGCTTTCAGCCCAAATCTCACCCCCATTCAATTGAACAAACTCTTTACACAGGATCAGTCCCAATCCCGTTCCCTTTTCATTCTTAGTTCCTGGCGTTGAAGTAATTTGGGTACCAAATAGCTTTTGAAGTACATCGGAAGTCATGCCCTTACCTGTATCCTCAACACATACAGTTACCCTTTCGGCGCCTGTGGTACTCCATATCGTTATCCTATCGCCGGCATTGCAGAATTTTATGGCATTGGAAATCAGGTTACGAATTACAATATCAACCATATCGGTATCGGCAAAAACAAAGGTACCATCCGGAATACTGTTCTTTAACTTGATCTCCTTATTTTCAGCAGCCTCGTTCAATAGCTGAATACGAGAATTCACCAACTGATTTAAGTCGAAGTTCTGAGGATTAACCTTTACTCCATGCATTTGCGTTTTAGCCCAGGTTAACAGATTCTCAAGCAGTGCTGTAGTATGGTTAACGTTTACTGAGAGTTCGTCGAGTATTTCCTTGAAATTTTCAGGAGCAAAATGACCTTCCTTAGCAATATTCAGCATGGTGATTAACGAGAAAAGCGGGCTTCTAAGGTCGTGGGCAATAATTGAAAACAGTTTATCTTTGAGAGCATTCAGCTCTCTGAGCTCATCGGCCTGACGGCTAATAGCATCGCGCTGTCTGGAAATTTCATCATTCTTCTCTTTAAGTAATCTATTTGCCTTGCGTTTCTGAACGTATGCGTAGTAGAGGGCCGCTGCAAATGCCAAGGAGAATAGGATTAAACCAATGTAAACCTTCTGAAGCAACTTTTGGTTTTGAATTACTGCATCGCGTAGCTTCATCTCAGCATTCAAAAGTTCAATCTGCATTTGCTGCTCACGGGTTAACTCTTCAACCTCTTTGAGGGTTTGCTCTTTTTCCTTTAGCTCCTTGCTAGTTTCAACAAGTTTCTTTTCAGCATGCTCCTTTTCCTGTGATACCTGCTGTACAACCCTACCGGCACTGTCAACCATTGCTTTTGCTTGCAACTCTTTCTTTCTTATTTCCTCGGCTTGAATTTTCTTGGTTAGCATGGCATACAGGCTAAAATATTCAGCAGCCTTTTCCGTATTCCTCAAACCCTCATAAGCCCTGTTGTAGTTATAATATGCATTACGTAGCAATTTTTGATCGCCAACCTCCTGGGCTATAGCTTCGGTTTTAGCAAGATTTTGCAATGCGCCCTGATAGTTACCCTGCTCAATCTGAACCGTTGAGATATTATAAAGTATTTGACCAACGTCGCCTTTTTTCCCGCTTGAAGTGGCAATACTTAGGGCACTCTCAAAACATTTTTGAGCTTGGGGGTAATCTGAAATTTCGGAGTAAACTAATCCAAGATTGATATATAAAAGCTTTTCGCCATTTTTATTCCCAACTTTAATAATATTCTCTAGAGCTTTCTCAAAATAAACTACTGCGTTTTGGTAGTTATTTGCTTGCCAGTAGGCATTTGCTGCCTTATCGTAGTAGTAAACCGCTTGGTTTGCATTCCCAGCTCTTTCGTATTCATTGGCTAGTTTAATAAGCTCATGTACACCTTGAGGTTCCTGAAACGGTGTAGCGGAATAACCTGAAAAAGGCAAGGGAAAAAACAGTAATAGTAGTAATGCTTTTTTAAAAAAAAATGACCCAAACATAATTTATCCTTTTAAACAAACTGAAATTTTTACTGAATCATACGTGAACTAACCTTTTAACGATACGTTATTCTCCAATTTTTCTGTGAATAGAACTTAAGTGTTGGCAAATGGCTTTATTTGTGTTGTAAATTTATATTTCAAAATAATGACAAATTTTCAAAATCAGCAAACTTGTCACATTAAAAATTGACATATTTACATTGTTGTATATTTGGCTTGAAATTTGTTTATGACCATTAAAAATAGATAGTTATGCGCGAAATAACCACACTAACGGAATTTACTGAGCAAATCAAGGGAAAGGAAAGGGTTTACCTTTTAGTTTACAAGAAGGGAACAGGGGTTAGCGACTGTGCATTCAGCGCAGTTAAAGAAGCCGCCGAAATTTCCAAAATGGAAAATGTATTTTATGTTGATGCCCCAACCTACCCTGAAATTCACAAGTACTATGGGGTAACCAGCGCTCCATCGCTGTTGGTTTTTGAAAAGGGTCAACTTAAAGATATGGTAAAGGGCTGTCACGACACACAGTTCTACAAACAGCTTTTTGAGAATGCCGTCTTCCAGCAAAGGGTCCAAAACTCAACTCAGCAAAAGAGCGTAACGGTCTATTCTACTCCAACCTGCCCATGGTGCAACACCCTTAAAAGTTTTCTCCGTAAGAATGGTATAGTTTTTACTGACATCGATGTGTCGCGCGACCATGAGGCTGCTCGCCAAATGGTTTCAGCAACAGGCCAACAGGGTGTTCCTCAAGCCAACATTGGCGGTGAATGGGTGGTAGGCTTCGACCAGCAAAAAATTAAACGACTACTTAATATTCAAACCCAATAAATTAGTTCGATATGAAAGAATTAGTGCCAGTTAACCAGCATGTTGTGCTCGACCTGAGCGACGATAACACTGAACAGGTTACATCATCGGGTATCATTATTCCCGATACAGCCAAGGAAAAACCATCGTAGGCAAGGGTAGTTGCCGTAGGCAACATCGAGAACTCCGAAATTGCTATTAACGATCTGGTGGTTTTTAAGAAGTATTCAGGAACCGAGGTTGAATTCGAAGGAAAAACTTACCTCCTAATACCTTACGCCGATTTGCTGGCAAAGGTTGTGGAAACTGAATCAATTTAACTCTCGTATTCTGACTTTCCTAAGTTTTTGCACGCCACCGCTTGGCGTGCTTTTTACTTTTTTAAAATGCTCTGCTTTAAACCCAAGTACTATGAATTAATCGTTTTTCTCACTATTCCTCTAACTTCCTCTAACTTCCTCTAACTTCCTCTAACTTCTTCTAACTTCTTCTAACTTCTTCTAACTTCTTCTAACTTCCTCACATTCCGACTCATTCCGTCTCATTCCGATTCATTCCGACTCATTCCGACTCATTCCGACTCATTCCTATAAATTCATATCACTTCGGTTAAACCTATTCAATATGAGAGTTGTTTTTTATCAATAGCAGTAAACCATTTTTTGAGAGTTTACTCACATACTTTTACATATTTATTTTTTACTAACATGGAAAGCAAAATATTTCAGGTTACAGGCATGTCGTGTGCTGGCTGTGCAATAAGCGTGGAAACCATCCTCAAAAGCCAACCGGGAGTGTTGGATGCTGGGGTTAACTTTGCCAGCAGTACGGTTTGGGTAAACTTTGACAGTACAATCACATCCCCTGAAAGTCTCCGCAATGCTGTTCGTTCAATTGGTTACGACTTGGTGATTGAAAGCGTAAAGCATGACATAGAGGCAGAAAAGATAAAGCACATCAACACCCTCAGAAACCGGTTTATTTACTCACTATTACTCTCGATTCCCTTAATGGTTGTGCAAATGTTTTTTATGCATTGGAGTTACACACCAATAATTGCATTGATACTTTCAACTCCTGTAATTTTTTGGTTTGGAAGGCAATTCCATATAAATGCTAGCAAGCAACTTAAACATTTTAAAGCAAACATGGATAGCCTCATTTCCATTAGCTCAATAATTGCATATTTGTATAGCATTGTAGCCATTGTAATAAAAGGTAATTTACAATACAGGGGCATTACGCCACACCTTTACTTTGAATCTGCAGCCATGATAATCACCTTTGTTTTACTTGGGAAATGGCTGGAGGAGAGAGCAAAAGGCAAAACGGCTTCAGCCATCAAAAAAATAATGGGACTTCAACCCCAAATGGTATGGGTAAAGCAAAACGAAAGTATTGAAGAGGTTCCATTAACCGAGGTAAAAAAAGGAATGAATGTAATGGTAAAGCCTGGCGAGCGTATCCCTGTTGATGGTATTGTAACTGAAGGGCATAGCTGGGTAGATGAGAGCACAATTACCGGTGAACCGATACCTGCTGAAAAAAGCATCAATCAAAAAGTTTGGGCTGGAACTATTAATCTAAATGGTTTGCTATACATTAGGGCTGAACAGATTGGTTCTGAGTCGGTTTTGGGCAAAATCATCGAAACTGTAACTAACGCTCAAAATTCAAAAGCTCCAGTTCAGAGGTTAGCCGATAGGGTTGCAGGAATTTTTGTGCCTATTATCATCGTAATAAGTATTCTAACACTTGCTGCATGGATAGTAATTGCTCCAGGTTTAGCGTTCAGTCATGGAATTATTGCTGCCATTTCGGTTTTAGCTATAGCATGCCCTTGTGCACTTGGTTTGGCAACTCCAACAGCAGTAATAGTTGGTATTGGCAAGGCTGCAAAAAAAAACATTCTGGTTCGCGATGCCGAAAGCCTTGAGCACGCGTGCAAAATTGATACCATTATTTTCGATAAAACAGGCACGCTTACCGAAGGTAGGCCTACCGTTGAATCCATTAATTGGTTCCACCACGATGATAAATACCCTAGCATACTTGGCATGATTGAGCAGCACTCCAATCATCCCCTTGCAAAATCAATTGTTGAGCTCATTGGTGCAAGCAGTAGAATTTTTACCATTGAATCTTTTTCTGAAGAAACCGGAAAAGGAGTAAAGGCAGTAGTTGATGGTAAAATTTATCGCGTGGGAAGTTTGGAATACTTGAACCAAGCCGGGGTATCTGATATTAATTCAAACCAAATAAGTATCAATGGCATGCTTATTGGTTTTGCTGAAGAAAGCCGGTTGTTAGCCACTGTAGTTATTACTGATAAAATAAAGGATACAGCGCGATCAGCAATTAATAAGTTAAAGAATATTGGCATTGAGCCAATTATACTATCGGGCGATAACTCAAAAAGCGTTGAGATAATTGCAAAAGAGGTTGGCATTGAAAGGTTCGAAAGGGGAATGCTACCTGCCGGTAAAAAAACCTACATTGAAAACCTGAAAGCCCAAGGCAAAATGGTAGCCATGGTTGGCGATGGAATAAACGATACCGAGGCGCTAAGCATAGCCGATGTTAGCATTGCTATGGGTAAAGGATCGGACATTGCTATTGATACATCGCAGGTAACAATCCTCAAGACTGACTTAGATGCAATACCTGAACTAATTACAATTTCGAAACAAACCGTAAAAACAATTAAGCAAAACCTTTTTTGGGCATCAATTTATAACCTCATCAGTATTCCCATAGCTGCAGGTGTTTTATTCCCATTTACAGGATTACTTCTCGATCCAATGATTGCAGCCCTCGCCATGGCTTTTAGTTCAGTATCGGTTGTAACTAACAGTCTGATACTAAAAGCTAAACGAGTAGGTTAAGCAACCCTGCACTTTTCAAAGGCCTCAAGCACTCTGTGCTTATATTCCAGCATGATATGCCTGAACCAGTAGGTGTAGCTCTGCGGGTTGTTTTCAATGTCTGCTAACAAAAAGTCAATGCTAACCCATTTCCAGCTGGCCACTTCATCGGGATTTGGATTTGGACTACCATCGAAACGGCCCAAATAAACCCAATCAATTTCGTTTTCAATTAAACCGTCATCGAATTCCACCCTGTAATGAAAAGTGAATAGATGCTTCAGAGGACATGAAAAGCCCATTTCATGTATTAAACGTTCATTAATAACTGTTTCCATCTGTTCGCTTTCGGTTAGATGGCTGCAGCAAGCATTTGTCCACAATCCAGGTGAGTGGTATTTCTCGTGTGCCCTTTGGTGAATAAGCATCTCACCCTTTGCGTTGCAAATTAGAATGGAAAAGGCTCTGTGTAGAATTCCATCGAAATGAACTTGCTGTTTCTCACCATACCCAATAATATTGTCATTGGTATCAACTAATGCAATTCGTGGTTCTGCCATAAATGCTATTTCAAAAAAGTTCCGTTACTGAGTTCCTCTAACGCTTTTTGGATTTCGGAGTCGGTATTCATCACAATGGGGCCATGCCAGGCAATGGGCTCACTATTAGGCTCGGCGCCAAAGAACAGAAATTTAGCTCCGCTTTCACCTGCCCTAATTTGAATTATTGAACCCTGCGATAGGGCAACACCACAAGGAGCCTTTATTGGTTTTAGATCATGTGCAACTGTAAACTCTCCTTCATAAATAAACAGAAAGTACTTATAATTCCAAAACTCAGGAGTAATAACTTCATCGAATGCGGAATTGGGCCAAAGCTTGATATCAAAAATATCAACAGGCTTGTAAAGGCCCTGCAATCCCCCATCGCGTTTGCGATACTTCCCGGAAATAACTTTAACCTGAGAGGAGGTTGTTTCTACAACAGGTATCTCCTCCCGCTTTAGTTCACGGTATACAGGATCAACCATTTTATACTCCTGTGGCAGATTTAGCCAGAGCTGGATGCCATACATCTTTCCACTATCGCTTGTTGGCATCTCGCTATGGATTATGCCACTTCCTGCAGTCATCCACTGAACCTCACCCGGGCCAATTATTCCACTACCTCCAGTGCTATCGGTATGCTTTACTTGGCCTTCAAGCATGTATGTAATGGTTTCAAACCCCCTATGGGGATGCTCAGGGAAGCCTGCCTTATATTCCGATTCCGACGAGAAACCAAAGAAGTCCAGCAGCAGAAAGGGATCGCACTCGTATCTGGTTTCAAAACCCAATATCCTTTGAATACTTACCCCAGCTCCTTCGGTCATTCGTTTGGGATTGTAGATGGCTTTTACTGTTACCATTATATGTATAGGTTGTTACATCTGTAAATATAACACTTTTTAGAATACCGTTGTTTAATAGTTTACTCAACTTTTAATAAATTATTTTAATTGTTGATTAAAAGTTGGCTCAACAATAAATGTTTAGGTTAATAGTTACTATTTTTAGGCCTGATTAATATATTATATCGAATGATGAAAAGGTTATTACTCCTGGTTTACCTCATCGTTTTCTTTTTTCAAATTGCGCTTATAGCGCAGGAGAGCAGTAGGTTTAACTCTTTAAACCTGACCTACGAAAAGGGTCTTGACCTATACCAAAAGGAAATGTATGCCGATGCTCAAAAAACATTTGAGCAATACATTGCAGGTTTGCCTAAAGGTTACTACCAGCAAAAGGTTTCAGCGGAGTTCTACAGGGCAATGTGTGCAATTTTTCTGAATAACGATGATGCTGAATATCTTATAGGGCAATTTATTCAAAACTACCCTGAAAGTCAGCTTATTGATCAGGCATACTTTGCCATGGGAAAAATGCAATACCAACAAAAAAAGTATTCGCAAGCGGTGTACTGGTTATCAAAAATTGATAAGAACGGCCTAGACAAAGATTCTCGCTATGAGTGGCAGTTTATGTTAGGATACGGCTATTTCATGACTAACGATTACGAATCGGCCAATAGATGGCTATTCCAGATAAAAGATATCGATAATAAGTTTGCAGCACCAGCAACCTACTATTACTCACACATTGCTTACATTCAAAAGAAATTCGCTACAGCCCTAAAAGGTTTTGAGAAACTACAGAACGATGAGCTTTTTGCTCAACTTGTTCCTTACTACATCACTCATATATACTACCTACAGGGCGAATATAAAAAGGTTACCTTGTATTCCCCATCCTTAGTTAGGAATAATAAAAACAAACGTGCACCTGAAGTTGCCAAAATTGTTGGCGATGCCTTTTTTAAGCTTAAACAGTACGATAGCTCACTAATCTACCTTAAGATTTACGAGGAAAAAAACAAACAGCAACTCTCACGTGAGGATATTTACCTTTTGGGATTTGCCTACTACAAAAACAGCAAGTATTCCGAAGCAGCAAAGTACTTGGAACGTATTGCCACCATTGACGACTCGCTTAGCCAAAACGCTAACTACCACTTAGCCGACTGCTACCTTAAGCTTGACGATAAGAATAAGGCTCGCCAAGCATTTGGCCTTGCCTCAAAACTTGATTTTGATAGAATTATCAAGGAGGATGCACTATTTAACTTCGCTAAGCTAACATACGAACAGCTTTACGCGCCTTTCAATGAAGCAATCGATGCCTTTAAGGCATACATTAAAGAGTTCCCCAGCTCACCCAGGATTGATGAGGCTTATAACTACCTAACACTTGCCTACTTAAGTTCACGAAACTACAAGGAGGCAGTGGAATCGTTGGAAAAAATCAGTAAGAAAGACGCAACCATAAATACTGCGTTGCAGCGTGCAGCATACTTCCGCGGACTTGAACTTTTCCAAAATCTTAACTACACCGATGCCATACAAATGTTTACAAAATCGCTTGAATATGCCGGTTATAACCAACAAATTGCAGCACAAGCGCTATTCTGGAGAGCTGAGTCGCATTACCGCCTATCAAACTTTGAAAACGCAGCCAACGACCTTGAAAGGTTTATAGTTACCCCTGGGGCTTTTGGTCTGGAAGAGTATCTTATTGCCCACTATAACCTGGGCTATGCATACTTTAAAATGAAACAGTACGATACAGCCATTACTTGGTTCCGTAAGTATAATAGCTTACTAAACGATTCACGAGTAAACACGGTTGCCGACGCTTACAACAGGATTGGTGACTGTTTCTTTATCCAACGACGCTATTGGGCTGCAATTGATTACTATGAAAAAGCCGCAAACCTTGATGTGCTCGATGCCGACTACGCCCTATTCCAAAGAGGTTTTTCATTGGGTTTGGTTAGCCGTCCGGAGAAAAAGATAGAAACATTAAAGGGGCTTCTTAGCAAATACCCAACATCAAGCTACACCGATGACGCTATTTTTGAAATAGCAGAGGCTTATAACATTCTGGAAAATACGAGCCAGGCAATTGATTTCTATAAGCGAGTTGAGTCGGAATTCCCCAACAGCAGTTACTACCCAAAAGCTTTAGTTCAAATTGGGCTGCTTTACTACAACTCAAGCGATTTGGAAAACTCACTCGCATACTACAAGAGGGTTGTGGAGACCTTTCCCAATTCGGCTGAAGCCAAAAATGCCCTTATTGGTATTAGAAACATTTATATTGATAAAGGCGATGCCGAAACCTACTTTAGCTATGCATCCAAACTTGGATCAATTGCCAATATAAGTGCTACTGAGAAAGACTCGCTAAGCTACATGGCCGCTGAAAAAGTTTACCTCACAGGCAACTGCGAAAAATCAATACTAGCATTTGAGAACTACCTCAGCGAAAACCCTCAAGGAAACTTTGCTGTAAATGCAATGTACTACATAGCCGACTGCAATATTCGGAATAACAATGTTGATAAGGCAGTGGAATACTTTGAAAACATTATTAATAGGCCCCGTAACAGCTTCACCGAACAAAGCTTGCTAAGGATTGGCAATATCTACCTAAACCAAAAACAGTACGAAAAAGCTTACACCTACCTTGATAACTTAGAGTCGATAGCTGAAGTTAAGAGCATGCTACTCGATGCCCGTTTAGGCAAACTACGCTGTGCATTTGAGCTGCAACGCGACGACCAAATACCCGTGATTGCGGCAAACATATTGAGCACCGAGAAGCTATCGCCTGAGCTAGAGCGTGAAACCCGTTTTAAGCTAGCCAAAGCCAACTACCGTTCCAAAAAGTACGACGATGCCCTTATTGAGTTCTCAAAGGTTGCACAGAATCTCAAGACTATTGAAGGTGCTGAATCCAAGTACATGAAGGCTCTAATTTACTTTGAACGCGGCGAGTATAATAGAACTGAAAACGAAGTTTTTTCATTTGCAGAGAACAATACTCCCCACCAGTACTGGTTGGCTAAAAGCTTCATTTTACTTGCCGATTCATATGCCGCTCAAAACGACTTCTTCCAGGCCAAAGCTACCCTACAAAGCGTTTTAGATGGCTACTCGAACACTACCGATGGAATTATCGACGAGGCTACCACAAAGTTAAACCAACTTGTAAAATCGGAAAAGGAACGTCAATC
>Ga0116186_1004507_pt1 | contig 11302 bp, 8 predicted proteins | sample AD_JPNNA4_MetaG_FD_89806 | JGI IMG/M metagenome (GOLD analysis project Ga0116186, IMG submission 89806) | Active sludge microbial communities of municipal wastewater-treating anaerobic digesters from Japan - AD_JPNNA4_MetaG | ecosystem: Engineered > Bioreactor > Anaerobic > Digestate | place...
ACATCAAGGGGAATATTAAGTTTTTGAGATAATGTAGAAAAATATATGGGCTTTGAAATTAAAACAGTATCTATTTGATGGTAATAAAAATTTTTATCGCCGGGTTGTATCTGATAATCACTGGCATAATTCATTAGATATACCATAGCAATAAATGCAGGAACGTAATTTTGAGTTTCTTTCGACAAGTATGGCTTTATTTCCCAGAATGTATTTTTCCCACTTCGCAACATGGCATTTTTTACGTTTCCCGGACCACCGTTATACGCAGCAATGGCCAACTGCCAATCATTAAACATATTGTATAAATATTCCAAATAATTGCAAGCAGCTTCGGTCGATTTTATGGGGTCTTGGCGTTCGTCAACAAACGAATTGATTTTTAAATTTAATAGCTGAGCTGTTGGGAGTAAAAATTGCCATAGACCAACCGCTCCCGACTTACTTCTGGCAAAGGGATTTAATCCGGATTCAATGACCGATAAATATTTTAATTCCATCGGCAGGTGGTATTTATCGAGGTATGTTTCAAAAATCGGGAAGTAATAACTTGAATTAGATAAGGATTGAGTTATTACCTCTTTGCGTTCGTTTACTAGGTAACGAATGTATTTATTAACGTTTTCGTTGTAGTCAAGATTTATTGGTGTTTGGAAGTTTAATTCACTTATTCTCATTTCAATTGTCAAATCATCAAACATAAGTGAATTTGAATTGTTTGAACTGGTTAATGTGTTTTCAACATTGCCGGACTTTATTTCGCTTAAGTAATTGAATTTAGTAGAAGGCTGAGCTTTAATTAAATGAAATAATGTAAAAATGCAAGTCCACAATAGAAGAAAATATTTTAGCATACCAAGTGCATTTTAAGTTTGATAAAATTAAAAAGATAAATAAGGTTTAATCAAAAAAAAAGAATAAAGTAATTAACCGCTTATTGTTTTGATAATCAACGTAATGTTGATAATTTCTGTAATGCGTCGATTATAATTTTGCTATGATCGAAGGCTAACGGTGGAAGTTTGTTAACAGGAAACCATTGTATTTCGGCTGCATCATCTCCAGCTTTTGGATTTATATTTCCATTAAAAACAGCAATATATGCAATACCAATTGTTCTTCCACGTGGGTCGCGATTTGGGTCGTCATATATTCCTAAAAAAAACAATTTATTCGGTTTTAAATGAGTTTCTTCGAAAAGTTCACGAAATGCGGTTTCTTCTACTTTTTCATTCGCATCCATAAATCCGCCCGGAAATGCCCACATGCCTTGATAGGGTGGATTTTTGCGTTTTATGAGGAGCACACGTGGTTCCGAATGTGATATATCAAATACAATAACGTCTGCAGCAACAGCAGGTCGTGGATATTCGTAACAAAAAGGCATTTTATTTATTTTAAAAGCTTTTCTAATTCAGCTTCTAATGACGAACCTCTGAGGTTTTTAGCAACAATAATTCCATCTCCATCAATTAACCAATTGGTAGGTATGCCCATAACTCCATACAAGCGAGCGGCGGCACTGTTCCAATATTGCAAATCGCTTACATGATTTTCCCATATCAGACTATCCTGTTCAATGGCTCTTTTCCAACTATCCATACTTTTATCAAGCGAAACACTATAAATAGTAAAGCCTTTACCATTTTTAAATTTTTTGTCTTTATATTTCTTGTATGCAGCAACTACATTCGGATTTTCGCGGCGACAAGGTCCGCACCATGAAGCCCAAAAATCGATAAGGACTACTTTACCTTTTAAGGAACTTAAAGCAATTTCTTTTCCTTCGGGGTTATTGAGTTTAATTTCGGGAGCTTTGTTTCCAATTTCAGTACCAACGGTAACTTTTTCTTTACCTTTTATAATAAATCCGTAGTTTTTCGACACAGAAAGTGTTTGCGGAGCAAAAAAACTAATGCTGATTAATACAGCAAGAATCAACGATGAAATCTTATTCATAATTATATACGTTTAATTTGTGCACCAATATTATTTAATCTTTTATCAATTTCCAAATACCCTCTATCAATTTGCTCGATATTATGTATTTTGCTTGTTCCTTTAGCCGATAATGCTGCAATTAAGAGAGCCACTCCCGCGCGAATATCAGGTGAACTCATTTCAATCGCATGCAATGGTACTCTTCTGTTATGGCCAATAACAATGGCACGGTGGGGGTCGCACAGGATTATTTGTGCACCCATTTCAATGAGTCGGTCAACAAAGAACAGACGACTTTCAAACATTTTTTGGTGAATGAGCACACTTCCTTTTGCCTGAATGGCGACAACAAGAAATATACTGAGCAAGTCGGGGCTTAATCCCGGCCATATGGCATCGGAAATAGTTAATATTGAACCGTCAAGATATGTTTCTATTTCGTAGTGTTTTAGTGCCGGAATATGTATGTCATCCTTTCCTGAAAGCTGAATAGGGATGCCTAATTTTTTAAAAGATTGCGGAATAATTCCCAAATGAGGGTAACCTACATTTTTGATGGTGATTTCGCTTTGAGTTAGAGCTGCAAGGCCAATAAAACTTCCAACTTCGATCATGTCGGGTAATATGTTATGGGTAGTGCCTTTAAGTGAAGATACTCCTTCAATATTAAGCAGATTAGAACCAACACCTGATATTTTGGCTCCCATGTTATTGAGCATTCGGCACAACTGCTGAACATAAGGTTCGCATGCTGCATTGAATATAGTAGTCGTTCCTTCTGCCAGTACTGAAGCTAATATTATATTGGCAGTACCGGTAACGGAGGCTTCATCTAATAGCATGTAAGTGCCTTTAAGCTTAGCAGCTTTAACTGAAAATAAGCTGCGTTCGCTGTTGTATTCAGATTTAGCTCCGAGTTTTTCAAAGCCAAAAAAGTGTGTATCGAGGTGGCGTCGTCCAATTTTATCGCCTCCGGGTTTAGGAATGATAGCATATCCGAATCGGGCCAGCAAAGGTCCAACAACCATGATAGAACCTCTTAATTTTGCTGCTTTTTGATAAAAATCATCGGTATTTATTTTATCAATTAAAATGTCTTTGGCAATATAAGAGTAGGAACCTTGAGCTATTTTTTCGATTTTTACTCCTAATGTTTCTAAAAGATCGTTCAGTTTTAAAACGTCAAGAATTTCAGGAATGTTGTTGATTATGACTTTTTCTTCTGTTAGCAATGTAGCACAAATGACTTGTAATGCTTCGTTTTTTGCTCCTTGAACCGTGATTTCGCCACTCAGGCTATGTCCGCCTTCAACAATAAATGAACTCATAATTATTTGCGTTTATTGTTGCGTTTATTGTTGTTTTTCTTGTTTTTGTATAAGATATCGCGAGTTTCGTTGAGTTTGACTTCGGGTATAAGCATTTCTGAATTTTTTGACATGCGTTTTATGTCCGAAAGAATTTGTTCGTCGCTAACTGCCTCTTTATTATAAAGAAGGTATTGTTTTTTCATGTGGTTGGCTAAATCGATGAGCATTTGCTTTTTTTCTTCAGAATCGGGGAGTTGAGACAATTTTTGTACCAAAAGTTCGGATATAGTTCCGTAATGTTTTAATTGAGTATTTTTGAGCGGGTAGGGTATTTTATTGCGTTTTAGTTTAAAATCTTCGGTTTTGTATATTGGAACGGGATAATCGATATCTAATTCGTAATTAGCAATTTGAGCTAATTGGTTCCATAATTTATTTTTTTGCTCGGCATTGTCTTTTAAATATGGGTTAAAGTTAGCCATAACTTGTATAATAACATTGGCGAGCCTGTTTCGTTCGTTTTTATCTTCGATTGTTTTTACATAGTTCACCATTTCTTGTACGTGTCTTCCATATTCCGGAAGGTGAAGTGGTTCTCTTAATGTGTTGTAGTACAGTTTTTTGTCAATCATTTTATAATACAGTTAATTTAGCGTATTTCAATAATAATTGTTTTTGTCCACTCATTTCAAAATCAACCAGTGCTTTTGTGTTGGTGTCATTTCCTTCTACCTTAATCACTTTCCCTTTACCAAAGCGTTCATGATGTACATAAACACCTTCAACTATATCTTTAAACAAATTTGAAGAAGTTTTTGTTGAGTTTTGGTTTTGAATTTCGTTCAAAGATACTAATTTTTTTTCGAATGAAGGGACAGAAATCGTTGATTTGATATTTTGATGACTAATATATGTGCGTTGCGAATAATTTGATTCAAATTTATTTGCTTCAAAGTTATACGGAATTTTCAGGTATTGTGAATCTATTTCACTGATAAAAGGCGAGGGGGTTGTTGCTTGTGATTTGCCCCAAACATTACGTTGTTCGGCAAAGGAAATGTATGCTTTTTCTTTGGCTCTTGTTAGTGCAACATAAAATAGGCGACGTTCTTCTTCAAAGTTATTTTCAGTTTTTGAATGAAATTCGAGAGGGAATAAACTTTTTTCGGCTCCTACAATAAAAACAACTTGAAATTCTAAGCCTTTTGCGGCATGAGCAGTCATTAAGGTAACTTTTTCGGCATTTTTGTTTTTATCGTTTTGTTCATCAACGGTACTTAAAAGGCTGACATGCTCCAAGAAATCGATAATGTTAGGTTTAATACCTAATTCTTCAAGCATAGCATCTTCATAATCTTTAATACTATTAACCAATTCTTGGATATTTTCTTTTCTGCTTAATGCTTCTTGTGTATTCTCTTTAGTCAATTCTTCAATAATTCCACTTTTTTTAACTAAAAATTCAATAAATTCCAAAGCACTTAAGAGATTGATAGAGTTGGAAAGTTCTTGAATAAGATTTGTGAAATGCTGTACTTTATTTACAAAAGCATTTTTAAGCAATTGATTTAAAATGTTTTCGTTGGTAATGATTTCCCAAATGCTTGTTTGATGTTGTAATGCAATGTCTTGAATTTTTTCGAGTGTTGTAGGACCAATACCCCGAGCCGGAATATTAATTATACGCAATAGTGCTTCGTCGTCTTTGTTGTTAACGACTAAACGGATATAGGCAATTACGTCTTTTATTTCTTTTCGTTGATAAAACGATAAGCTTCCGTATATTTTATATGGGATATTCAAACGTCTAAAAGAATCTTCAAGTACCCTTGACTGCGCATTAATTCTATACAAAACAGCCATTTCGTTGTAAGGTATATGTTCTTTGTTTTTTAATTCTTGGGCAATTTTTGCAATAATAAAAGCTTCTTCTGATTCGGTTAGGCCTTTAAGCAACTCAATTTTTTCACCTTTTTCGTTTTCGCTGTAAATTACTTTAGGAATGCGTTCCTGATTGTGTTCGATAAGGCTGTTGGCTGCATTAACAATGGTTTGAGTAGAGCGATAATTTTGTTCGAGTTTAAAAAGCTTACATGTGGGATAATCGTTTTTGAAGTTTAGAATATTTTCTATGCGTGCTCCACGAAACGAATAAATACTTTGCGAGTCGTCTCCTACTACACATAGATTTTGTTTTTTTTCTGAAATTTTTTTGATGATGAGGTACTGAGCATAATTTGTGTCTTGATATTCGTCAACAAGAATATAATCAAATAAATCCTGGTATTTTGCAAGTATATCTTTAAAATCGCGGAATAAAATATTGGTGTTGAGTAATAAGTCATCAAAATCCATTGCATTGGCTGTTTTTAGCCTTAGTTGGTATTGTTCGTAAATTTTCCAAATTAATTCGTTTTTTCGTTGTACATCGGCTTCTAAAAGCTCTTTGTTGTTTTTGTATGCATTGTAAGTGATAAGATTGTTTTTTGCTTTGCTAATTCGAGATAATATGTCGTTTACTTTGTATTTTTCAGTGTCGAGGTTGAGTTCTTTAATTACGTTTTTTAGTAAGCTTTTGCTGTCATCGGTATCGTAAATAGTAAAATTGGGATCGAAATTTAGTTTATAAGCTTCTTCTTTTAAAATTCGACGAAAAATGCTGTGAAAAGTTCCCATCCATAATTGTCGTGCTTGTTTATACGAAACCATATGAGCAATTCGCTCTTTCATTTCGTCGGCTGCCTTGTTGGTAAAAGTAAGTGCCATGATGCGTGCCGGATGGACTCCTTGTTGCATCATATACGCTATGCGATGTGTAAGAACACGCGTTTTGCCTGAACCTGCTCCTGCAATGATTAACGATGGACCTTGAAAATTGATTACTGCTTGCCGCTGATGATCGTTGAGTGATTTTAGAATCTCTTTTTCCCCTTTCATAATTCAACAAATGTATTCACAAAAATAATGGTATCCTTCTTATTTACCTAATAAAGTTATGAACAGATTCTTTTTGATAATTGTTTATTTGGATTCTTATTTTTTCTATTTTTACAAAAAAAATGTATATGAGAAAATTCTTTATTTTAATCAGCTTTTTTTAGCTGTTTTCTATTCCTGTAATCAGAATAACGTTTCTGATAAAAATGAAACTCAGTCTGCATCTACAGATTCGAATCTTGTTTTAGATGATTTGTTGAAAATAAATAACGTAACGGAACTTGAAAAGAAGTTTGGTGAAAGCAATGTTACTATTGATACACTTTGGGGACCTGAAGGCACTTTTGCTATTGGAATAAAACTATTCCCCGGAACAGCCAATGAGGTTGAAATTATGTGGGATGATACAATCCACTATACAAAAATGTCAAGTGCATTAGTAAATAATGAAAGTAAAAAAAAATAAGTAATTATTTATTTTTGTAGAAATTCTGAACTTAATACATTCTATTTTTCGACTACGCTCGTTAAGACTGCTTTTTGAAATCAAGAAAGAAACTATAATTCTTTTGCTTACGCTTTGTAGCGGTTACTGAACTAAACTTCTTGTCGTTTAAAAAATTTTTGTGCCCTGAACAGGACTCGAACCTGCACATTCTTGCGAACACTGGTCCCTGAAACCAGCGCGTCTACCAATTCCGCCATCAGGGCATTAGAGTTTGCAAAGTTATAAATTTTCTAAGATAAATTTTGTCATCTTCGAAAATAAATGATAGCGTGTATTTCTTCCGGTATAAATACCATGATTGCTATTGGGATAATACATAGTTTGAAAATCTTTGTTGTTTTCGACAAGCTTTTTAATAAGTTCTACGCTGTTTTGAAAATGAACATTATCATCAGCAGTGCCGTGTATTAGTAAGTATTTACCTTTAATTTTTTTTGTGTGATTGATAGGCGAATTGTCGTCATATCCGGTTGCGTTGTCTTGAGGTAATCCATTGTAACGTTCGGTATATATGGAATCATAATAACGCCAATTAGTAACCGGTGCAACGGCAATAGCAAGTTTAAATTGTTGATTCCCTTTTTCAAGGCATAGTGTAGAAAGATAACCTCCAAAGCTCCAACCCCATATTCCAATTCTGGTTGTATCTATATAGTTATATTTAGATAATGCTTTAGCTGCTTCAATTTGGTCAATTGCTTCATATTTTCCTAAGTTTTTGTAAGTGCATTTTCTGAATTCTGCGCCTCTTGCTCCTGTCCCTCTGTTGTCAACGGCAACAACGATAATACCTTGAGATGCTAAATGCTGATACCAAAGAGCATTGTAATCCCAGCGGTCTAATACTTCTTGTGAACCGGGACCTCCATAAATACAAAACATAACAGGGTATTTTTTGCCGGATTCCATTTTTTGAGGTTTTAGAATCCAGGCATTGAGTTCAATTCCTTCAGAAGTTTTCAGTTGAACGAATTCTTTTTTAGATAGATTTGCTTCTTTAATTTTTTGCTTTAGTTCTTTATTGTCTTCGAGAACTCTTATTGTTTTTCCGTTTTGGTCGCAAAGTGTATATGTTGAAGGTACTTCGGTATTAGAGAATTCGTTAATGAAATAAGTGTAATTGCTATTAAAAATGGCTTCGTTTGTCCCATTTTCATTGGTTAATTTTTTCTTTTCGCCGGTTTTTAAATTTATGGAATAAACATTTCGTTGCATAGGAGAGGTTTCGGCCGATGTGTAAAAAATAGTTTGCTTTACATCGTCGTAACCATCGAACTTGGTTACATCCCATTTTCCGGATGTTATTTGTTTAATAAGTTTACCATTCATATCGTATTGATAAATATGATTGTAGCCATCTTTATCGCTGGTTATAAAAAAAGACTTTCCGTCTTTGGCAAAGATAATTTCGGGAAGTTCGATGTATGTGTTGTTTTGTTCAGTATAAATGCATTGATTGGTACCATTTTCGGCATTAACTAAAAACAATTTCATGGTGTTTTGCAAACGATTCATTTTAATGGCCATGAGTGTATTAGCTTGTTGTGTCCAATAGATGCGTGGAATGTAAAAATCGCTATCGACTTCGAGTTGAATGTCGATGGTTTTATTGTTTTTTAATTGATAAATATGTAACGATATTTGACTGTTTTTTTCTCCTGCTTTGGGATATTTATAGCGATATTCTTCAGGATAAAGCCCTTTGTATATAGGCATTGAAAATTCTTTAACATTGGATTCGTTAAATTTTAGGTAAGCAATATAATTGTTGTCGGGCGACCATTCAAATGCCTTAGAAAAACTAAATTCTTCTTCGTAAACCCAATCGGGAATTCCATTTATTATTTTATTTTTTTCGCCATCGTGGGTAATGGCTGTTTCGGTATTTGTGCTTAAGTTTTTTAGAATAAGATTGTTTTTATATACAAATGCTACATGTTGACCATTAGGCGATAAAGAAGCTTCTTGAACTTTTTGATCGCTAATCAGTTTGAGTTGTTTTGACGTTAAATCGTAAACATAAAATTTGTTAAGCGATGAGTGTCTGTAAATACGTTCTTTTTCTGAAGCTATTAAAATCTTTTTTTCGTCATTTGAGAATGAATAATCTTCAATTTTATTGGGTTTGCTCTCAGATTGAAGTTCGTTGAGCGATACTATTTTTTTTATTTCCTTTCCGGTTTTAAAACTGTATTGAATAATAGCTTCTCCATTATCGTTAATGGTATAAGATTCACCGTTTGACATGGACCGAATGTCGTCTAACGAAGAAGGATAAAATTTGTACGTTAACCAAACATCTTCCAGTGAAACTTGTTGTGCAAAGCCGGTAAAACCTACAAGCAAAAATAAAGAAATAACGAACGATCTCATATTTAATATTTTTAAGTTTAAATGTAAGTAGATTGTTAAATTTTTCGTTTGTAAAGGTACGAATTTTTAAGTTTACGTCTTACTCTTTCGTTTATTTATATTATTTATCTCTTACATTACCACGTATATAAGAAGAAGCTATTCCCACAATGCCCATAATAGAGAAAAACAAAAAAGTAGTATTTAAGCTTTTAAGCATGGCTTGAAATTGAGCAGGCGAAATAATTTGTTTTCCCATTATTAATGAAAAAAACAACATCGCTATACCCATGCTAAACATTTGACCGGTAATACGCATGGTACCTAAAGTTGCTGAAGCAACACCAAATTGATTCTTATTTACTGAACTCATAACAGCATTGGTGTTGGGTGAAGAAAACAATGAAAAGCCTACTCCTATAATAATAAGCGAAACAATGATAAAAGTAATAGATGAATCAATGGATAAAAAAGAAAGCAAAAATAGGCCGATTGTTGAGAGCGTCATTCCTGTGGTTGCCAAAATGCGAGGTTCTATTTTATCAGATAATCTTCCACTCAATGGTGATAACAGTGCCATTAATATTGGCTGAGAAAGCAATATCATACCCGATTCTTGAGGATTGTAGCCTTTGATGTATTGCAAATAGTAGCTCAACAAAAATCCCACGGCAAAGGTTGAGGCATAGTTGATAAAAGCTGCCAAGTTAGAATAACGAAATACTTTATTTTGCTTTAATAGTAAAACGTTGAGAAGTGGATAAGCTTGTTTTTGTTCGATTAAGTAAAAAAATACTCCTAATACAATCCCTGCTGACGTCAAAACAAATCCAATGGTTTGTGGTAATTTTGAGAAACCATAAATTAAGGAAGTAAGAAAGAATGTATAAACGAACATCCCTTTATAATCAAAACGTTGTTTGCTCGATTCGTGTATATCTTCGCGAATGACAATGTTTGTCAATATCAGCACAACGGCTGCAAATGGAACAGTAAGCCAAAAAACACTTTGCCAGTCAAATTGTTTTACCAATACACCTCCAAGTGTTGGTCCTAAAGATAATCCCACGTAAACCGATGCTACATTAATTCCTAGTACTCTTCCGCGTTGTTGAATCGGAAAAAATGAGATTAAAAGAGCTACACCGGTAGAGAAAATCATGGCTCCACCTATACCTTGAACAACTCTAAAAACGATAAGCGATGTTATATTCCAAGATATTGCAGAAGCAATGCTGAAAATCCCAAAAATGCTAATTCCGATAGTAAAAATCAGTTTACGGCTATATATATCAGCAAGTCTGCCGGCAGGAAGCAAAAAAATGGAAGAACTTAACAAAAAACCGGTTGCAACCCAGTTTAGTGTCATTATATCACTGTTAAAATAAGAACCAATGGAAGGCAAAGCTACATTAATAGCAGAACCCATGAAAGGAGTTAGTAAGGATGAAAACGTGGTTACAATTAATATGGTAATTTGCTTTTTGTTCATAAACTTTTGCAATGATAGACAAAAAAAGGCTATCCACTCATGATAGCCTTCTTTTTTTTAATCATATTTTACTTATTTTTCTGGTATTCGCATTTTATAGAATGAACGCCATACAAAGAGAAGAGCAATAGCTAAAAATACTAATCCAACATATGGAGCAATAGCCCTGAAATCGGGTGAAATGGCAATTTCCATTGCTAATAAACCAAACAATGTTGTGAATTTAATGATAGGGTTCAATGCAACACTGGAAGTGTCTTTAAATGGATCGCCAACGGTATCTCCAACAACTGTAGCTGCGTGCAGATCAGTACCTTTTTCTTTTAAATCGACTTCAACTACTTTTTTGGCATTATCCCAAGCGCCACCTGCATTTGCCATAAAAATAGCTTGGAATAAACCAAAGATGGCAATTGAAATTAAATAGCTAACAAAGAACGAAGCAGCAGCAGTTGATTTTACGTCGCCCACGCCAGACGGAGCAGAAATAAAAGCAAAAGCAAGAGCAAAGGAGAAAATGGCAATAAAAATATTAACCATACCTTTTTGTGCATACTGGGTACAAATTTTAACAACTTCTTTTGAGTTTTCGGTTGAAGCACTTAAGCTGGCATTGGGGTCTAAGTTGATATTTTTCTTAATGTATTCCACTGCACGATAAGCACCTGTTGTAACTGCTTGAGTGGAAGCACCTGTAAACCAATAAACAACAGCACCACCAGCTATAAAACCTAATATGGTCCAAGGATTCAAAATATTTAA
>Ga0116186_1004516_pt1 | contig 11291 bp, 10 predicted proteins | sample AD_JPNNA4_MetaG_FD_89806 | JGI IMG/M metagenome (GOLD analysis project Ga0116186, IMG submission 89806) | Active sludge microbial communities of municipal wastewater-treating anaerobic digesters from Japan - AD_JPNNA4_MetaG | ecosystem: Engineered > Bioreactor > Anaerobic > Digestate | place...
ATCATATAAAACCCCTCAGAGGATACTTGTAACAGGAGGTGCCGGATTCATTGGCTCTCACCTCTGTGAGAGGCTCATATCAGATGGCCACGAAGTCTTGTGCCTTGACAATTTCTTTACGGGAACCAAGCAGAATATCCTCCACCTCCTCCCAAACCCCCGTTTCGAGCTTATCACCCACGATGTGACGCAGCCCATCCTGCTCGAGGTGGACTGGATCTTTAACCTTGCCTGTCCTGCAAGCCCCATCCACTATCAGTACAATCCTGTGAAGACAACAAAGGTGAATGTCTTGGGAGCCCTAAACATGCTCGGCCTTGCGAAGAGGGTTCGGGCACGGATTCTCCAGGCTTCCACCAGTGAAGTATACGGTGATCCAGAAGTGCACCCGCAAAAGGAAGAGTACTGGGGGAGCGTAAATCCCATCGGCAAAAGAAGCTGTTACGACGAAGGCAAGAGGGTTGCAGAGACACTCTTCTTTGACTATCTCAGACAGAACAGCGTAGACATAAAGGTCATTCGGATTTTCAATACCTATGGCCCGAGAATGCGCCCTGACGACGGACGCGTAATAAGTAACTTTATTATCCAGGCTCTTCACAACAAGCCCATCACTATCTATGGCGACGGATTGCAAACCAGGTCGTTCTGCTACATAGACGACCTGATTGAAGGTATGATCCGCATGATGGATTTCGAAACAGGCTCACATAAAAAAAGCAGGGACTACACCAAGCCCCACCTCTCAGGCATGCCAGGGCCAATCAACATCGGGAACCCTCATGAGGTCACCATCAAAGACATGGCTCAGAAGGTGGTAACGCTTTCACAGTCGAAGTCTGCCATAGTATATGAAGACCTTCCCAATGATGATCCGAAAAGAAGATGCCCTGATATTGCAAAGGCAAAACAACTCCTCGATTGGACACCGAAGATAGGCCTTGATGAGGGACTTGAAATGACGATAGAATATTTCAGAAATAACAGATAGTGTAGATAAGATAGAGAAATAGAGAAGGTTTTTATATGAACCGGGACGAACAACTTGTGGCAGAGGGATGGGAAAGAAGGTTTATCGCATGCGAGCCAAGGCTGTCAGAAATGGTGGAAATGTATAAGGAAATAGGTTTTGAGGTCCATCTTGAGCCTCTCCCATCCAAAGACGAAATTGACCAGGCAAGCTGTGAGGAAAATGGATGTACTGCCTGTTACGATGCTGACCCTGAACGGTATCGGATAATCTTCACAAGAAAAACATAAAATAATAAAACCTTTTTTTGGTAGGGCTTGTACATGTGCTTTTTGAGGGAGAAGAGGCCCTACTTCCTGAGGCTGCTCGAAATATGTCAGCTCAAAGTGGTTGTCTGCCCAGATTGGGTAATGCGAGGGCTTGCCCAGAGGGAACATGACAGTGGTATGCTACCCCTGTTGTTCGATGACAATGATGTCGATGTTGGTTGGGATTGCTCATTGAGTTTATGCTGTCTCCCTATGGGTAGACTGCAATTGAAAGATTCTTCGTTGCCATTCTTGATCGACCATCAATTACAGTAACTGTGAAGGCAAATGTTCCAGGACTGGCAGGTCTTCCTGAAATGATTCCTCCAGAGGAGAGCGATAACCCGGGAGGGAGGTTGCTTCCCCCTGCAAGAGTCCACGAATAGAGTGCAGCCCCACCACTTGCACTCAAGGTGCTGCTTGGGTAAGGCTGGCCTACTGTACCATATGTAAGAAATTCAGTTGTAATCCGTGGTTTGTCAGGGTTCACAGTAATTGCCAGGCTTTTTGAGGCTGTTCTTTGGGGGTTATCGCTATCTGTTACCTGAATGGTGAATTTGTAGCTTCCATCATTGATAGGAGTGCCGGCTATAACTCCTGTGCCTGGTATTAGGGTAAGACCGGGAGGTAAAGCACCGGATGTGATGGTCCATGTGTACGGAAGCGTGCCATCAGTAGCCTCAAGTGCAGAGGTTGGATATACTGTCTCTTCTGTAGCTGTTGGCAGGCTATCTGTAACAATACGGAGTACGTTACATGCTTTCTGGCGTAGCGTGCCTATATCCATATAAAGAGCTACGTCATCATATCCGCCCACCCCCGGTATCTGTATGGAAAATGGTGAAGCAGTGCCTGTATTGTTTACACGGTTTTCTCCGGCACTGAAGACTAAAAATGCCACATTTGTTTTTCCCACTCCCTGGTCGTTGACAGTTACGTAGGTGCCAACAGATGTGCACAGGTTGTAACTGGGAGGTGTATCAGCATACGCTTTGTAATAAATAAGATTATTGAGGTATGCATCACTGGTTTTGATGCCGAGGTCAGACAATTGATTCGGTAATCTCTTATTGGCTATGGCGAAACCAAGGATTGATTCGAATGCGTTTTTGACAATCTCCCTTGTTTCTGTGAGCTTTGCCCTTTTTGTCAGGGGCCCTATGAGTGCTGCGCCAACAGACACAAGAAGCCCAATAATCACTAGAACTATGGCCATCTCGATGAGTGTTAAGCCCCGCTCCCCAAAATAGTTTTTCATGACAGTTGATAAGTGTATCATAAAAAACAGAAATTGCGACATAACAATAATCTTGACTCTTCCAAGAGGACTCGGTATAAGTTTGATTCAAACAGTTCTCAAAATAAACTTCCATTCCTGGTGAACACTGTTGAGTAAACAGATAGCTGTAAGTTTTGAAAGTGGGTATGCCAAAGTATCCTACGGTTCCCAAAGAAATGGAGCTTTGGTTATTACGCGAACCTTCACAGTGAAGGAAGATGAATTCGATGCCTTTTTAGCCCGTGAAAAGACCAAGGATTTCATTGTCCTTTTCAGCTTTCAGACCTTTTATCAGGATGTCCTTCTTTTGCCACGAGTTGAGATGAAATACGTTGACACCCTGATTGAGGCAGAGATTAAAAAAAATGCACCTGAACTCAAGAACTTTGTTTTCTTTTCCACAATCTTAAAAGAGAAGGTTCACGAAGGGAGACCTGTGAGGGAAACGTTTGTTTTTGCAGTGGATTCCACCGAAATAAACCCTATCCTTGAAAGGTTCAGTAGATTCGGAAAGAGGGTCAAGCGTCTGTATGCTGATGTTTTTGTTCTCTCCTGTCTTGGTGTTGGTCTGGATAATGTGAAGGATAAGACAGCCATGGTTATGATCGACAAAGGGGATTACAAAACTTTATTCCTTGTAAGGGAGGGAAAGCTCACTTTTGTGAGGAGTATTCAGTCGCGGGGAAGGGGTATAGACCGGTATGATGTAACCAATGTCAACATGACAGTCAACTATGCCCGCCAGACACTGCGTGAACACCCAGAAGAACTCATTATAGTAAACACTGCAAAAGATGAGGTTTCCACCGTAGAAGGATTAACACTCCCGACGACAATCTTCCGATATCCGCCAGGGGTTATGGCCACAGGGGGGGACATAACCGGGTTTGTAATACCTGTGGCTGGATTATTTCTGGTAAAAGGACATGTAAGGGAAAGCCTTCTTCCGAAACTGTATCAGCGTGCAGTATCACAGGAGCATTTTATGCGGTATGCCTCAGTAGCCTTCGTGATCGTTTCACTTTTATGTCTTGGCTACATTATCTCAGGATGGAACCAGGTGCGTCAAATACGTGGAATGATAGATCCTATCAAGGCAGAAATTGGCAGTAAAAGAAGGGTTTATGAAGAATTGGAATCACGAAACAAGGACCTTCAGGCAGTTCTTCCCTATATCAATTATTTGAATGCAGAGTCAGCAAAGCCGGATATTCAGAAGGCCCTTGCAACCCTTCAAATTTTGAATCGCGATAAAGTGAGAGTAGAAGAGATTGAAATCATAAATCCGGGCGAAGAACTGACAATCAGGGTCAAGGGTCATATTACAGCAAATACATACGGTGACCTTCAATCCTGTTTTCGAAAGTTGGCAGATGATATGAAGTCAGCCAAAAGTGGGCAAGTTCTGGTTGAGAAACTCGATTTAACCAGTAAGGATTTTAACATAGAGACGACATGGAAGCACTGAAGTTAACATTCCAACAGACTAAAAGAAGACTCTGGAAGTCCTTGCTCATTTACGGGCTGACAGGAATAATCATGTTGATGACCCTGGCAGGTGCTATCGCGATGAAAGAGTATGTTGATTCACTATACGCAACGCTTGATAAACTCCAGGAATTCAACATAAAGTATATAAAGGTTCGAACTGCTATCGATGATATTGAAAAGTCATTAGTAAGGGTAAAGGCAATGCTTCCTCATGATTCTTCGGGGTTATCAGATAAGGAGCATATGCTGATCGCCCTTGATGATTTGAAAGCGAAAGCTGGGTCCTCTGAAATAACGGTCGCGAACATAGAGGATAAGGGTGCTGACCTGCAGCTTTCTGTTGTAATTCGTTCTGTTCTGAAAGATTATACTTCTTTTGTCAATTTTGCCGGCTACCTTCAGTCTTTGAAGTTTCCTTTCTTTGGAATAACGGGAATAAGGATTCAAAGAAGCGATGACCAAGTTACAAGTGCTACTTCTTTTGAGCTCAAAGGAATCCTCAAATTTCCGAAAGCGACGTTCGATACCCAGGCAGAACCTACAAAAAAGATACCTGGTAAGTTATGACAGATAAACAATTTTTCATACTTGTTGCCTGCTCTGCAATCGCAATTGTTCTTGTTGTGATTGGTATGTCACATATTAATTTTGGCCTCCATCTTACGCCTGTTGAAAGGGGTATTTTGTTATTCAGGCAGGAGAAAATTATGATGACGGAACGCCATTTCACCGCGGTGCCAGCCCTTAAAAACCCCATGGACCAACATTTGTCAGAGAAAAAGAGCTATCCGTCAGTAAAACTTTCAGATATTGCCCCACGTGAACAGCAACACGTTTCCCTTGTTTTGATTCGTGGCGAGAAGAGAATAGCCATCATTGATAATCTTGTTGTGAGAGAGGGTGATGGAATCAGCCAGGGCAGAGTTGCCCGTATTGAAAGAAATGGAGTGTTAATAAAAAACAGGGAGGGAGAGCAGTGGTTAAAGATACGGTAAGGTTGAAGCGGTTTTTGTATCACTCCGTGGTCATTTTTTTCTTCCTCCTGATGTCTGCCTGTTCCTCTTACACAGTCAAAAAGGCGATTGAAATACCGTCTGAAACAAAGCAGGTGAAGGCGGAACCTTCTAGGACGGTTGAGATGCGTGCCCCTGAATTCATTCCTGTGACCGAGGAAATCTCTCCTTTAAAAACGAGGATTGTAGATGTGGTTGCCCGAAACACCCCTTTGCAAGATGTGCTCCATGTGATAGCAGAGGCAACGAATCTGAACGTCGTTATGGAGAAAGGGGTGGTCCCGGAAACACCGGTAACTATATCTTTGAGAAATGTTTCTGCTGAAGATGCTTTGCACACCCTCCTTTCCTCTGCCGGTTATTTCTATATGATCAAAGATACTATGCTGTTTGTTAAGGCTTATGACACAAAGGTTTTTGAGATTGGAATCCCTCCCGTGGTACAGAGCTACAATGTTGAGGTCGGTGGGAATATCTTCGGAGGGGTAACGGGTAATATTGCTCCTGTATCTACTGGCGGTGGCGCCTCAGCAGCCACAACCGGAACAGCTTCCACAGAGATCAAGGGTACTATCTCACAGACTCTGAAAAGCGATGAAGCAACATTCAAATTCTGGGATTCAGTGGAACAATCAATTGCAAACCTTCTGGGTCAGGGTACTGCAGGCCCATCTGGTCCGCCTGGGAAAGGTTCCAGAACAGCAGATGAGCACTTCACAATAAACAGGCTTACGGGCACAATAATTGTAACAGCAACGAAGAATAATCTTGAAAAAATTGCACAATTCCTCAATAGAATCAGGAAGGTAATGACCAGGCAGGTTCTTATTGAGGCAAAGGTGATAGAAGTAACCCTGTCACAGGGGTACCAGTTTGGTATTGACTGGAATCTTACTTTTAGTCTTGGTGGAAAATGGAGCGGCTCAGTCGGCCTTGGAAGCACCGGCTTCTCATCAGTTGTGCCCTCAACCTCGCCAGTATTCAGTATTGGTACCGGGGATGATGGCATAACGAGAACGCTTTCACACGGCACTATAGATTCAATTAACATTAAAGGTCTGGTAAATGCCCTGGAACAGCAGGGTGATGTCAGGCTTCTTTCGAACCCCCGTATCAACATGATGAATGGTCAAACAGCGATGTTAACAGTAGGAAGGAATACTGCATATATTTCTCAAATTGAAAGCACCACCCTCCAGGGAACGAACCCTGTTGTTACCTTTACTGTTGGCACCTCGAGCATTCTTTCAGGTATTACCATAGGCATCGTACCCTTTGTTGATGATGTGGGAGAAATTTCCCTCACCATAACACCAATCGTATCAGAACTTATTACCCTTGACACAAAGAATATTGGCAGCATGGCCAATCAACTTCAGATATCCCTTCCCACTGTTGATTTGCGGGAGTTGAGCACAACTGCGAAGGTCAGGGATGGACAGGTGGTTGTAATTGGAGGCCTTACACGGAGAAGTGAACGGGTGAAAAAGAACCAGACACCGTTTCTCGGAAAATTACCACTTCTGGGTGGTCTTTTCAGAAGCTCGGACAGGGGAGAGGTTAACACAGAACTTGTAATAATCCTTCAGCCTGTATTGCTTTAAGAGGAACGATCTGAGATTGAGGTAACCCTATGGCTACATTCAGACTTGGAGACATACTTAAAACAAAGGGTCTGATCAACGACCAGCAAATCAATATTTCGATTCTTCATCAGAAGGTAACTGGTGATCTCCTGGGCGATATTTTCGTACGGTTGGGATTTATAACATCTAAAGAGCTAGGGCAGACACTGGCAGAACAGTTTGGAATGGAGTTCATTGACCTGAGTGAATATCCGGTATCAGACGATGCGCTGCGGTTGATTCCCAAGGAGATTGCAGAAAAGGAAGAGTTCATTCCCATTGAGTTGGATGAAGGTCTCCTATCCATCGGCGTTACAAATCCAAGTAATATAACTGCTGTTGACAGGGTGGTTAATATCACAAAGAATTATCCCAGGGTGTTCCTTGTGGATCCAGACAGTTTCCGTGATTCTCTCGAAACAAGCTACTTCTTTCTCGAAAACCCTATTCAGGAAAGGATGGAGGAAATAGTAAAAGAGGTTGTAAGGACAGGAATGGCCACTGGCCAACAAATAGCCAGTATGACAGAATTAATTATTATGGAAGGTATACGGGAAAAGGCTACTGATATCCACATCAACCCTTTTCTCGATGTTTCCACGGTCTTTTACCGCATAGATGGTGTCCTTCAGCATCGTTTTTCTTTACCTAAGGTTGCTCACGGGGGCATTGTATCGCGAACAAAAATAATGTCCCAAATAGACATTGCCGAAACAAGACTTCCACAAGATGGCTCGTTCAGTTTTACCTTTCTTGATAAATCGTACGATATCAGGGCATCGACTGTACCAACGATATACGGTGAGAATGTGGTCATGAGAATCCTCGCCGGAACAGGTTACCTCCTGAGTATCGACAAACTTGGTTTCGAAGCTAAGGGAACAGAAAAGATTCGCCTGCTTTTTCAAAAGCCTTACGGAATAGTACTGATTGCAGGGCCGACAGGAAGTGGAAAAACCACAACCCTTTACTCAGCTTTACGGGAGGTGAACCTTCTCGAAAGGAACGTAATTACCGTCGAGGATCCAGTGGAATATAAGCTTAGCTTTGTGAGGCAGACCCAGGTAAACGAAAAAGTGGGATATGATTTTGCTCTTGCTGGCAGAAATTTTATGCGTCAGGACCCTGATGTCATGCTCCTTGGTGAGGTAAGAGATGAAGAGACTGCCCGGATAGCGATCAGAGCATCTATAACCGGTCACCTTGTGCTCTCCACGCTTCATACAAACGACGCAGTTACCTCAATCCCAAGATTACTGGATCTTAAAGTTGACCGCTTTCTTCTCTCCACATCACTTCTTGCCATAATTGCCCAGCGACTGTTGAGGAAGATTTGTAGATTCTGTAAAGTTGAATACTCTCTGACTGAAGACGAACGAGCCCAGTTCCAGGAATACGGTGTGTCTGCTGAGAAGGGGTTCAGAGGGCAGGGATGCGCAAAGTGTGGCAATACAGGATATTCAGGAAGGACAGCTATCGGGGAGATATTGATTGTCGATGATGAAATGAGAGAGCTGATTTTTTCCGAGGCGCCTATCACAGCCATGAGAGCTGCTGCACTGAACAAGGGCATGATTCTTCTCAGAGAAGATGGTTTTAGAAAGGCGTCGGAAGGTGTAACGACTCTTGAAGAGGTCATCAGGGTTACCGGATGAACTACTATTTCTACAAAGCAGTAAATATTGATGGGTCATTGATCGACGGCATAGTTGAGGCTGAAGATCAGGCAGCAGCGTACGAAGATTTGACCGCCAGGAACCTAAGGGTTCTTGTTGTAAAAAAAGCCAGTAAGATAGCTGCCAGGCTCAGACAACACTTTATCTCACGACGCGTTAAACGCGGCGACATGGTCGAGTGTATTCGAAACCTGTCAGTAATGCTGACAGCGGGTATACCTCTTTTAAACGCCCTCGAAGACAGCATTGAGGCAACAGAGAACAGAAGTCTGAAATCTGCACTCACTGATGCTAAGAAGGAAATAGAACTCGGATTGAATTTCTCTGATGCTCTGTCCCGACAACGGGGAATCTTCCCGGACATTCTGATCAGGCTTGTTAAAGTTGGTGAATCTACCGGAAGGTTAGACAAAAGCCTAACAGATGTAGCAGATCATCTTCAAAGAATTGAAGATCTGAGCCAGGCTATAAAGCGCTCCCTTTTCTATCCTGTTTTTGCAATTGTAACCACTACAGGGGCAATGATCTTCTGGTTTGTCTATGTTCTGCCAAAGATCATGAACGTAATCCAGGAAATGGGAGTTGAACTGCCTTTGATCACCAGGGCACTCATGGTTGGTAGCAATGCGATTTCAACCTACTGGTATGTGATCATCGGCATAGTGATTCTTTGTGCAATCGCAATTCAGATCATGCGCACCCGGGAGAAAACACGCTATTATTACGATTACATGCTTCTCAAGCTGCCGATTGTGAAACTCATTGTATATAATAAACTCTTGGCACTGTTCGCCGAACAAATGAGGATTCTTATTGTAGCAGGTTTAACCATCGACAGGACGCTCGATATCGTCGCTGGGGTTATCGATAATCTTGTCTTTCGGCGTGCCCTGGTTGCAGTGAGGGAAAATGTACTCCTTGGCAGCAGGATATCTGATACTCTCAAGGACCATAATATATTCCCTCCCATGGTGACGAGAATGGTCAGTGCCGGTGAAAAGAGCGGAAACCTTGACACCCAGTTTTCTTTCCTTTCAGGGTATTATATTAAACGGCTTGACGATATTTCTGCAAAACTTGGCAAAATGATTGAACCTATTCTCCTTTCCATTGTTGGGCTTGTTTTCATACTTATTCTCATGGCAGTACTATTGCCAGTATATGACCTTGTATCAAAGGTAGGGAAGATGTAAATGGATTACCTTGAATTTTTTGGTTTGAAAGAAGACCCCTTTACAATTACCCCTGACCTTACCTATTTCTATCCGTCAAAAGAACACAACGAGATTTTGACTGCGCTGAATTATGCTGTCACACAGAAAGAGGGTTTTTTTCTCGCTACCGGTGAACCTGGGACAGGAAAGACAACAATCCTGAAGGTGTTTATTGATGAATGGAAACACAAGGCAGAGATAGCTCTTGTGCTTACCCCCAGGCTTTCACCAGAAGAATTTCTCCACGCTGTTCTTGAGGACTTGAAAGTATCGATCAAAGACAAAAACAAGAATGAGATGCTCAAAGCCTTCAGGGATTTTCTTCTCTCTTCTATCTCTCGTGGTAAGGCAGTGATAATTGTGGTTGATGAAGCACAGAATCTATCTGATGAGACCCTCGAAGAGTTGCGCCTTCTTTCAAATCTGGAGACTGAACGTGAGAAATTGCTTCAGATAGTGCTTATTGGACAGACAGAATTGAGGGAGCGATTGGCATCAGACAATATGAAACAGTTAAGTCAGCGGGTGATGGTTAAGGCTTCATTAAGGCCCCTCACCCGTGAAGAGACTTCCGATTATATAAACTATCGATCAATGAAGGCTGGGAAAGGCCTTCCTGTTTTTGAGGAAGACGCAAAAAATCTCATATTTAAATACTCAAAAGGGGTGCCGAGGTTGATTAACTTGGTTTCATCTCGTGCACTCATGGCTGCCTATGTGGATGGAAGTACAGACATAAAGAAGCACCACGTACGATACGCTATTGATCATCTTACTGAGCGGGAAAAGGGATCGTATGGCTGGATGAGTTACAGCAAATACGCTGCCATTGTTGTGTTGGCCATACTTATTGGTGTTGCCGGTGGCCTTGGATTTCGCCGTATTGCGGTAGAATATAAGGATCAAAAAATTGAAAAGCCTGTCGAGCTTTCTAAGGTCACAGAAGAAACTAAACCTGTGCCAGAGATACAACCGGAAGCGGCAAAACCGAAAGTGCGACTTGCTGTTGTGGCTGTGCATTCAGCAATTCTGAGACAAGAACCATCGATCGATTCAGCTCCCGTAACTTATGTTTCAAAGGGAACAATACTCAAGGTTGTAGAGGAAAAAGCTGGGGAAAATGAGATTGTGTGGCACAAAGTCAAAATTTCTGATGGCAGGGAGTGCTGGATTTCAGGAAAGGTTGTACAACTGAAAGAACAATAAAGGCAGAATAAGCAGAACGGGCAGGAAGGAATATGGCGGGGTGCCATTCCTTCCTGCCATTGTAAGGGGGTTGGGGTTAGAACTTAAAATAAAGATCAAAGACACCGCTCGTTGCAGTGCCATAGTTTCCTGTCCCTCTGATTCCTCCTGTGTTGTAGACTCCGTCATCAAACTGTAGATCAATAGATTGACATGCATCGTAAGGAATGTTTTGAAAGGCAATCCAGTGTGCGAGAAGCCCCTGAACTGAGTAATAGGTCAACGCAATCCGTCCGCCATAGGCATTTGTAGGATTCAGGAATCCGCTTCCAGATATGAATTCAGACAGCCGGAGTTCATTCCACAAATCACATTGCTCAGTTCCTGTTGCGGTACATGCATAGTTAGGTGCAGTAGAACCTGCACCTGCGGCTATAAGACCGTTACCATTGCCGGCGGTCACGCCTGCCCAACGGGTTGCAGAGTTGGGATCATCACCGGGGAAGAAGGAATATCTGTCAAAGTAAGAA
>Ga0116186_1004525_pt1 | contig 11281 bp, 7 predicted proteins | sample AD_JPNNA4_MetaG_FD_89806 | JGI IMG/M metagenome (GOLD analysis project Ga0116186, IMG submission 89806) | Active sludge microbial communities of municipal wastewater-treating anaerobic digesters from Japan - AD_JPNNA4_MetaG | ecosystem: Engineered > Bioreactor > Anaerobic > Digestate | place...
ATGAGGATCGCGGTTTGAAAAATCGTATTTCATATATCTATAATAAAAGGGGAATGTTAAATTCAATTTTTATAGATAAAGAATTTATCTTAAGAGAGGATATTAGAGGTTTTTATGATGATAAAAATTATACGCTTTTCATAAAACCGACACAAATCACATTTAACAAAGATAATCATTACTTTATTGCATCATTCTTAACCGGAAATGTTGTTGAACTCGATGCCAATTTACAATTTGTAAGAAATTATCTTTCTATCTATCCTAAAATAGAAAAGCCATATGGTGTTGCTGTTGATAAAGAAGGCGGCTTATTTGTGAGTGATTTTAAAAATGATGTTATTGTTAAGATAAATGAAATGAATGTGATCGAAAAAACTATCGGATTTAAAGGAATCGGAGATGGTGGGTTACTCGGTCCAAAAAACATCATTTTTGATGATGAGGACAATCTTTATGTTTCAGACAGCGGGAATCAAAGAATCAATAAATATAAAAAGAGTGGAGAATTCTTGTTTTCTTTTGGGACTGAAAAAGATGGTGAAGGAGATATCAAAAGTCCGACAGGATTATTTTATAATGAAGGTAAAATTTATGTTGCAGATAGAAACAACAATAGAATAGTTGTATTTGATAAAAACGGTAATTTTATTTGGACATTCGGTGAAGAAAATTTAATAAAGCCTTACGATATCACAATTGATAATATCGGTAGATTTTTGATACTATGTAAAGATAAAGTGTGGATTTATGAAAAATCAAACCAACTCTGGTATACTATGGATAATATAGGTAATAGGCTCAAACGGGGACATTCAATTATTTCTGATAGAGAGAATAATATTGTTATTACAGATTTTGACAGTTCCAGATTGTTCGTTATGTCACTTGAGAAACAGAGATATTCAAACCTAAATATAAATATCGAAAGAATTTATTCTCAGAAATTTCCGGATGTTCATCTTGCTATAACTATAGAAAAAGATGATGGGACTAATCCGATTGGAATCGGAGCAAGAAATCTTTCAGTTTACGAGAATGGAAAAAATATTTCAGTTTTAGGGACTCTTTGGACTGAAGAAAAAAACAAAAATAATGATATAATGATTGTTTACGACAAAAGTAAAAGTATGGTAACTTATTCTAAAGACACTAAAACCATTATAAATAATTGGTTGCAAAATATTAGCTCAAAAACAAACATATCTGTAGTATCAAGTTTTGAAGATAATCCATATATAGAAAATGAATTTGGCTCCTCCAGATTATCTATCCTTGATTCGATTGATAACAAAAATTCCGGTAAATATACAGATAAAGGTGCAACTATAAAATATGCTATTAACAATATGCTTCCACGATTTTCAAAAAAGAGTTTAATTATTCTTACTGACGGAAAAGGTTCAGGAAAAGATTTTGAAAAATTTAAGGTTGAAGATTGTGTCGAGTTTGCTATAAATAATGATATTAAATTTTATGTTGTTTCTTTTAGAGAGGGAGAGTTGACCTCTATTTATAAATATATATCAAAAAAAACCGGCGGTGACTACTACAGAGTTTATCAGAGTCAAGATTTGCAAGACTTAATAAAACGGATAGAAAATGAAAACGGCAGAGAAATCATAGTCTCTTATGTTTCAAGATCAAAGTCCAGATTTAAAGATGAGCCAATTTCTGTTTATTTGGAAGCCAACTATAATGGAATGAAAGGTAGCGTTAGATCGGTCTACTATCCCGGTAGATAAAAATCATTAAAAAACAATAAAAAAATCCAAAAAATTTCAAAATATTTTATAAACATCTAATTCTTGACATTTTTAGAATAATTAATTATTATTTTATTTCTTGGAGAAATATATGAAAAGATATTTATTTATTATGATTCTAATTTCAACAATTGTTAGTTGCGGATTATTAGTTATAAGAAATAATCCAAATGATCCTTTTACGGATAATGGAGCAAAAAATTATATCCCAAAAAATATTACTGCATCGACAGATAAAAATCTTCTTGTTATTAGCTGGGAAAAAGTTGATCTTGCTGAGAAGTATGTTATTTACAGAACAGATAAGGTTGATGGTAGTTTTAATGAAATCGGAGAGTCTGCGACAAATTCCTATACAGACAACAATGTTTCAGGAAATGTCTATTATTATTACAAGGTTAAAGCAAAACTTTTTTCGGGTAAAATAACAGAATTTACCGGAATAGTAAGAGGAAGGAGAGTAGAGCAATCTACCTTGAGTTCTGATAATAACCTAAAGAGTTTAAAAATCACAGGACAAACCATTACTCCCAATTTTACAGTTAATCAGCTTCGTTATAATGCGCTTGTTTATGGCGATACAACCACTATAGATATTTCTGTTGATACAAATGATTCAAATGCAACTTTAAAAATAAACAATCAACTAATCCCAAAGGGAAAGGCTTTTAGTCCAAATCTATCTCTTGGAAAGAATTCATTTATATTAGATGTAGCGGCAGAAAACGGTAATGTAAAAACATATCAACTTGATGTTACAAGAGATTGTGAGGTAAAGACAGGTTGGGATAAGGCTATTAGTATAACGGCTACAAGTAACGATGCCGTCAATTGTATTGCTGTTGATGGAAATGGTAATCTATACATTGCCGGTAATGCATATGAAAATTCTACAAGCACCAAATATATCTTTATTAAAAAATTTGACGCCAATGGCAACGAGGATACATCTTGGGGTGAATTAGATTCAATTAAAGATTTTACACAAATTAATTCAATAGTGATTGATAAGGCTAACAATATATATGCAGGCGGTTATGGGAGTAATTTAATTTACTCTGACAGCGGTAGCGATTGGTTGATAAAAAAACTCAACAGTAGCGGAAAAGAACAATGGTCATCAAAATTTGATGGAACAAAAATAATATTTAATGTAATCAATAGTATGGCTTTAGATAGTTCTGATAATCTGTATATTGTAGGTCAGTATGGTAAAAATCAATACAAAGATAGTAATAATAAGACTATTAATGATTATGATTGGTGGATAAAAAAATTAGACACCAATGGATATGAGCAGTATACCGGATGGGACAAAATAATAGACGGGAAGAATGACACTGATGTTGCAAATTGTGTTGTAACAGATAGTAACGATAATGTATATGTCGGAGGTTACGGAACGAATATCATCACCGGTTACACAACTACTTCCAAATCAGACTGGTGGATAAAAAAGTTTGATAAAAACGGAAATGAAGATACAACCAATTGGGATAAAAAAATAGATTTTTCGGGACATCACGATTATGACGGTATCTATTCGATGATTATAGATAAACAAAATAATCTCTATGTAGCGGGGGCATCAGTAAGTATCGCAGTTGCCTCTCAAACAACTTCATTTGACTGGTATCTTAGAAAGTATAACTCCAACGGATTAACTTCAACTAATTGGGATAAAAAAATAGATTTTAATAGCGGCTCCGATATTCCATATTCTATTGCTCTTGATTCAAATCAAGATGTTTATGTTGCCGGAAAATATTTTAATGTCAACAATATCTGGTCTATTAAGAAATTCTACTCTGATGAAAACAAAGACGGCGGTGAAGATAAAGTCGTGTGGGATAAATCATACTCAAAGGCAAAAACTGTTGGCGGTGAACCGTCAAAAATTATCTATGATAAATCAGGCTTTATGTATGTCGCCGGTTACGACTATCAGATAGTTAATTCGTACAGTAATTATGACATTATAATAAAAAAATACGCAGTTAAATAAACGGAGACAAAAATGAAAAAAAATATTTTAATTTTAATAATAATTTTTATATCTATTTTAAACAGTTACGGAGCATTGCAAAAGAAGGGCTTAAAACTGAAGAACATCGATGAGTATGCCAAGTCAAAACGATGGGCAATCGTAATAGGAATAAATAACTATGAAGATAAGTTTATTCAGAGCCTCGAGAAAGCCAGAAATGACGCAAAGGCAATCTCAGATGCGCTCCAAAATGAGGGACAATTTGATTATGTATATACTTTTACCGATGACAACGATAAAGAGGACAAACTCTATCCTTCGTTGAATAAGATAAAAACCAAGTTAGAATTCCTAAAATCCGAAATCAAACCGGATGATACTTTGGTTTTCTGTTTTTCCGGGCACGGTATATCGGATGACAATGGTAAAAGTTACCTGCTTGTAGCTGATTCAAATATTGCAAGTCCTTTTACCACTACTTTAGCTCTTGCTGATATAGAAAAGTGGATTTCCGAAATCGGTGTTAAAAAGAATATTGTGATGCTTGATGCCTGTCGGAATGTTTTAGAAAAAACAAAAGGGGTGAACAAAAAAACACTTATGGAGGAGATGAACTCTCAGGCTGAAGTTTCTGCCGTTTTTTATGCAACATCTCCGGGTGAATACAGTTACGAACATGACAAAGAGCCTTACGGAGTATTCACAACATTCTTATTAAATGGGCTAAAGGGTCAGGCGGATGCCAATTATGACGGACTTGTAACATTTAACGAGGTGAGAACTTTTGTTGAAGGAGGAGTTAAGGAGTGGGGATTGGCAAATGATAAAAAACAAAAACCATACACATCGATAAAAGGTGAATTCCATGGCGAGGTTGCAATGTCAGCGGTTCCTGAAATAATAAGAAAACCCTTTAATCCAAATTTGATTACATCAAACTTTACAAAACAGATGATTATGTTTAGGATAATTAACTATACCTCGTTGTCTTTTATGATTGCAACTCTTGTAGGAGCAGGCATTGGCGGAGTCGTTGCAGGAGTAGGGTATTCTCAATATGCAAACCTCAATGCAGATTCTGTCCAAAAAGATTGGGAACTTTACTCAAATATGCAGGAAGCAGGATTTGTATCGCTAATTGTCTTTAGCTCGCTTGCTGTGACATCGCTTATTCCGTTTATTGTGAGTTTTGCGGTAAAACCAAAAGATAAATCAAAATCAGTTTTAAACTTTGATTTAAATTATTACGATAATAAAGTCTATTGTGGATTTAAGTTAAAATTGTAAATCATCATAAAGGATAAATATGTTTGATAATTTTTTTAATACATGGCGACCGGATAATTATCATGGTTTTGGGAAGAAGAGAAAATATTTTGAAGAATGGTATTATAAATTAATTACCAAGAATAAAGATTTTTCTCTCGCTATAATACCGGGAGTTACCTATTCAAAAGATGGTAAAAATTCACATAGTTTTATTCAGTTTTATAACGGAGCAAAGTTAAATTCTACCTATTTTAAATTTGAAGTAAAGGATTTTGTAAGCGAAAAAAAAGATTTTCATGTAAAGATTAAAGATTCTATATTTAAAAAAGATTTTATAAAACTTGATATCAAAGAGAATGATAATAAAATAAACGGTGAACTTTTATTTGAACAGATAAAAGGGTGGCCTGTGAAATTATTGTCTCCGGGAATTATGGGATGGTATGGATTAGTGGGTTTTATGGAGTGCTATTACCATGTTTTGAGTTTTAAACATCGTATAAATGGTTTTATCAATATTAATGGTGAAACTATTGATTTTGATGACGGCTGGGGTTATATTGAAAAGAATTGGGGGACATCTTTTCCCTCTTCGTGGGTCTGGATTCAATCAAATCAGTTTAATGAGAATGAAAACAGTGCATTTATGTTTTCTGTTGCAAAAATTCCTTTTTTGAATATGAAATTTAACGGTTTTGTAGGAGGTTTACTTCATAATAACAAATTCTACCCATTTGCGACCTATAATGGATCAAAAATAAAGAATATAAGTATTAATGATAATTCTGTAAATATTGAAATCGCATCAACAAAATATCTACTAAAGATAAATGCAGAAAGGAAAAACGGATTTTATTTGCCATATCCGACAAACTCCGGTATGGATGGTAAAATTTTAGAAAGTTTAAAATCAAATCTAACAATTGAACTATCCGAAAAGAAATCCGGTAACCTTATATTCAAAGGCAACAGCGATTTCACAGGGTTAGAAATTTCAGATAGAGCAAAAAACTTAATGTAAAAAAAGATTTACGATTCTTTCTTCTTTCTTTTTAGTATTACACATGGACCTTTTACAACAAGAAGCGAAAGTTTCTTACTATCTATAAGTTCTTTTATCGCTTTTTCTACATCTTCACTCTTATATGCATCCACCACTCTAAAGTTTGGTGATACTATTCCGATTGATCCCGCAAGTTTTTCATAATCAATTTGCATTGTTGGTTCATTATTTATAGTTTCACCCGAAAAAGGATTTGGTTGCATTCCTGTCATTGCTGTTGTTCCGTTGTCAAGAACAATCGTGAGTATGTTTCTTTTATTATAAGCAGCGTTAAAGAGGCTTGTTATACCACTATGAGCAAAAGTAGAATCCCCAATAACCGCAACGGTTTTATTTTTATCTTTAAGGACTATTTCCATTCCTTGTGCGACGCCTATACTTGCTCCCATATCGATACAAGTGTCAATTGCAGTAAATGGTGGCATAACTCCAAGCGTGTAACACCCAATATCGCCTGAAACGACAAGTCCTGATTTACTCAATATTGAAAAAACTGTCCTATGCGGACATCCCGGGCAGAGTTGTGGAGGACGAGGCGGAATCTTTACAGATATATTAGTATTTTCTTCCTTTTTTATATTATTAAAAAAATTTTTAATAATATCAGGATTTAACTCGCCTGTAATAGGAAAAACCTCTTTACCTATTACTTTTATACCCATCGCTTTAATCTGGTCTTCAAAGAAGGGGTCAAGCTCTTCTATAACATAAACTTTTTTTACTTTACTACAAAAATCTTTTATTAACTTCTTTGGTAGCGGATTGATAACGCCAAGTTTTAAAACCGAAGCTTCCGGCATCACCTCTTTTAAATATGCGTAACAAATTCCTGATGTAATAAAACCTATTTCGTTGCTTTTGATTTCCATTTTATTTATATCAAAATTATTTGAATCAGTCTCAATATCTTGCAGTCTCTTTTCTACATCAAAGTGTCTCGCTCTTGCATAAGCGGGTATCATAACATACTTTTTGGGATTTTTTTCAAAGATGAAGTCTTTTTTTTCGGATCTTTCGTTTGAATCAATAACAACACTCTTAGAGTGGGATATACGAGTAGTCGTTCTCAAAATAACCGGAGTATCATATTTCTCACTCAACTCAAAAGCATATTTTGTAAAATCATAAGCCTCTTGAGAATCAGAAGGATCCAACATCGGAAGTTTTGCTGATTTGGCATAATATCTGTTATCCTGTTCATTCTGTGATGAGTGCATATAAGGATCATCTGCGCAAACTATAACAAGTCCTCCTTTTACACCGGTATAACTCGCTGTAAAAAGTGGATCTGCGGCAACATTTAAACCAACATGTTTCATAGTAACAAGAGTTCGGGCACCGGTCAAAGAAGAACCTATCGCAACTTCTAAAGCTACTTTTTCATTTATAGACCATTCTGAATACACATCTTTAAATTTTTTAAAATTCTCAAGAATCTCAGTTGACGGAGTTCCGGGATATCCGGTTCCTACAGTTGCTCCTGCATGATAAGCCCCAAGAGCTATAGCTTCGTTGCCAAATAAAAGAAGTTTCTTCATAGTAGTTTTCCTCGAGTTATTTTTCATGAATATACATAAAATAGAAAAAAATGTCAAAGTTTTTTCTGTTTGAAAATGTGTACCGCGAATTTATTTTTTTATTCCGAAACAAATCTTCTAAACTCGAGGATAACTTTCTTGGTTACATTTCCACAAACTCCATCTCCTATAATGTTATTATCTATTTTTACTACAGGGATTATTTCGGCACCTGTTCCTGTTAAAAAGCATTCATTTGAGTTATAAAGATCATATCTCGTCAAACTCATCTCTCTTGTTTCAAATCCGATTTTATTGGCTAATTGCAAAACCGTATTTCTTGTTATTCCTTCTAATGCACCATCATAAGATGGAGGAGTAATTATAACATTATTTTTTACTGTAAAAATATTGTCACCTGTGCATTCTGCAACGAAACCTTTTGTATTTAACATAACGCTTTCAAAATAGTTATTTTGTTTTGCCTCAATTTTTGCAAGAATATTATTTAGATAATTTAGAGATTTTATGCGCGGATCAAGAGATTCTGACGGCATTCTTCTGTAACTCGAAGTAATTATCTCTATCCCTTTTTCATAAAATTCTTTTGGGTATAATGTGATATCACCAACAATAATTATTAATTTTGATTTGGCACACTGAAACGGATCAATTCCGAGAGGTCCGTCCCCTCTTGTAACAATAAGTCTTATATAGCCATCTTTTTTTTCGTTAACTTTTACTGCTTCATTAAGTAGTTTTTCCATTTCATCCTGAGTGTATTCAATTTTTAAAAAGATTGCCTTTGCACTTTCATAAAGTCTAACAATATGTTCTTTTGCTTTAAATATTTTGCCGTTGTAAATTCTAATTCCTTCAAAAACCCCATCTCCGTAGAGAAGTCCGTGATCAAACACCGATACTTTAGCATCCTCTTTTGCGTAAAATTTTCCGTCGATAAAAATTTTCATATATTCCTCCTAAATTTAAAATGATTTATCGTTAAAAATATCTCTTAACTCTTTATAATTTTCACCAAATTTTTCTATCAATAATGAGTCAAATCTTTTTACTATTTTCATTATGTAAATGTCGTGTTTTATATAGTCCTCAGCAATTGTTACAAATCCTTTGTTAGAACTAAATGCTCCTTCAACTTTTTTTTCATTTGTAATAGTTCCTACTAAAACTTCACTTGAATCTTTTATTATAACAAGCCCTCTTCCCCCTTTTTCACTATATATTGTATCTTCAATCGGATGTAAAAAGATATGATTAAATTCAAAATCTGTTTTCCCAAAATGTACTATTGATATTTTTACCTCTTCGTTTAATTTGAGAAGCACTTCTTTTAAAATATCAAGTTCATCTTTCCATGTAGATATTAATAAACTTTTTTTAGAAGTTTCCAATAACTCTTTTGCTTTTTGCATAAAATAGTGATAGTCGTTGATATTGACAATAAAAGAGATATCATTCTCCTTTTTTAGATTTTTTAAATCATCTTTTAATGAACTAAATAAACCATCCATTTTTGATTTATAGTTATCAACGAATTCTTCAGGCTCTTTTGGAATATACTTGGTCTTTTGATTTTGCTTTATCTCTATAATTATCTCTTTTTCGAGGAGCTTACTGATTACCTCATAAATCTTTGAAGTCGGAATAGAGGATCTTTTTGCGATCTCATATGCAGTCGCCGGATGCTCTTCAAGAAGTGATATATAAGATTTTGCTTCGTTTTCTGAAAAACCAAGACTTAATAATTTATTAACTACCATAGTAGTTAATAAATACTAAATTTTTAAATAAATGTCAAGTAATTTTATATTATTTTATGTTATTATAGTTGATTTTTGAAATTATTAATAGTATCTATTAATTGTATTGATTTTTAAGGTTCTATTTTTTCCGGTTGGAAACAATGGGCTTAAGCCCGTTGCTCTGGCAAATCACAGTAAAATACCTGATGAAAAAAAGAACCATTTTAAATGGGGTATTTGATGAAAAATAGATTTAAGATAGTTCTTTTTTTGGTTATTAATTCACTTTTTTACATATATAGCGATGTTACAACAGATTTAAGCGTTAGAAAGATAGAAGAGATTCTACAATATGGTATCGAAAGTGAGGTTGTTACAACCCTAAAAGAGATTGGGAGCGATCCCAAAGAAGATATTTTGTCAAAAGTTTTTTCTCGTTATAAAGATTCATTATTACTTGATACTAAAATAGCTTTTATTGATTATTTTTCAAATACAAAAACCCTTCCCTCGTATATATTGGATTCTATCTATAACGATGCCAGTTCTGATATCATAGAAAGACGCCTTAAATCTTCGCTTATCAATTGTCTTGGTAAAAAGGGTGGCATCAGAGAGGGTAACTTCCTTCTTGCTATGCTTGATAATTATGATAATATAATTAAGAATATTGCAGCAGATGCAATTTCAAAGATGAAGGTTAAAGAACTCGCTAAACCACTTTTGGATAGAATGATATTAAGCGATGATAATAGTGAAAAGTTTTTAAGTAATGACATAAAAACTAAACTGGTAAATTATTTTGGTGAAAATAAAAGTGAAGAGGCTATACCATATCTTAAAAAAATAGTGAGCAGTAAAGAGACTGAAAAATTCTTAAAAATGTTTAGTATGGTGGCTCTATTAAAGATAGGAGATGCTTCATCAATAGATATAATTGCCGAGAATTTAAAAGATGGTGATATAAAGATTCAGGAATACGCTGCTTATGCCTTGAGTCTCTTTAAAAATCGTGACGCACTACTCTATTTAAGAAAAATGTTACTTCATAACAACGAGAATGTTCGGATTTATGCAATTCAAGGAATTTATTTAAATGAGGATTATGAGAGCCTTACTCCTATAGTTTATAAATTCAGAAATGACCCGTCAAAAAAGGTTCAAGATGAGGCACTTATGACCCTTCTTTATTTTGGAGAAAAAGGGATTGATTGCTTAAAAGATTTTTTTAAAGGAAAGAAGTACAACAGCAGTCAAATTTTTACCATAAGTAAAGCTGTCGCTCAAAAACCTAATCAAGCCGGTGTTGATTATCTTTTGAAAATCTATCTTGAGCTTGATAAAAAAGACAGAGAGGTTGTTGCAAGGAATATTGTAAATAGCTCTTCCAATCTTGTTGACCCAATAATTAAAGAGTTGTTAAGATCAAGTGATTATCTAATCAGGATAGGGGCAATTAAATCTGTCTATACAATAGAAAAATCCACTTTATGGGAAGATGTTGAGAATATAGCCAAAAACGACCCTGTCGAAACGGTTAAAATAAATGCAAGAAGATTCTTGGATATGAGAAAAACTAACTAATCATCAACAATAGTTATCTTCACTGTTTTTACAGGAGATTCTTGCTGAACAGAGAGATTCTCATCATATTTATAAATATCAACCTTTGATATTCCGGTTTTTAATGCTTTTAGTTTATAATAAATAACCTTATTTTTTATAACTTCGTCAATCTTTTCCAATACCTTATCATTCTCTATTTTTAATTCACAGAAAACACCCTCATTAATGTTTTCTAATCCTTTTATAAAAAAAACTCTCTCTTTTTTAGTCTGAAAATTAGTCTCATCAACAACAATACCTTTCTCAAAGAGGATAGTAAACTCAGATGTGAGAACCATTCCTTGAGAAAG
>Ga0116186_1004542_pt1 | contig 11254 bp, 8 predicted proteins | sample AD_JPNNA4_MetaG_FD_89806 | JGI IMG/M metagenome (GOLD analysis project Ga0116186, IMG submission 89806) | Active sludge microbial communities of municipal wastewater-treating anaerobic digesters from Japan - AD_JPNNA4_MetaG | ecosystem: Engineered > Bioreactor > Anaerobic > Digestate | place...
ACCGTAAATTGCTTTGCTCAAGCACCGCAAAGCTTTTCGTATCAAGCCGTAGTACGAGATGCACAGGGCAATATTTTACCCAACCAAAATGTTGCTTTCCGTTTCAGCATTATTGAAAACAACACCAATGGAACCATTGTTTACCAAGAGACACAGCAAGCAACTACCAACACATTAGGCTTGGTTGTATTAGCCATTGGCAACGGAACCGTTCAGCAAGGAGTATTTTCAACCATTCAGTGGGGCTCAGCTCCTCATTTTCTAAAAGTAGAATTGGACGTAGCAGGCGGTACTAACTTTGCAGATATGGGAACCACCCAATTATTGAGTGTGCCCTATGCACTGCATGCCGAAACTGCTGGAAATGTGCAAACCTATACTGCCGGAAATGGTATTAGTATTACAGGGAATGTAATTGAAAACACTGCACCCAATCAACCTGTTACTATATTAGGTCAGGGAGCCACTTCGGTTACCGGAACTTATCCAAATTTTACCATTAGCTCAACCGATAATGTTAACGATGCCGATGCTGACCCAAACAACGAACTTCAAACATTGAATATTAACGGAAATCAACTTTCTATTTCGTCGGGTAATACGGTTAATCTGCCAACGGGAACCACCTATACAGCCGGGAATGGAATTGACTTAACCGGTAATACCATTACCAATACGGCACCCGATCAAGCAGTTATCTTAAACAATGGAACAGGAATTTCAATAACAGGAAGTTATCCAAATTACACTATAACAAACTCCTCTCCTAACCAACCTGTTAGTATCAATGGTTTAGGCGCCACTACTGTTTCTGGCACTTATCCCAATTTTATCATCTCATCTACCGACAACAACACAACTTATACAGCCGGAACTGGATTAAACTTAATAGGCATGACTTTTTCGCATGCAGTACATACGGGCGATGCAACAGGTGCCAATAGTTTAACCGTAACAGGAATACAAGGAAGAGCAGTTAGTTCTACTGCACCAACCAACAATCAAATTTTAAAATGGAATGGTTCAGCATGGACACCTTCAACTGACGATAATACCACCTATACAGCAGGGACGGGAATTTCAATTACTTCGAATACAATCAATTCAACTCAAACATTAGCACAAACTCTTGCAAATGGGAATAATGCAGGCTCCTATAATATTGACATGAATACAAAATCGTTAACCAATGCAAATATATTGGGACTTGGTTTTTCAAACAGTTACTATTTAGATATGCATTATGGACATATTAGAGATTATTGGAATAGTCATGGTGTTGATGGACAAGTTTTAAGGGTTCGAGGTACAAGTCCTGATACATACGTAGAATGGGCAACTCCCTCCACTCTAATTAGCAGGGACAGGTCTAAGTTATACTGGTAATACTTTAAATTCGGTGTGGACAAAAAGTGGGAATAATATATATAACAACAATACCGGAAGAATTGGGATTGGTATAACCAATCCCAATGGGAAAGTAACCATACAAGGCGACACATCCAATGTTCTTTTTGAAGTACGCGATAAAAACGGCATACCTGTATTTGTTGTATATCAAGACAGCGTTCAAGTTTTTGTAAATAATTCCGCAGCAAAAACAAATAAAGGGACGTTTGCAGTTAATGGTAAGACACAAAGTAAAGCAGGAAATAAAAACTATTTAAGAATTTCACCCGATAGCTCAAGAGTCTATACCGAAAATCCAACTGCAGGTTTTGGTGTTAGAGATTTAAGTGGAGGTTCGGCAACAAATTATTTACAATTAAATCCATACAATTATTTTATTGGACATAATAGCGGTCAGCATATTATTTTAGATATTCCAAATACTACGGGTATCTATAACTGTACCATGGGATATGAAGCAGGTATGAGTTTAGTTCAAGGTGCAGAAAATGTATTTATTGGATATAATTCCGGAAGAGAACAAACAAGCGGCTGGTCTAATGTGGCAGTTGGGAGTGGTTCGGCCAGATATACGAATACTACTTATACAACATTCGTTGGCACCAATTCAGGAACAAGAGCACAAGGAGATGATAATGTTTACATCGGATACAATGCCGGAAAATTGTCAGCCAATAACGATAATTTTAATAGTGTATTTATTGGATCTGAAACGGGATATAACACTTTTGGAACCTCTAATACAATAATTGGTAGTGGAGCCGGCTCGAGTTACACAACAAATCCTTCTTCTAGAAATGATAATATTTTTCTTGGTCAAGGTGCAGGATTGATGACAACAACAGGAGGGCTAACAGACGGAAATATTTGTATTGGAAATGGTGCCGGATATTCTGCTGGCTATACAGGCTCCAATCAATTATTTATCGAAAACTCAGGTGATGTTGTGACTCCATTAATTCATGGTAATTTTTCTACCAATCGCATTGCTTTCCATAGAACTGCGACAACCTATCCTTTGCAAGTTGGGACAAACAATACCAATGGTAATGCAGCTTACTTAACTGCTGGTGGTACATGGACAAACACTTCTTCAAAATCATTAAAAGACAGATTTGAAGAACTGAATAAAACCGATTTGTTAAGTAAAATTGAACAATTGGATGTAAAAGCTTGGTATTACAAAGGCACCCTAGAACGTCATATTGGCCCATTTGCCGAAGATTTTTACCAAGCATTTGGTACCGGTGTGTTAGACGAACCTACATATTTAGGAAAATCGCTTGCCGCATCGGATGTTGCAGGAGTTAGCTTAGCTGCTGTTAAAGAACTTATTATTAAAAACAAACAACAAAGCGACCTTATTAACCAGCTTATTCAGCGAATCGAACAACTAGAAAACAAACTTAACGGAACACAACCAACCCCGGTTCCTATTCAAAATACAACGAGATAATTCTTATAACCACAAAAAAGGTCGGCGAAAAACCGACCTTTTTTATTTTAGCTCAAACATTCTACCTTGATACGTCCCTAATTCCAGCATTTTTTTTCGAATCATTTCTACTACATGATAATTTTTAACTGGTCCCCATTTAGGAGAAAGTACCATATCTGACGGCGACTCGCTAGTAAAGCGTTCTATGTAAAATGTAGGATTTAAATGTTCTAAAAAAGCAATAACCCAATCAATGTAGTCATGTATTGTTAATGAGGAATAGTTAATTTGTTTTTTTAAAAACAAGTCGGCTAACTTTGTTCCTTTAATAATTTGCAACTGATGTAATTTAACAGCTTGTAAAGGAAGCAAGGACAATTGTTTGGCATGAATAACAACATCACTTTTATCTTCATTTGGTAAACCTAAAATCATATGAACCGTTGTCCATAATTGCTTTTCAGATAACCGATAAACTGCCGTTGTAAAATCTTCGTAAGTATGGCAGCGATGTAATTGAGAAAGAGTGCTATTATGGGTACTTTCTAATCCCAGTTCCACAAAAACAGAATGCGATTTATTTATTTCTTCTAATAAATGAATCACATCATTATCAATACAATCAGGTCTTGTTGAAACGGCTATTCCAACAACCTGAGGGTGTTCCAACGCCTCGTAGTATTTCTTTCTCAGCACTTCAATCGGTGCATAAGTATTCGAAAAATTTTGAAAATATGCAATATACTTTTGAGTCGGATATTTCTTTTTAAAATAATTTATTCCGAATTCAATTTGTTCGTTTATCGGCATAAAACTATTTTCGAAATCGGGCGAAAAACTAACATTATCGCAATAAACACATCCCCCTATTCCTTTCGTTCCATCTCGGTTTGGACAAGTAAAACCACCATTAACGGATATTTTTTGAACCCGCTCACCAAATTTTTGTTTTAAATAATCAGCAAAACTTCGATATGCATTCATATATAAAAAAAGGCTGCCAAAGCAGCCTCTTTGATTTATTTTGCTACTCTTTCGAGCCATTTAAGCATAAAGAACATGGTCGTCATAGATATTAAACAAACGGCGACAAAAACCGACCAAGTTAACCACAAAGGAACACTATCATATAAAACAGCTCCAATAAAAAGCAATTGGTTACCAATAGCTGTTGCACCCAACCAACCACCTTGCATAATACCTTGTAAATGAGGAGGTGCTACTTTAGAAACAAACGAAATACCCAATGGACTTATAAATAATTCGGCAATGGTTAAAATAAAATAAGTTCCAACCAACAAAAATGGAGTTACTTTATCTGCATCTGCTAATCCACCCATAGCATTTAACTCTGATTTTAAAGGTAACCCCATAGAACCTAATGTCATTACAAAATATGCCGAAGCTGCAATCAACATACCTATCGCAATTTTCTTAGGGGTAGAAGGCTCCAAATTACGGGCTCTAAGCCAACCAAACACTCCCATTAAAATGGGTGTTAATAATACTATAAATAAGGGGTTAATGGATTGAAAAATTTCTGCTCCCTGTATAGTTACAAAACCCAAATTAATAGCAATACCACTTAAATCAGTATAGTCTTTTGCAAAATATGTTAATGTTAAACCGTTTTGATGGAACGAAAACCAGAAGAAAATTACTACACCAAATACAGCAAATAATGCATATAAACGTTGCTTAATTTCTTTTGCATCCATTTGAATTTGCGAAGCATCATTAGCATCTACCGTTTTCGATTTAGCTTTCGGAGTAGGGAATTTCTTTTTGTTGGTTAAATAAATAACTAAGGAAATCATCATTGCACCGACTGAAATGGCAAAAGCATAATGAAAACCTTGAGTAAAAACATTTAAATAATCGTTAACAAAGGCACCAATATCGGTAATCGTTTTTCCGCTAACTTCAGTTGCCAAAGTATTAAGCTTTGTCATCGCCTCTGAAGTTATATTGCCATCCAGATACTGGTGACATAGTTCGGGTAAACCCGAATTGTACTTATAGCCAAAATGCTGCAACCATCCATTTCTCATTCCAATTGCCATTAGTGGAGCAAATAGTGCACCTACATTAATAAACATATAGAAAATAGAGAAACCCGAATCTCTTAATTTGCTATATTTCTCATCATCGTACATTTGGCCAATTAACGCCTGCAAATTTCCTTTAAAAAAGCCGTTTCCAAGTGCTATCACAAACAAACCGATACAAGAAATAATTAAAAACAATGTTTTATTTGGAACAGGTGTAGGAGTCGGAATAGCTATCATTACATAACCCAATGACATAACAATCAAACCTGTTAAAATAATTCCTTTATAATTTCTGGTTCTGTCGGCAATAATGCCCCCTACAAATGCCAAAATATAAATGGAAAAATAAAATATTGAATAAATCAAACCGGCATGTGTACCGCTTAAACCAAATTTTGCCTGTAAAAACAAGACAAGAATAGCCATCATGGTATAAAAACCAAATCGTTCACCCATATTAGCGAGTGCAGCTGCTATTAAACCTTTTGGATGTTTCTTAAACATATCTTCTTTTTTTATAACTTTACGTGGCAAAGATATTAATAAAGCTCGAAAAAAAAAGTTAAATTTTTTAGATTACATGAAAATATTTACAACACAACAAATCAGCAAAATAGATAAATATACGATTGAAAATGAGCCAATAAAATCCATCGACCTAATGGAAAGAGCTTCGTTACAGCTATCAAATTATGTTATAAAACATTTTTCACGCCATCAAGCCTTTGCCATTTTTTGTGGCTTTGGCAACAACGGAGGTGACGGGCTTGCCCTAGCCAGAATTTTACATTTACATGGATTTTCAGTTCGAGTATTCTTGTTTGCACCCAAAGGCAAGCAATCACCGGATAACGTTACAAATTTTAAACGATGCCAAGAGCTTGATATTCCAATAAAAAAAATACGAACCACTAAAGATATAGAAATTAAACCCGAAGAGATTATCATTGATGCACTTTTTGGGAGCGGACTCAACAGACCCCTTGAAGGAAAAATTATATCTATTATAAATAAGCTAAACAAAATCGGAAATAAAATCATTTCGATTGATGTTCCCAGTGGTTTAATGGGTGAAGACAACCGCTTCAACAATCCTAACAATATCATTCGTGCTAACTTAACTTTAACATTAGAATTTCCCAAGTTAGCCTTCTTTTTCCCGGAAAACGAAACCTTTGTCGGCAAATTTATAATCATACCAATTGGATTACATCCCGAAGCAAAAAAAGCTGAAACCAGCCCTTATTTCTATAACGAAAAAAACGATATTTCGACACTTCTAATGCCAAGATCCACATTCACTGAAAAACGCCAACTCGGACACGGGCTACTTTATGCCGGTTACTACAATAAGATGGGGGCTGCCATATTAGCATCTAAAGCTGCTTTACGCTCAGGACTTGGTCTTCTAACGACATGGGTACCTTCGGAGGCATGCAGTATTATCCAAACAGCAGTACCCGAAGCAATGACAAAAACATATACCGACAATGAAGTTTTTTCGTATTCAAATTTCAAGTTTTTCAACGCAATAGCTATCGGCTGTGCAATTGGAATAACCCCATCCAGTAAAAACAAGTTAAAATCAATTTTAAAAGAAGCTCAACAGCCACTTATTATCGATGCTGACGGAATCAGCCTTTTATCAGAGAATAAATCATTTTTACACCAATTACCTCACAACACCATTATCACACCTCACGTCCGTGAATTCGATCGTTTATTTGGCGAACACAAAAACCACTTCGAACGCTTTTTAACCGCACGAACCATGGCAAAAAAACATCATATTATAATTATACTTAAAGGAGCTTATACACAAATTCATAGTCCACAAGGTATCACGTATTTCAATTCTACCGGCAACCCCGGCATGGCAACCGGAGGCAGTGGAGATGTACTTACGGGAATTTTATTAGGATTACTGGCACAAAATTATAGTCCCCTTGATGCGGCATTAATTGGCACATACATCCATGGACTTGCCGGAAATTTAGCACTTGAAAAACAAAGCCATGAATCACTTATAGCTTCAGATATCATAGAACATTTAGGCAAAGCATTTCAATCACTCCATAATTTCAATTAACTTAGCAGCTTTGAAATATAATGAGAGTTCAGTATAAAATAGCCATTGACAATGCCTCACTTTTTAAACAGAAATTGCACTTTTTTGCTCTAAATTTCAATCATTTCCTTATACTCAATTCAAACAATTATCCTGCCCGTTTTGAATACTTGGCAGCGTTGGATGTTGTTTCCGTTTTTAAACCTGAAAAGGAGTATTTCAATGAACTTTTTCAATGGCATAAACATATCAAAGATTGGGCATTTGGACACCTTTCATACGATTTAAAAAACCATATCGAAAAACTAACATCTAACCATCCCGATTCAATTCAATTCCCTCTCCTGTTTTTTTTTCAACCCAAGTACATCATTCAAATCGAAAAAAATCAGATTACCTATCTTTATTTAACTTCATCAACCGAAAATGAGGTAATTAACTTACATCAACAAATTCAACGTACCAAAATTGAAACGGAATTTTCTATTTCTCCATTCAAAAAAAGAATGGAAAAACATGAATACGTTCAACATGTCAATAATATCAAAAAACACATACAATTAGGCGATGTGTATGAAGTAAATTTTTGCCAGGAATTCTATAACACATCATTCCATGCAAATCCATCCACTTGTTTTAATCAACTTCAACTAAAAAGCCCCATGCCATTTTCGGCATATTACAGGTTGAAAGAAAAATTTTTACTTTCTGCTTCACCCGAACGCTATTTACAGAAAATTAATCAACGTATTATTTCTCAGCCCATTAAAGGTACCATTAAAAGGACAAACCACGAACAAGAAAACGTAGAATTAAAAAAACAACTTCGACAAAACAAAAAAGATGTAGCCGAAAATATAATGATTGTTGATTTAGTTCGAAACGACCTCTCCCTTACTGCCTTAAAAAACAGTGTAAAAGTAAAAGAACTTTGCGGAATATATGAATTTCCGACCATTTTTCAAATGATATCTACTATAGAGTCGAGAATTGACAAAGAACTCCCCTTTACTGAAGTTATTAAAACAACATTTCCAATGGGAAGCATGACCGGTGCACCAAAAATAAAAGCTATGGAATTGATTGAAAAATATGAAACCATAAAACGCGGACTCTATTCAGGTTCTGTCGGATATATTACACCGAATGGCGATTTTGATTTTAATGTAGTTATAAGAAGTTTACAAATCAATAGCAACCATAATTACGCTTCATTCATCACCGGAGGAGCCATTACCATACTTTCCAATACCGAACAAGAGTACGAAGAATGCTTTGTTAAAGCACAAGGTTTACTAAAATCATTACAAACAACCATTGAATAAATGAAATCCATTACATTAAATACAACCCTTTTACAATTTATTGAAGAGAATAAACTATTTACGCCTTCCGAAAAGTTGTTACTTGCTTTTAGCGGTGGAATTGATTCGGTTGTTTTAGCTCATTTGCTATTTACAAACAACTTTAAGGTCGAACTTGCACATTGCAATTTTACACTACGAGGTAAAGAATCGGACAACGATGAACAATTCGCTGTTAAATTTGCCCATAAACTTGGAATTCCCATTTATACCAAACAATTTGACACAAAAAAATATGCTCAAGAACAAAAATTAACAATTCAGGAAGCGGCTCGTCATCTTCGCTATCGTTTTTTTGAAGAACTCGCAATGAAATGGAATTTCAATTATATTCTAACAGCTCACCACCTCGACGATAATATAGAGACCCTGTTTATAAACCTCTTAAGAGGAACCGGAATTAAAGGTCTGTGCGGCATACCACTAAAAAACAACCTAATTATTCGACCTTTGCTTTTTGCAACACGTGAGCAAATTACCCAATATGCCATAAACCATAACTTAACCTGGCGCGAAGACTCGTCAAACCTTAGCGATAAATATACACGTAATTTCATTCGACACCATATTATACCACTCATCAAAGCCAAAAACAAGCATTTTTATTCTATTTTCAGCCAAAATATTCAACGAATTAACAATAGTTCAGAACTTTTGAACTATTTGGTTGCCGACAAATTAAAACCATACATCAAAACGAATAAGAATCAAATAATAATTGAATTAAATGCATTACAGTCATTGCCTTACAGTACATCATTGCTTTATCATTTTGCACAAAATTTTGGATTTAATTTTGACCAAATACAATCTGTTACCGAACAAAAACATCAAAGCGGTAAAATATATTTGAGTGCAACGCACAAAGCCTATATCGATCGCAATAAATTGATTATTATACCTCTTGAAATTAAAAATGTTGAAATGGAACATTCCATTTCGTCCAACACAAAAAAAATCGATCAACCAATTACATTATTTTTTAAAATACATGAACATCAAAATAATGATAACATCCCAACCGAATCAAACATTGCCTATTTAGATGCATCAAAAATCAATTTCCCTTTAACGTTAAGAAAATGGAAAGCAGGCGATCGGTTTTATCCATTAGGAATGAAGCAATCAAAAAAAGTTAGCGATTTCTTGACAGATTTAAAAATGAATCGATACGAAAAAGAAAACACATGGGTACTTTGCTCATCCAATCAAATAGTTTGGATCATAGGGCATAGAATCGACAATCGATATAAAATCACAAAGAATACAACAAAAGTACTAGAAATTAAATTTAAAGCTTAAAAATTATTCGTGCAACTCTTTATGCGTTTCGTGTTCACCATCACCGTGACTGCATGCTTTGTTTATTTTTGCATCTTTATCTGAAAATTCGGTTAAATAACCTGTTTTTTCAATTGCTTTTACTAAACTTTCTTTGTTCTGTTTAGCTGCATCGTACTGAATAGTAACTATTTTTGTTTCGACATCGGCTACCACATTCATCACCCCATCTAACTTTGCCATTTCTCTTTCAATTAATGCCTTACCGTTGGCACAATGGAAAAAAGTTTTGATTTTGATTTCAGATTTTTCTTGAGCAAAAATTAAAACGCTAGTTATTAAAAACAAAAAAGTTAAAAATAAATTTTTCATAAACAAATTTTAATGTAATTTTGTACAAAGTTAACTAATTTTTTAGATTATGAAAAAAATACTCTTAATTTTAGGTGTTGTTTCTCTGATACAGATTTCATGTAAAAAAGACAACAAAGAAAACGACAACAACACATCTACGCCGTTGAGTGATGAAATTGTTGCTGCTTCCGACGATGCTGTTTCAAGCAATATGTTTGACGATGTATTTAAACAAGCTTCATTTGGAGGTAAAAAGATGGATGATAGCCTCAGCGGAAAATTTAATAAGACAACTTTTGCCGGAGGATGCGCAATAGTAACCATAACTCCTTTTGATTTAACATCGTGGCCTAAAACGGTTACCGTTGATTTTGGAACAACAAATTGCTTAGGAAATGATGGCAGGTATCGCAGAGGAAAAGTTATTATGAATATTACTTCTTGGTACAGAGATTCGGGTTGTGTAATTACTGTTACCCCGCAAAATTATTATGTCAATGATTATAAAATTGAAGGAACAAAGGTTATAACCAATCTTGGTCGTAACTCTTCCAATCATTTACATTATAGTGTAGTTGTTACTAATGGCAAAGTAACCGACCCCAATGGCTCAACGTACCGTACATGGAATAGTACTCGCGAACACGAATGGATTAATGGCGAAAACACGGTTCTTAACCCTTGGGATGATGAATATTTAGTAACAGGGACAGCCAATGGAATTACTCGCACCGGAAAAAACTATACGATTGTCATTACAACTCCTTTAAATGTCTGCACCTGCTGCAGATGGATACGAAGTGGCCAGTTAACCCTTACCGTTGACACTCATAATCCAATTTATATAGACTATGGACCAACGAGCAGTTGTGATGACGAAGCTTCGGTTACGGTGAATGGAGTGAATTATGTAGTTCATATGAACTAAAAATAGTAGCAAAAGGTTCTATCGCTCCGATTATTTCGGGGAGGAAAGTCCGAGCAGCATAGAGCACCATGCTTCCTAACGGGAAGTTGTCGAAAGGCAAGGTTCTGTAACAGAAAATAACCGTCCCGACTCGTTCGGGATAAGGGTGAAAAGGCGAGGTAAGAGCTCACCGTTCTTCTGGCGACAGAAGAAGCTGTACATCCCATGGGCTGTAAGGTCGCGTACACCGGCAACGAAGGGCTGCTCGTCCAATGCCGGGGGGTAGACCGCTGGAACTCGATAGCAATGTCGAGGCTAGATAAATGATAGAAATTCTTCATCTTACGATGAAGAATACAGAACTCGGCTTATACTTTTGCT
>Ga0116186_1004543_pt1 | contig 11251 bp, 14 predicted proteins | sample AD_JPNNA4_MetaG_FD_89806 | JGI IMG/M metagenome (GOLD analysis project Ga0116186, IMG submission 89806) | Active sludge microbial communities of municipal wastewater-treating anaerobic digesters from Japan - AD_JPNNA4_MetaG | ecosystem: Engineered > Bioreactor > Anaerobic > Digestate | place...
AGGTGAGGGACACGGAGAACAAGTACGGCCGGTACACCCTGATGACCAAGACGATCACGCTCAAAGATCTCATCAAGTACCACGGCCATTTCTGCGGAGGGCTCGTGGAGAGCGCAGCGGCCCTGCGGGTCGCCTTCGACAGGCTCTTTGCGGGCGGCATCGTCGACCGCACGGATCTGCGCATCGTCTCCAACAACTCAGCCTGCGGGGGCGACGTGGCGGCCTACCTCACGGGGGCGAGGCTCCGCTTCGGCACCCATCACATCGACAACGCACTCACAGAGAGCGAGTTCTTCGTCCAGCAGGTCTCGACGGGCCGGACGATCCACGTCAGGCTCAACCCGGCCGTCTACCCGACGGAGGTCAAGACGCAAATGAAGAAAATCGAATCGGGAACGTTCACCCCCGCCGACATCGATCGCTTCCAGGAGCTGCAGTGGGCCTACGCAAAGCGCATGATCAACCGGCCGCTGGCGGAATCCTTCCTCGTGAAGGAAGTTCCCGGATTCATCTGGCCGGCGCCCGTCTGCAAGGACCTCGGCAAGCGAAGGGACAATGACTACAAGAACGTGCCGGCAAAGTGACGCAGATAAAAGCAGCGCTCGAGGCATCCGCGGTAGAACGAGGAATGGAATGAACAATGACCCGATAAGAGGAAACCCGGCATTTCTTTTCCTCATGGGAATTCTCTGCCTTGTTTTTTTTGCCTCGCAGGGAATTGCCGAAACGCCCACTCCGCAGGACAAGCGGAAACATACGGTCATCGGCAAGTACGTCACGGCGCGTCAGGCCTACGAGATGTGGAAGGCCGACCCTAACCGGGTCAGGCTTCTCGACTGCCGCACGCGCGAGGAATACCAGAGCCTGGGGCACCCGACCATGGCATACAGCATTCCCGCCCACGTTCGGACGCGCGGCGGCTCCCTGCGGGACAACCCCGAGTTCGTGGCCAGGGCACGACAACGGTTCGCACCGGGGGATGTCATCCTGGTGATCTGCCGCGCGGGCTACCGCAGTGCAGCGGCGGTCAACCGCCTGGCCGAGGCGGGATTCCGGAACGTCTACAACGTCGTGGACGGTATCGATGGCGCAAACGGCGACGGCGGTTCGGCGGCAGGTTGGAGGAACGCCGGCCTGCCCTGGACCCGTGACGTAAACCCCGACTTGCTGTAGCCGATTCAACGGAAAGGAGGCAACGCATGGAGGAGAAGGTACTCATCTACGGCACGAACTGGTGACCGCACTGCACGAAGGCCCGTGAGGCCTACGGGGACCGTGCGGTCTTCATCGATGTCGATGCGGACATCAAGGACCTGGAGAAGATGCTCGATTACTCCGGCGGGAAGATGGCCGTCCCCGTCATCGTCGAGGGCGGCAAGATTAAGGTCGGCTTCGGGGGGGAGTCCGGCGTCGGCTTCACCTGAGCGGTCCAGTGGCCCCTCGTGGACGGGCTGAAAAAACTTTGATCTTTTATGAGGACTGCATGGAACCCATCCGAAAAGCGGCGAAACGAATGATGGACATCCTCGGGCTCGACGGCTCACCGGTCGGCGTGCGCCTCCTGGGCGTAGGCGTTCCTCCGCCCGGCGGTGTCGAGAAGCTTCAGCAGCACCGCTACTGCCAGGCCCTCATGAGGGCGAGGCGCGGCCGGCATGTGCTGCTCGACGGAGAGCAGCTGGCGTGTCCGGCAGCGGCGGCGGCCTTCGGGTTCCGGCCCCTCACCGAGGCCCTGCGATCCGGCAAGGGTCTCGTCGGCTTCGGGATCGTATCGGATCCCGCCGTCGGGCGCACGATGTTCGAGGGCATGCCCCGGCTCGAGCCCGGGCGGGTCTCCCTGCTGCATCTCTATCCCCTCGACGAGGCGCGCGAGGCGCCGGACCTCGTCGTGGTCGAGGACGAGGCGGAAAAGCTCATGTGGATCGCCCTGGCCGCCCTGCACGCCGCGAAGGGCCGGCGGCTCCGGGGCTCGACAGCCGTCCTGCAGGCCGTCTGCGTCGATTCGACAATCATTCCCTTCCTGGAGGATCGCCTGAATTTCGGCCTGGGCTGCTACGGATGCCGGGAGGCGACGGACATCGCCGCAGGCGAGACGGTCGTGGGGTTCCCGGAGCGCCTGCTGCCGCCGATCGTCGAACACCTGGAATTCCTCGCGAAGCGGGCAATGCCGAACTGCAGGCAAAAGAAGGCCCTGCACATGCTCGAAAGGAGGGACACGGTCTAGTGTCCCGGAAGGAGGCCCCATGAAGAAAGCTGCGCTGACCCTGCCGGAACTGATACTCATCGCGGGCACGCGCGTCATGATGGGCGCGGGCGGCGCGCTTCTGCTTGCGGACAAGTTGAAAGACGATGAACGAAGGAAGATCGGATGGAGGTTGTTTCTCATCGGTGCGGCAAGCACCATCCCCCTGGCATGGAATGTCTTTCGCAAGAGGAAGTGACAGACGCTCCCCTCTCTTCCGCCCTCCGGTTGTCGAATCCACGGCACGGGCACATGCTCACCTTCCGACTCGAAAGACAAACGACGGCGTTGAGCGGCTTGGCGGTCAAGCCGGGCGTGCCCGCGCCTCGGCTCTCCGGGGTGCAGGACCCTGTCATCGGGAAGGCTGAAGCATCCGCGGGATGAATTTGTAAAAAACACTGGCAATGGGCATCTGGATCATCGCGCACGCGATCACCCCGAGAACGACGTTGCTGCCGGGGAAGCCGGCCAGGGCAAGCGCGATGGCGATGGAGAGATTTTTTGTCCCGGTTCCGTAGATCAGGGGAATGGCCTGTGCGTATCGGATCCTGCCCAGACGACACAACACCGCGGCGATGGCATAGGACAGCAAGTAATAGACCGCAGCCCCTGCCAGCGCCACGGCAGCCAGTTGCGGGCGCTCCACCAGGACGTGGGTCTTGAGGGCGGCGCTGATGAAGACAACCCCGAGCGCGGCGCCCCCGGATATGACGGCGAAGTTGGGCGAGAATGCCTTCAGGGATCTCTCGTCCCACCAGCGCAGCATACACCATCGACTCGCAAGGCCGGCGGCCATGGGCAGAATCACGATGACGATCAGGGTCCGGATCATGGTCGTAATGGGTACGACGACCACGGTCCCTGCCAGGGCCGCCATCGTATACGGGATCTGCACCGTTCCGAGAACCAGCGTGACGGCCTGCAACACGACGGCCAGGGCGATGTCTCCCCCCAGCAGGCCCGTCCACGCCGCGATCATCCCGCCGGGGGGGACGGTTGCGCAAAGGATGAGACCGACGCCCAGATCGGGGTATCCGTGGAAGATGAGCCGGTGAATCGGGTACGCAACCAAGGGTGCCACGATGCAGATAAAGATGACCCCGAGGGCAATGTGGCCGGGATGGGTGATCTCCCTGACGAATTCCTTCAAATCCGTCGGGATGATCATCACGTAGATCATGATGAAAAGCAGGGGGATGATGCCTTTTGCAAGCTGGGCCGCCTGAACGGGCAGGACGTAGCCGAATGCCAGTCCCGACAAGATGGAAAGGATCACCCAGTAGGGCATGTAGGTCTTGAATTTCCAGACGAATACCGCAAAAGACATCTCTCGTTCCTGTCTGCTCGCAGTCAGCCGGCTCGATCCGAATCTTGCGGTCCGGTTTTCACGCACGAACCGGCGTGATACGGTCGAATCAGCTCTTCTTCGATTGTCGTTATCGCACAGTGGGGGCCATGAGACAAGACGACAAGGCCTGTTTTATACCCTGCAGGCAGGCTGAACGGTGCCGGGTTTCGTCAGCACGATCTGCCAGAGCTGGATGCTGCGAGCGCGGAAGGCCCCCGCGCAGGACAGGAGGTAGTACTCCCACATGCGCTTGAAACGGTTGTCGTAACGCTCCATCAGGCGGGCCCAGGCCCTCTGGAAGTTCTCGTTCCAGGCCATGAGCGTCCGGTCATAGTGCGGCCCGAGGTTCTGCCAGTCCTCCACGACGAAGAGACCCTCCACGGCCCGGCCGATCTGGGCGAGGCTGGGCAGCATGCCGTTGGGAAAGATGTAGCGGGTGATCCAGGGGTCGCAGTTGACCCGCGACTCGTTGCCGCCGATGGTCTGGAGCAGAAAGATTCCGTCATGCTTCAAACATCGGTGGACGACCACCATGAAGTCCCGGTAGTTTCTCCAGCCCACGTGCTCGAACATCCCGACGGAAATGATCTTGTCGAAGGTGCCGCCGATCTGCCGGTAGTCCGCGTGGACGAAGGTCACGGGCAGGTCCTTGCAGAATTCCCTGGCATAGCGGACCTGCTCCCCGGAGATGTTTACGGAGGTGACGGTGCAGCCGTGCCTCTCGGCCATGTAGCGGGCGAGGCCGCCCCAGCCGCCGCCGATGTCGAGGACCCGGTCCCCGGGACGCAGGTCGAGCTTTCGGCAGATGAGGTCGAGCTTCTTCCGCTGGGCTTCCGCCAGGTCGTCCGTTTCATGGAAGTAGGCGCAACTGTACTGGTTGTATGGGTCGAGGAACGAAAGGAAGAGGTCGTTGTCGCGGTCGTAGTGGCGCTGCGCGATGATGCAGGCGCGGGATTTCGACTGCAGATTGAGCACCAGGGAAGGGAAAAAACGCAGAAGATAGGCTACGCTTCCCGGAACGGCCTCGTCGAGCCCGGCGCGCAGAACGCGGCAGATGAACTCGTCGATCCGCTCGCAGTCCCACCAGCCGTCCATGTAGGCCTCGCCGAGCCCGAGATTTTTCTCCCGCAGGACGCGCGCGTAGAGCCGTTCATCGTGCACCCGGATGTCCCAGGGGTTGGGACCGTTTATTTCCACGCCAGCCCGCGCAAGAACGTGTTCGACGATACGCCTGGCAACCCCCCTGCCCTGAAAGAGTCGAGGCCATGAAAACGGTGAAGGAAGAACCGTAGTGGATTGTTGGGTACGCATACCATTTCCCCCTCCGAATGACGGTCCGTCGTCGGATGCCTGAACCGAAGAATATCCGCTGAACCTGTCCCGTTTTTACTGCGGCTGTGCCGAACCGCCGACGCATGTGCCGCCCTTGATCACGAGAATCGGCCTCTCGCTGTACTCGGCCGTGTTGCGCGAAACGGAACCCCAGAGAATCCCTTCCATTCGGCCCTTGCCGTGAGAACCCATGACGATGAGGGAGACGTCTTCCTCCCGGGCCATCCGGATCACTTCGGCCCGCGGGTTGCCCACTCGAAGAACGGTCTTGACCTTGAACCCTTCATTTTCCAATTCCTTTTTGACCTCTGCCAGTTTTTCCTTGTCGACCCGTTCGAACTCTTTGAATTTCTCCTCGGGTTGGAGCTTCATGGCCTTCTCGTCCATGACGTGGGCCACGACCACCTCGCTGACACCCGCATCTTTCATGCCCTTGATGTAGTCGAGGGCCTCCCGGGCGCACTCGGACCAATCCGTCGGATAGAGAATCCTCCGAAAAGGGTCGCGGCAGAAAGCCTCGGCGGCGGGCCGGTGCGGACCGAAGATATCGGGACACTTGGGAACATAGACGGGGGTGGACCCGTAGCGGATGACACGGTCCGTGATGGAGCCGATGAAAATCTCCCCCAGGGCGCCTTTCCGCTCCCGGGCACAGACGATCATGTCGACCTTCTCCTCCTCGGCGACCTTCAGGATTTCCTGGTGGGGCACACCGAGTTCGATGCGGATCGTCGGCCGGAGACCCGCGGCCTCGACGATCCGATGGGCATCGTCCATCTTTGACCTCAGGATGCGTCTCAGGCCATCGGCCAGCTTCAAAACGTATCCCTCGTGCACCTGGGGCAGCTGGGAGGCGTAGATGACGTGCAGCAGGACGATCTCCTCGGTGCCCACCCGCTTGAGATTTGTAATGCAGCCCAGCACCTCTGGGTAGAATGTCTCGAAGGCCGTCGGATAAAGAATCTTTCTGAACATGATGACCTCCTTTCAAGCGATCGAGTCCCCTGTTGTATTGCCTGCCCTTCGACATCCACCTCCAGGGTCGAATACCTTCGAGCACCGCCGCCGAACCCGTGCTTCGAAAGTTCCTGGGCCGTCGATTCTATCTGCGGTCGTCCGTGCTTTTGTGAAAGAAGTTTCCGAGTTCCAGGATACGCTCCCCTAACCTGCCTGCGGATTCGATGGCCTCTGAATCTGCTCTGATTTCTCCCGGCTCAAATGCCGTCCCACAGACACCCCGGTTCGCCGGGATCATGTCGTGCTTGAGAAAAAATGCGTGGATCGCCGTGACGGCGCTTTCCGCCCCATCATGCCGGCCTACGACGACGGCCCCGCCTATTTTGTTTTCGAGTTTCCCCCTCAAGGCCCACGTGCGATCGATAAAGGCCTTCAGTTGAGCGGATACATTGTTAAAATAAACGGGACTTCCCACGACCAGTGCGTCCGCATCGAGCAGGAGGGGCGTCAGCGTTTGCCGAAAGTCATCGTCGATCGAACAGACGGGCTTTTTCCTGCACCCCCAGCAGGCGTTGCAGGGCTCGATCCGGTAGTCGATCAGCCTGATGAGGTCGCCGCCCGTCACGTCGCGGGCTCAGTTCAAGAGATAATCGGTGTTGCTGTTCTTTTTTCGCGGACTCCCAGAAATGTAAAGGATTTTCATTTAAATCAATCCCGTATTTCCCAGTTCTTGGGAATGATCATGACGGGGCGGATGTGATCCCTGGCGATCGCCTCGCTTACGCTTCCCATGAGCGCTTCTTTGATGGCACTCTTGCCCTGGGAGCTGAGCATGATCATGGACACGTTTTCCTCTTCTGCAAGCCTGTTGATCTCGACAAACGGGACACCCGTTTTCAATATGGTTTTTACCTTATGCCCGACACGCTCGAGCCGGGTCTTCATCTTCTCCAGTCGTTCCGTATCGACGACATTGAATTCTCCCATTTTATGCTGCAGGTGCGGGAGCAACTTTGTCGTGTCCTGAATATGGACGACGACCACTTCCTCAATCCCCGCTTTTTCCAAATGCTCGATCAATTGAAGCACCGACATGGAATAGCCGGAAAAATCCGTCGGATACAGGACTTTCCTGAAAATGTTCTCCATTCCCATGCAGACGGGTTTCTTTTCACCCCCGTCTTTCATAAATCGAAGTTTTGCGATAACGATGGGTACCCGTGTCTGTCTCATGACATTATACGTAACGCTCCCCAGCACGGCGCATTCCCCGAAACTGTGACCATGGGAACTCATCACGATGAGGGATACCTTTTGTTCCTCCGCGATTCTCAATATCTCCCGGTAGGGCAGACCGACCGCCGTCATGGTCTTTCCCTTGATTCCCTCGTGAAGAGACAACATTTCCGAAATGACATGCCCCATTTTTTCTTCGGCCTCTCTTTTCCTGGCGGCGATGGCTTCCTCCAGGTTGGCCCATTGAACCGCTTCCGTCGGATCGATCACATGGACCAGGAGAGCTTCTTCCATCCCTGCCCTTTCCAGATTGGGGATACATCCCAGCATCGTGTTGGAATGGAGCGAGAAATCAATGGGGAAGAGGATTCTCTTAAACATGGCATCTCCTTTCTGCGTTCTTACGTAAACAATCTTCCATAGTAAACAGCCATCGATGTTTTGATCAGGGTCAGGGACCAGAGGAAGACCAGCAGCAGATACAAGCCGAACCCGATGAAGTCAATAATCGCCAGATGAAACAGGGTTGCCACGGAATGACTGCCGGCCACATAAGCGCCAAGAGGGAAGGTGAAGGCCCACCAGGAAAGCGCATAGGGCAATTTCATCTTCCTCATGTAGTAGAGGGTCATGGCGATGGCCATCACCGTCCACCATACGCCAAACCCCCAGAAGATGAGACCGAATACGAAAAAGGGTTCTCTTACCGTGATGAATGCCGAATGGTTGACCAGATTGATGAGCGCAACGGTGCCGGCGCCGATCGGGCCCAGGTTGATCCATATGGTCGGGGCCAGGACATTGGGCAATGGACGATGCAGAATGAATCGGTGCGTACAGATTGCGCACAAGGCCATGTAGAGGAAAAACCCGGCTCCCCATCCGAAATAATTCAAGAAGATGACGATCTCCCTGATGAAGCCTGAATATTGATCGATGATGAAACTTCCCGGAATGGGGATCACGATCAGGCCGACCGGGGGAATGAACCAGGCAGGATTGATATGATCCATCGTGACTTGCTCGCCCTTGAACATGATGAAGGGCGATAAGATTCCAAAAAATATCGTCAGACCGGTGCCGACAAACCAGAAAATCTCCCCGATAAAGATATTTTCCTCGATGATGGTGAAGTTTGCCGAGAGAACGAGCATCGCGATGGCAATGGTGGCATAGAAATTCGACAGGATCGGATGCTCGAGATCCGCGAGCGCCTCTTTCGTGTATAAAACCCACCTCAGCGTCCAGGGAATCAGCAGAACAAAGAACAGGATGACATTAAAGTAAAACAGGAGAGTGGCGGCACTCTTCAGGAAAGGGACATACTGAGAGTAAGAGAGGCTGGTGAGGGCAAGAATTCCCGTTCCCATGACCGCCGCAAACCACGAGGGGGCAAAATTCTTGACGACGTTGGGTTCTCCTTGGACATTGGACAATGACATGTTCGACTCCTTTACGTGTTGAGGATTCGTGATCACGCATTCGCATGGATTTCAATCGAGAGGGTCTGTCGAGCGGGTCCTTTTGCAAAGATTCCTGCGCCGGATGTTCGGAAGCTTCGCGATCGTTTCCGCCACCTCCGGGTCCTCTTCCAGCCAGTGCCGCAAATTGCCCAGAATGCTAGCCGCGCTGGCCGAACGAGATGCTCCGGCAAGGAGAAAGTACGTCCATAGGCCCTTTTTACGGCGCTCCAACAGGCCTGCCCTCTCCAGGATCTCGAGATGCTTGGATGTGCAGCCTTGCGATATGCCGAGAGCCGCCTGGATTTCGCAGACGCACAGCTCGCCGCGCTGCAGCAATTTCACGATCTTGACCCGGTTGGGCTCGCGCAGGGCCTTCATGACGGCGATGAATTCCTGCATGGCGATCTCCCGCGTCATGCCGGTTTCAAGCGGTTGCGCAGGACGGCATCGTCGGCGTCCGATAGCGTCCCGGAACGGCCGATTTCGCTCAGGGCGCCCGACCCGAGCATCTGCGCGAGAACGTCCTCGACATCGCCTTTTTGGTTTTCCACGACGTGAACGCCGCGGCCTGCGAGCCACTGCCTGTGCTCGCGTTCGATCCCGCCGCAGATGACGGCATCGACTCCCGCCGCGGCCAGGCGCCGGGCGATCTCCAGGGAACCCCTCTGCGCAACGTCCCATGTCGTTCTCTGCACGGCCCCCCCGCCGTCGTCTCAACCAGCAGGATCTTCGAAGAGGCCCCGAAGTGGGGGGACACCCTGTTACCGAATAGCGGCACGGCGATTTTCATCGTGGTCTCGGGCTCAGGTTGCCGGATTGTGGTCTTCCTGTACGCTCACGCCCATCAGCGCGGCCGACGGCAACACGTCGGCCGCAAACGTCATGTGCAATACAACCGCAAAGGAGATGCCAGGAAAGGCGCTCAAGGCGAATAACATGAATTCTGCAAGGATGACGGGAGATTGGATGAGGAAAAAGGCTGCAGCGGGAGATGTGGCAGTCTCCTTCGACGTTTCACTTCATGAAACCGTTTCATCTCCTGTTTCACCTGAGGGCCCCGCGATCCCGTATTTCTTCATCCGGCGCCACAGCGTCGTGCGGCTCATGCCGAGGGCGCGGGCGGCCCCTCGGCGGTCGTCGCCGTGCCGGTCCAGGATCGCGCGAATGGTCTCGGCCTCCGAACGCTCCCTCTCCGAAAGATGGATCAACGCGTCCTTGCGCTCTTCGAACAGGTATTGGGGGAGATGATGGATCTCGATCCAGGGCCCCTTGCACGTGATGAAGGCGTATTCGATGATGTTCTCCAGCTCGCGCACATTGCCCGGAAAGGCATGGCGCATCAAAAAGGCAAGCGCCTCGGCGCTCAACCCCTGGATATTCCGTTCCTTGCGCACATTGAATCGCCGGATGAAGTGCTCCGCAAGCAGCGGAATGTCCTGCTTTCTCTCGCTCAAAGCGGGAAGGGTGATCTTGACCACATTCAATCGGTAGTAGAGATCCTCCCGGAAACGGCCCTGCTGTATCAGCGCACCCAGGCCGGCATTAGAGGCGGCCACGAGGCGGATGTCGACCCTGACGGACCGGGTGCTCCCCAGGGGACTCATCTCCCCGTCCTCCAGGACGCGCAGCAGATCCGCCTGGAACTTCAGGGAGGTCATGGAGATCTCATCGAGAAACAGCGTCCCGCCGTCGGCCATCTGGAAACGCCCGAGCTTGCTTTTCGTGGCACCGGTGAATGCACCCCGGGCATAACCGAACAGCTCCGACTCGAGCAGGCTGTCCGGCAGAGCGGCGCAATTGACGGCAATGAAGGGGCCCTTTTTCCGGGGGCTCAACTGGTGCAGGGCCCTGGCGATGAGTTCCTTTCCCGATCCGGTCGGGCCTTCGATCAGCACAGGGCTTTCGCTCTCGGCGACATCCGGCAGGAAGGACAAAATCTCCCGGATTCTGGGGTGGCGGCCCACGATATCCTTCGGGGCCAGGCGGCTGTCGGCCCACCGCCTCAACTCTTCCAGCTCGGAGACGTCCCGAAACGTCTCGACGGCCCCGATGATCCCGCCGGCCTCGTTTTTCAGGACGGCGGTGCTGAGCCGGATCGGTTTCGGGTCACCCTGCTTGCTGATGATCAGGGCCGGCAGATTGACGATCGGGTCGCCGCTGGCAGCGGTCCGGTCCAATGCACAGCGTCCGATGCAGATGTTGGCCCGGAACACGTCGAAGCAGTACTGTCCGACGGCCTCCTCCTTCTGGAACCCCGTGATGCTCTCCGCTGCCCGATTGAACGAGGTGATGCGCTTGTCGGGATCGATGGTGAAGACCCCGTCGCTGATGCTCTCCAGGATGGTGCAGCAGGGTGAGCGGATCGCGGACGTGATATCGCAGAAAACGGGGCCCCCGTTCATTCGATGGGTTGGGGTTTTTCGCCTCCGGGAGGCCATGGGATGTCAATCCTTTTCAAGACACGAGCGAATTCCCGGCGCATTTCCGGCTCGAAGCCGATTTTTGCGTGAAGCTTACCACGAACCCGTCTTCCCATCAAGCGGTGAGCCCGGCTCGGTAGCGTATCATATCTTGTGTCAGAGACAGGAAAGGGGTACCCCCAAGATTGCGAGATCCCATAAGGAGGTACCCCATGAGGACAGTCGGTTTGCCCATCAAGAGTTTGTCACAAGCGCA
>Ga0116186_1004559_pt1 | contig 11228 bp, 8 predicted proteins | sample AD_JPNNA4_MetaG_FD_89806 | JGI IMG/M metagenome (GOLD analysis project Ga0116186, IMG submission 89806) | Active sludge microbial communities of municipal wastewater-treating anaerobic digesters from Japan - AD_JPNNA4_MetaG | ecosystem: Engineered > Bioreactor > Anaerobic > Digestate | place...
CGCCTTCACATTCGTGCCCACATATACAGTCCCCCCACCATCCGTTCCCTCGCTCCGGTATACCACAAACCGCATCTGGTAGTCGGTCAGCATGCCGTCTCCAGACCCCGCGATCGTCACCAGTTTGCGATATGACCACCCCTCCAGAAATGCAGGAGGCTCAACTACCGTGATGTAACCTGTCTTAGTGACACTGTCCGACCCATACGCATTCCACACTGTCAGGTTCACGCTGTACGTCCCAACCCCTTCATACACATGCACTGGGTTCCGCTCGCTTGAAGTGTTCCCGTCCCCGAATTTCCATTGCCATGCTGTAGGTGCATTCGTTGATGTGTCATTGAATTGGACGCGAGCAGGCACTATCGCAGTAGCAGGTGTCCCGGTAAAATTCGCAACCGGGGGAGGCGTCCATGTTTTAGTATATCCTTTTATGCACACATTTGCATTTGACTGCCAACTTGTGATATCCAGCCATGTCCCCGATTCTCCTGAAGGACTGATATAGCTCTGCCCCGGGAGGGATGTCGCCTGGCTTGAATATCCGTTGATAGGATACTCATACGGTACTGGGTAATTATACCCAGGAGTGGTTATCTTCACGACAATGGAAAAGGTATCACCTGCTTTTAACGGAACTGGATTGGAGAGAGGGATACTATGGTATCCTGACACATTGATTGTTCCTGCTTTGGAGGACGCTGATCCTGTAGTATTGAGTGGACCATTCGTTGGATTTTTATGGACATACACTTCGTAGGCTGTATTTGGGGCTGCAGTATAGAATCCGATTGCTTCGAGTTGTTCATTCCTGGGCGAAGTGAATTTATTCGCACCCCAGGCGGTATTTGTCCCATATCCCACTGATGATACCCACCCAAGAGGGTCATATTGGTAAATATAATCGTAATTCGTCAACGGTTCGGTAAAGAAGACTGCATTTGTGAAATACCTGGCAAGCCTCGTGTCATTATAGGATATCCAGAAATATCCCCCATCGCCCCAAGAACTCCCCCAGCTGTTTTTTGCCAGAAATGCCCCGTTTACGTTTGGTATGTATTTAAAATTATTTCGATCGTAGTTGTCGTTCCAGCCAATCAGCGTGATTGCGTGGTTATCCTCTGAACTGCTTCCGGAGAAGTAATAATTCTTGTTCGTGGCAGAGTAATACGTATCACTCCAGAAGAAGGCCGTGGCAACTCCGCCATAGGTCATTATGGCATTTTTAATATTGTCGTTATCCAAAGAACTGCTCCGTCCGGGAATATAGAACACATCCTGCACATGCTTGACAGGAGATAATCCCGGAGGTGAATAACTTGAACCTGCATTGTAGGGGTCGGCTGCTTCCGTGATAGGCCCACTCCATCGGGTGAGATATGCCGTGGACATGTCATAATTGCCTCCCGCACATGACCCATAATCAAATCCATGGGTATTTTTCAGGTTGTTCTCGGAGAAGTCCCATGTCTCCCCGGGCTTCAGCACCGATTCAGTCGACCCGTATGTCCCAAACGCCCAGCACGAACCGCAGCTCCCCTGGTTCCTGACTGGCGTCACACGATTGTAATTCCTGAGATCATACGACAAAGGGAGGGAGAGGATAGTATTTTCAGAAAATTGTAAAACCTGTCCCTGCATCCAGAACCTGTCAACCGGGGACGGGACGATCCCAAGCCCATACCCCTCGTCAGTAGTGAATGAAGTGTTGTTTGACTGCGCCTGGATATACGACACAAACTCCGGGTTCAACGGAGCACGCTGCGGCTCCCCATCAGGAATTACAGGTGTCAGCGTTGGCGTAGGCGTAGGCGTCACCGTAACCGTGGGAGTGAGTGTTGGTGTAACAACCAGTTCCCCACTCGCGAGGGAAAGCGCCGTCTCTGCATTGACACGCCTCGAAGACGAGATTTTGCCTTCCAAGGAACTCAATTTATCAGAACTTGTAAGGATGATGTCTGCCAGTTGCGAACCATTCAGGTCTCCATTCACCGACAGGACGAGCCCTGCAACGCCCGCAACAAATGGAGCCGCCATCGAAGTGCCGGATCGAGTACCATAGCCTGCCCCCGGAGCCGTGCTGTAAATGCCGACGCCCGGAGCGGCGATATCCACGGTTTCCACGCCGTAGTTTGCAAAAAATGCGAGATTATCCCGCTCATCAGTAGCGGTCACGGATATTATGTTCCTGGAAGGATATGATGCAGGATAAATGGGATATAGGTCATTATCCCGAGCACTGTTTCCTGCGGCGCACACCACAAGACTCGGATAGTCCTCGATAACCGCTTTCAGCGCCTGGCTCTCGCCGTAACTACCCCAGGATATGGAGATTATCTTCGCCCCTGCTGCCTTTGCATAGAGGAGTGCCTCAATTGCATCGCTCTCGTAGCCATACCCTGAAGCCTCGATCACCTTCAACGGGAGAATCCGTGTATTCCACATTACTCCGGAGATCCCGAGCCCATTGTTCCCTAACGCACCAGCAATACCGGCAACGTGGGTCCCATGCCCGTTATCGTCCACTGGAGATGAGTCATCGTTGACGAAGTCCCAGCCGTTCACATCGTCAATATAGCCATTCCCGTCATCATCAATTCCATTTCCTGGGATTTCCCGGAAATTGACCCAGATGTTTCCTGCGAGATCGGGATGGGGAAGCTCGATTCCGGTGTCAGGGATTGCGATAAGGACAGCTGAACTGCCGGTTGAGAGGTTCCATGCGGGGGCCACATTGATATCTGCACCTGGAATTCCTTCGTTCAGGAGGCCCCACTGGAGTGAGAAGTCTGGGTCGTTAGGAAGGCTCGTGAGTTCGATCCGGTAATTCGGCTGTACGGAGAGGACATCAGGATTCTCCGCATACAGGGACATCGCCTCGTCAACAGAAAGCCCGGGAGGCACCTTTACGACCTGGGTGCCAGCAAGACCTTTATCATTGAAGTCCTTCTTCACCTTGAAGTCTTCCTTCACCCTGGAGTCTTTCTTCGCCTTTGCGCTGGCATCCTTGTGAGCTTTATTGGCAGCCTCGGTGTTCATACCCTTGCCAGGCTCTGTCTTGAACCGGATGATTATTTCATCCTCGGCGGATGGGACTTTTTCCTTGTCCTTTTTCTCTTTTCCATTTGTCAGGTTGTCGTTGCCGGAACGTTCCCCTGCCCCCGCTTCTCCTGAAACATACTCGCCCGAGTCCACCTGACCATCTGTTGAGGTCGTGAATACATTGACAGGATGGGAATTGCCTCCATCTTCATCATCCTCGCTCCCGGTATCGTAACCCTGATAAATGGTGGAATTAGGAATGAACGGATCGATCTGAAGAGAAGTATCTGTCTTATTTTCCAAAAAAACAGAAGAAGTATTATTCTGTGCCAGTGTTCCGGAAATTCCGGTCGAAAGAAGGATACAGAGTATAACAAGCGCGGCTTTACACTGCATGGCTATACACGCCTTGCCTGACTTAATGTCTCTCTCGATTCTGCAAATCCCATGAAACGCTGTGCAGTTGTCTTAAAATAAGAGGGGGGATATGAATGCCTTGACGATATAGTTACAGTCGAGTCGATACAACAGGCATATATCTGGCCACAGAACCGAGGGGAGGCATTATTCAAGAGGGAAGGAAGGATGTCACTCTGGCCGGTCATGTGGTACTATACAAGAAAAGACTAAAAAATAATTTCTCTTGCGGCAGGATGAACAAAAAACTACATTGTTCTCGTCGAGATACACGAATACAAAAAGAAGATTGCGGATGCGATTTTCGTATGATGAAGGGTGTGGATAATTGCAAATCCCCGCCTATTCCTGCAAAGGATCCTCTGGTGCTGTATCTTCCTGAAATGGTAAATCAAATTCACAAACAGAGGGTTAATCCCTTTCACTTATGTACATCTTTAAAAAAAATTAACACACGAAAAGAAAGATCCTCTTAAATAAGAGCACAACGGTAGCAAAAGACAAATTCATGCAAACACATCCTTGAAGTGACCTGTTAAAATTCGTTCAAAGAGAGAGAAAAGAGTTATTCAGTGCGCTGTCAATTGGTGCTATTTTCCCGGTTGCTTGACTCTTCTTTTCGTTTGTAAGGAAGTGAGAAATTCAAGTATCTCATCATTGTACTCTTCGCGCTGGAGACAGAACTCGAGGTTTGCCTTCAGCCACCCGAGCTTGTCGCCGATGTCGTACCGCGTGCATCGTGTCACCAAGCCCATCTTTGTGGGAAGTTGTTGGATTGCGTCAGTCAGCTGGATCTCCCCGCCATACCCGGGTTGAGTCCCATGCAGGATATCGAAGATGTCCGGGGTCAGGACATAGCGGCCGATGGACGCAAGGTTTGAGGGTGCTTCATTGGGCTTCGGCTTTTCGACAATTGCGTGGATCTTGTAAAGGCCGCTTCTCACTTCTCTCCCATCAATGATCCCATAGTCCTGTATTTTTTCTCTCTTCACTTCCTCGATTGCGATGATTGAACTTCCGCATTCACCAAAAGCCTCAACCATCTGCGCCGTGCACGGCTGATGACCTGGATAGGGCACAGTGATAGTATCCCCAAGGAGCACCGCAAAGGGCTCCCCATTACAGTGCTTCTCGGCGCAGAGGATCGCATGGCCAAGGCCTTTAGGCTCCTTCTGGCGTATGTAATGAATCTCTGCAAGGTTGGAGATGTCATCTGTCTCCGAGTAGAGTTCCAGGTTCCCCGACTCTTTCAAGCGGTACTCCAGTTCAAACGAACGGTCGAAATGGTCCTCGATCGCACGTTTGCCTCTCCCGGTGATAATCAGGATGTCGTCGATACCTGATGCTACCGCCTCCTCCACCACGTATTGGATGACTGGTTTGTCGACGACAGGAAGCATCTCCTTTGGCTGCGCCTTGGTCATCGGGAGGAAGCGAGTGCCAAGCCCCGCCGCCGGAATCACCACTTTCGAGACCTTTTCAGGCGTCAAGCAGATGACCTCCCGGAGCGTGTCCCCACGTTATTCCGTCGGGAAAATAGGTAGGCTCCCCTTTTTCTGATCACCATAGTCAGGAGCGAGCAGCCCATCAATCGATCCCTTATCAAGTTATTCTGCCTCCGTTCAATAATATTTCATAAGGGAAATTCCAAAAATTACCAGCATATTCCCTCCTTCCCATCACAGGAGAGGATCCTCCTCCCCTCGATAATCACCCGGGATGCCATCCTGTCGAACTCGTTGTCAAGGTGCGAAAATTCCGGCCACTCGGTCATAACCAGGCAGGCGTCAGCGCCTGAGAGGGCACCCTCTGCTGATTCATAGTACATTATCCCCGGGAACACCTTTGCCATTGCGGTGTTTGCCAGGGGGTCGAATGCCCGGACCAGCGCACCCCTCTCCACAAGCGCCTGGATGACCGGGATCGCCCTCGAGTCACGGATATCGTCAGTATTGTCCTTGAACGCAAGGCCAAGCACTGCAATTTGCTTCCCGCGGAGATCTCCTATCCGCGATTCAAGCAGGGTTACCATACGCAATGCCTGCTGCTCATTCACTGCCATCACCGACTTGAGAATGAGTGGCTCCTCTCCGATAGACTCTGCAAGGCTGACCAGTGCTGCGACATCCTTCGGGAAGCAGCTTCCCCCAAAGCCTGCCCCTGCATTCAGGAAATGCGGTGAAATACGGGAGTCGAGGCCAACTCCCCGCATCACTTCGTACACGTCAATTCCAAGTTTCTTGCATATATTGCCGATCTCGTTTGAGAAGGAGATCTTTGTCGCAAGAAATGCATTCGAGACGTACTTGATCATCTCGGCAGCTTCAAGCCCAGTCATCACCAGTGGGGCATCAATACCATCGTAAAGGGCCGCAACCCTCCTGCATGCGCCATCATCGCCGCAGCCGATCACGATGCGGTCGGGGTGAAAGAAATCCCCCACAGCCTGCCCCTCACGCAGGAATTCAGGATTCATCGCAAAGGTGATCGACCCGTCCTGCCTTCCTGAAGCCTCAAGTACTGCAGGGGCGACTATCGTTCCTGTCGTCCCGGGTGGAACCGTGCTTTTCACCACCACAGTATGTGGATCTTTCGCGTCTTTTAAGGTAGATCCAAGGGAACGAGAGGCACTGCGTATAAATCTCAGGTCAGCGCTGCCATCAGGTGCTGGCGGGGTACCGACACACATAAAGGTAAATTCAGATTCAACGATTTCCTGGTATTCACCCGAAACAGTAAGGTTGCGGTGAATGTGCTTTTTTAAAAGATTGTCCAGGCCGGGCTCATAGATAGGCGCAATCCCACGGTTTATCGCACCTGCTTTTTCCCTGTCGATCTCTACAAGGTGAACCTCATATCCGAGTTCCGAAAAACACACTGCCGTGACAAGCCCGACATACCCACCGCCGATAATATTGATCCTCATGTTCTGGAACGCTTTTCCTTGGCGTATACTATGCAGGTTCTGACAATGAACCTTTTGACGTGTTCACTTTTGACATCCTGCGAAATCCATCGACCATTTTAAGCCACTGCCCTGTAACTGCATCCCAGTCCCATGCACCTTCAAGGTGAGGAACATTTGGGGGAGTGGAAGACTGGAGCGTTTCCCGAATTGCGACAGCAAACTCCTGTACAGTGAGCGGAACTGCACGGACTCCCCCAATCTCCTTAAGGTCGCGTATCGCGTTTCCCGGATGATCGGCAGTCACAACCGGGATCCCGCACGCAAGGGCTTCCAGCGCCACCATCCCGAATCCCTCCCTCGTCGAAGGGAGGACGCAGACCCTGGACGCTTTCATGAGCGCGAGGATATCATCCTGGTCCCTGACAAACCCGGTGAACCTGATATTATTTTCAAGTCCGGATAACAAAACCTGTGCTTTCAACTTCTCCTCTTCCGGGCCTCTTCCCACGATGATGCATTGAATTTCAGGAATCGATGCCTTTAACAACGCAATTGCCGCAATCAACACATCGACATGCTTGTCAGGAATCAGCCTGCCGATACAGATCGTATCCGATCGTTCTGGGGAGGGTTGAATCCCCCGGATCCTCTCTAAATCAACCCCGTTTGGGACCACGAAAATATGTCCCTTCGCTCCGTGATGACGAAGCATCTTACTCGTGGTTGAAGAAACTGATACATGATAACAGGTGAGTCTTTTCACAAGTCTCTCGATAAAAAATCCAAATCCGCCTGCTCTCCCCAGGTAATCGTGCCAGTAGGGACCCCACACCTCGTGCCAGGTGACGACGAAGAGTGACTTTTTAAGCGCGGCAGCAAGCCATGCAGGAAAGCAGGGAAAATAAGGAAAATTCTGGCATTCAATCACATCAAACCTCCCTTTGCGCAGAAGGGGAAAGAACAGGAACAATGAGAGCCAGAGTGCAGGAAGGATCGTCCTCCTCCCGCTCTCACCGGTATGGAACGGCATGGGACGACAGACTCCGTGCAGGTGCACTCCTTCCTGAAGAATGTCCGGCGGCCCCTCCCACATTTTTAACCCAAAAACGTGCACTTCGTGACCTCTCGCCGAGAGCCTCCGGGAGAGTTCCCAAATCCGTTTCTCTACACCTCCAATCTTGAATGGGTAGACCATGTCGTACACGAAGGCTATCTTCATGCAGGTTTTTTATTATCCCCGTTCTCTTCACGGAGCAACATCATGCTGGTAAAAATGGCCATGAAGATGATCTGGAGGCCAATGGTTCCCAGGCAGAGTGCCGCAACTGCATTCACAATCTCGGCGATCTGTCCAAATCCAGACTGGATCCAGGCGATGATAACACTCAGCCCGGAAAGGAATCCAAGGACGAGGATAAGACCGCCCGCAAACAGGAGCCTCTCCAGGCTATGGTAATTCATGACCGATACGATGATGCCTGCTTTCTGTTCGTACCTGTGCGTGACCGAATATATTTTCATCAGAATACCGATGACTACTACCTGGACTCCGCCACATAGGAGGAACGCTCCGAGTATGAATGAGTGGAGGTGCGACGTGGCAACCTGCCCTTTCAAGGCAAAGAGGATCATCAATACGAATCCGACGAGCGCAAAGATCGCACCGGGGATCGCAATGAAAGGGAGCGGGTTTAACAGGAGTACGAACCGGACATGCCGCCAGCCATCAGCAAAACTGTGGAGCTTTGAGGGTGCCTGCCTCGGGTAATAGGTGATCGGGACCTCTTCTACTACCAGGCCTTTCTGCCTGGCCCTCACCATCATCTCGGATGCAAACTCCATCCCGGGACTCCTGAGATCCAGGCGTTCGAGGGCCTCTTTTCTTATTGCCCTAAAACCGCTATGCACGTCGGAGTATCCTGCATCAAAGAGGACGTTTACCATCCAGGTGAGGACCGGGTTTCCGATATACTGGTGAAGCGGGGTCATTGCGCCGGGGAGAATCTCTCCATTGAAGCGTGAACCGATCACCATGTCTGCCCCACGCTTCAGCGGCTCTATCAATGCCGGGATCTGGGCAAAATCATACGTATCATCGCCATCACCAATCACAATATACTTCCCCCTTGCGTGAGGGAATGCTGCGAGGTATGCCGCACCGTATCCCTTTCGTTCAGGACGGATTACCCGTGCACCAAGTGAGGCTGCAATCTCAGGGGTGCGATCAGTCGATGAATCGGAGACGATGATCTCCCCCACGAGACTGTGATCATGGAATACGGTGAATATCTTAGACAGGCAATGCGAAATGGAGATCTCTTCATTTAACGTTGGAATGATGACGGTAATATCTGTATCTCCCTCCATCGCACAACCCCTGAAAAGGCCTCTTATTCATAATATCTGCACAATAAACCTTATAGTATTCGAAAAAGGGAAGATCACTAAAAGAGCCGGTTCAAAATGACACATTCAACCAATGGAAAAACCGGGGTTTATGAGAAACCCGGGATCTCCCGAATCTGGTCATCCTTCTTACGCGAGAACGAGAGAGGGTATATCTTCCAGTCACTATATGCCATTGAAAATAACCTTTCGTAAAAACAAGCATTCCCTGACAAACAATAATCCATGAGAAATTCCCTGCATTGGAGTATTCAAGCCATTTACCAGAGATATGCACTTTATTTCCAATCAGGAAAACCGGATCATCAAATAATCCATTCGCTGATTTGGGAAGATTCATAAGAGCAACATCCATCTCCCCTCCGCACCATTGTACTGTCCAGATGACCCCGATCCGTTATGGCATTGTGGCCGTGCTTGTCCTGACCCTGGCAATCACGGCCTTCGTTTACCCATCACTTCCCGATCAGATCCCTTCGCACTGGAACGCTGCGGGAGAAGTGGACGGGTATCTTCCTGCATTCTGGGGTGCTGCAATCGTCCCCCTGATCATGTTTTCTCTCACTGCCCTCTTCTTTTTTTTACCGCGAATTGACCCCTTGCGTGAGAATTACCGGAGATTCAACTCATATTACGAAGGTTTTATCCTGGTCTTTGCCGCGTTTCTAGGAGTCATCCAGGTCCAGATTCTCCTCTGGGGCATCGGGATTAGGATAAGCCCCAATCTCGTCATTCCCCCGCTACTTGGAGCACTCTTTATTTATCTCGGGTTCCTGCTTGACCATGCAGAGCCGAACTGGTTCGTCGGGATCCGCACTCCCTGGACGATGAGCAGCAATACGGTCTGGAAAAAGACACATGCCCTTGCCGGCAGGCTCTTCAAGATCGCCGGCATCGTATCGATCATGGGAGTGTTCTTCGGCACCTATGCTCTGTGGATAAGCTTGGTCACGGTCCTGGTTGTTGCAGGGTATACCGTCGCGTATTCGTATCTTGAATTCCAGAAGGAGCGGAGGAGGACAGGATGATCTGGAGATCCTCTCGAATTCGGGAGCTGATTGGTGAATGGCGGATACTGCCTGGCTCAAAGGAACTTTCTGTGGTAAGAACGCATATCCGTGCAGCGCTCCCCGGACCGTGAGTGCACGATGATCATCCCGCTGCTCCTCTTTGCGATTGGCCTGATCCTCCTCCTGAAAGGAGCCGACCTTACTGTGGAAGGAGCTGAAGGCATCGCTTCCCGGATAGGAGTCTCGTCAACGTTCATCGGTCTGACCGTCGTAGCATTCGGGACTTCACTCCCGGAGCTGGTGGTCACTTCAGAGGCATTTCGCCTTGGCAATTTCGGTATCGGGACCGGGAACATCATCGGGAGCAACATCTCGAATATCGCGCTGGTACTTGGGCTTTATGCAGTCCTCGTTCCTGCCACCTTTCGCACGCAGCCCCCGCAGCAGCGCTTCCTTCTGCACACCGCTCTTATGCTTATCGCTACCGCAGCCTTTACTGTCCTCTGCTGGAGAAGCGTCCTGGACTTCATCTCCGGTGTCGTCATGCTTGCGCTCTTTTCAGCCATGGTCGTCATCCTGTGGAGGTCAGGGCAAGGAATTGAGAGGGTTGCGGCGAAAGAATCGCGTTATCCCCTTCTCTTTACTGTTGGGGGTCTTGCAGCAGTTATCATCGGCGCCCACCTGCTGCTTTCCGGTGCAGTAGAAATTGCGACCCTCTTTCACATCTCGCCGGTGGTCATCGGCCTCTCGATGGTCGCGGTGGGGACTTCGCTGCCGGAGCTGGCGACGACAGTGGTCGCAGCATACCGCAACAGGCCTGGGATTGCGATCGGAAATGTCATCGGGAGCAACATATTCAACCTCCTCTTCGTGATGGGAGTAAACGCACTCTTCATCCCGATCCCCTCTCCAGACATGGTGACCATCGGGCCAATGCTCATCTTTACTGCGGCAATCCTTCCCCTGTTTTTTGGAAAAAACGCAGTCACCAGAGTGTGGGGAGGATTGCTTGTGGGTGGATACCTCGTCTATATCCTCGCGCTTTACTGGATGTGGTAAGGAACTCCCGTGTGTTTTTTATTCGCGATTTAATAATTCAGACTCGGTCTGGACTGGAAAAAAAGCATTCAGAATGCAGAATTCAAGGTTTCATATCCCTGCAGCATACCCATTTTACTGCATGATCCGATCACACGCATACTAATCCTCATTGTTGTTTCAGGTCTATGGACCTGCTTGAAGAGAAGTAAGGGAGGATCGAGATCGTGATCCTCTCCCTTCATCATCCGGAATGCATGCTGATACGTGAATGGAGAATATTCGAATCCTTATTTCTTCATAACAAGTTTGTGTTTTGCAGTATCGACCGCGTAGTTCTTTGGATCATCCAGCAGGTCGAGCGCATTGATCTTCATGTCAATAAGCTCGCTGTAATTGAAACTCTC
>Ga0116186_1004564_pt1 | contig 11222 bp, 7 predicted proteins | sample AD_JPNNA4_MetaG_FD_89806 | JGI IMG/M metagenome (GOLD analysis project Ga0116186, IMG submission 89806) | Active sludge microbial communities of municipal wastewater-treating anaerobic digesters from Japan - AD_JPNNA4_MetaG | ecosystem: Engineered > Bioreactor > Anaerobic > Digestate | place...
ATTCTCTTAAAAAAATCCATGTCCTCATAAAAGAAGGAAAGGCAATTGGTATCGAAGACATTATTTCTATATCTGAAATGTATTGCAAGGACGACGAAAGCAAAAAAAAGTGGCGCAATGAACTTATAATGGATCTTTACAACTATTATGAAAAAACTCAAGATTTTATTGGAAACATTATTGATGTCGAGATACCATTTTCATATATCAACAAAGACGTTGTAGTAAATGGTCAAGCTGATCTTATTATAAAAAATAAAAAGGGAGATATACAAATTATTGATTACAAATCCAGGTACAAAGAAGGTCTTGAAAAGATAAATGCTGATATCCAATTAAGATTATATAATATTGCTTTACAAAATAAGTATGATAATCAAATAAAAAAAATTGGGGCATATACTGTAAAAGATAATGTACTAACATGGTTTAATAACGATGATAAAGAACTTGAGAATACTAAAGAAATTGTGGCAAACGTTTCAGATTCCATTGAAAATAAAACTTTCAAAAGAAAATGGCAAGGAAAAACATGTAATACTCAAATGGGAAAGTGTGAATTTTATTATATTTGTAATATGTTAGAAGAGGATGCAAAAAATGTCTGATAATGAGAAGATCGAAAAGTTAAAGCTACTCCTAAAAGAGCTGTTTCAGTTTGACAACAGCGACCTTGATTTTGGAATTTATCGTATAATCAATATCAAAAGAAAGGAGATTTCCGAATTTATTGATAAGGAGCTTTTTGATATTATTAATGAAAAAATCAAAAAGCTTGGCGATAACGGCGAACTTAAGAGCGCTTTTGATTCGTTTAGAGTTGAAATTGAAGAGTCCTTTGGCTGCAACATCAATGAAGCTAAACTAAAATATGCGGAAACACCCAAGGTGAAAAGCTACATTGACAAGGAAAAGGAGCTCAAAGCCATAGAAAAGGAAGCCGAGATTGAGGGAGAGATTTACGATGACATCATCAATTTTTTCTCAAGGTACTACGACAAGGGGGACTTTATCTCAAAGAGGCGCTATTCAAAGGACAATAAATACGCAATCCCTTACAATGGTGAAGAGGTCTACCTTTACTGGGCAAACAATGACCAGTATTACATTAAGACAGGTGAAAATTTCAATAATTATTCATTCAAAACTGGAAGCCTAAAGGTGAGTTTTGAGATAGCTACTGAAGAAGTTGAAGTGGAAAAAGGCAACATCAAAGATCCAGAAAAAAAATTCTTCATATTCCACGATGCCGATTACGATGCAGATAAAAAACTAGTATCTGTCTTATTTGGTTACAGGGGGCTTGCTGATGAAGAAACAAATGATATTATTGCCTTAACTGAGAAAAAGAACGTTGGAAAAGATGAGGTAAATGCCTACAATCTGAAAAAGATTAATGAAAAAATTGCGCTCTTTGGATTATCTGATCTTCAGAAAAAACATGTAAAGATGGACGGTGAAAAATCAGACAAATCTGAGCTCGAATGGCACTTAAATAAATACACAACAAAAAACACTACAGATTATTTCATCCATAAAAATCTCAAACGATTTTTGTCCCAGGAGCTTGACTTTTACATTAAAAATGAAATACTGCATATTGATGACGTACAATCAAAGGAGATTCTCAATTCCACAGTAAATAAAATCAAAACATTCAAAGAGATCTCGCTTAAGATAATAGAGTTTTTGTCCCAGGTAGAAGACTTCCAGAAAATGCTCTGGGAGAAACGAAAGTTTGTTATTTCAACGGATTATTGTATGACGCTTGACTATGTCCCTGATAAGTACTACCCCAAAATATTGGAAAACAAAGCTCAGCTTGAGGAGTGGGCAAAGCTCTACTCTTTTGACATTGGGAAAGAGGCAGAGCTACTCAAAGGCAAACTTACTGCACAAGGCAAGAGTGAAACAGAAAAAAAGATTGAGGTGCTAAAACAAAATCCAACTCTTGTCATAGATACTAAGTTTTACGATGAGGATTTTAAATACCAGCTAATAAGTGAAATAGATGATCTTGATGAAAAGACAAATGGTATTCTGATAAATTCAGAGAACTTCCAGGCTCTGAACTTGCTAATGAACAAGTACAGAGGGAAGATTAAGTGCTGTTATATCGATCCTCCTTATAATACTGGAAAAGATGGATTCATATATAAAGATGGTTTTAAGGACTCTTCATGTTTATCATTGTTAAATGATCGACTTTTAGTCTGTAATAATATACTAAATGAAAATGGACTAATCTTTATTAGCATTGATGAAAATGAGAATAGTAATCTTGATAGAATAATGAAAAATATTTTTCAATTTAAAATAGGAGAAATAATTGTTCATAGAAAACGTGGAAGAGATAATTCGGCTCGAGATATCAGTAAAGTTCATGATTATTTAATTATTCATGGTAAGACTGGGAAGGCCCAACTAAATAAAATAGAATTATCTGAAGAAACTAAAAAGGCATACAAAAATCCAGATAATGATCCAAATGGTCCCTACAGAGTTTTAGGGTTATGGGCTAGAGGTACTCAAGGGGGCTCTAGGTATTCTTTGGAATTAAATGATGGATATATATTTTCAGAAAGATTATGGTTAGTTAATAAAGACACAATGGAAGATTATATTAAGGATAAACGTATAATTCGTGTTGGCGATAAATTATACAGAAAACTATACATAACTGAAAATCTAGGATATGTTGTAGAGTCTATTTGGCAAGATGTATCTAATAATGCGAATGCTGCCGATGAATTGAAAAATCTTTTTGGTAATATTTCTTTTTCAACACCTAAACCTATTTCATTATTGGAGAAAATTATCAATATATCAGGATCAGACGACTTATCTTGTATAGATTTCTTCGCAGGTTCTGGAACAACAGGTCATGCAGTGTTAGATCTTAATAAAGAAGATGAAGGCAATCGCAAATTTATTCTAGTAGAAATGGCCGAATACTTTGACACAGTTATGAAACCGAGGATATTAAAAGTGATTTACTCTGATAACTGGAAAGAGGGTAAACCATTAGACAATGATGGCTCTAAAAAACAAATTATAAAATACCAGGCTCTCGAACAGTACGAAGACTCCTTAAACAACATAGATTTTGCCAAGCCAAATGTAATTGCCAAGGAGTCAAAGGATTACAAGATCAAATACATGCTCGAATTTGAAAGCAAGGGCAGCAATGTATTCCTAAACCTTGATGCGCTTGATAATCCATTTGAATACAAACTCAAATTTGAAGAAAACAATGAGTTAAAGGAGAAAAACATCGACCTTATTGAGACTTTCAACTACCTTGCAGGCATAAATGTCAAATCAATCAAGAAGATGGCAAATGGCCCCATCACCTACGTAGTTGTCAAAGGCTACCGCAACGAGAAAGACGTGATTGTTATTTGGCGTAACAAGCCAGAAAGCTTTGACCCAGTAAAAGACAAGGAGTTTATAGAAAAGGAAATCCTAAAAGAGGATTATGATGAAATACTTGTGAACGGCAACTCGCTTGTAAAGGGTGCAAAGTCGATTGATGAAATTTTTAAGACAAGTATGTTTAGATAAAGATTTTGGTGTTATATTTGAGTATTAAAATTAGTATTAACTTAACACAAAGTTGGGATCGTACCCATATTCAAATATATAAAGATTATAGAAATCTATTTCCAGAACGTTATAATGATTTCATAATAGAAGATCCATACGCTAATAATGAATATACTGTACACTTAGAAACAAAGTATAGAGTGCCCGGATTGGGAGGACTATTTCAAAAATATCTATTTCTAAAAGAGGGATACACTTTTTATTTGGAAGTAGTTGAAGATAAGAAAAGATATAGAATAAGATTTGAAGATTTAGAACAAAATAACTTAGACAACAAAATTAAATCCATAGATGAAGAATCCGTTGATAGTTTATCTAATATTGAACTATTAACTCATAATACAGATAGCTATACTAACATTACTGTAAAAGAAGGGCAAAGGAAATTGTATTTACATTACAAAATAGAAAGAAATAAAAAAATTGTTGATTCGGCCAAGGCTTTGGCTCTATATAACAACAAAGATTTAAGATGTGAGGTTTGTGGATTTTCCTTTTTTGAACACTATGGGGATCGTGGAAAAAATTTTATTGAAGGCCATCATGTCAATCCACTTGGATTAGATGACAAAATCGTCAAAACAAAAATAGAAGACATTAGACTACTCTGTTCAAATTGCCATAGTATGGTCCATGTAAAGTACCCATGGCTTACTATTGAAGAATTAAGAAACTTATATAAAAAATAAATATTACCAGATAATTTTGTCTTTCTTCTTCTTGCACTTCTTGCAAACTAGGAAAGTTTTCTCACTTTTAGGATCATAGCAATAAGACGCAGTCATCTCAATCGGCCTGGCCAGCACCACCCCGCACCTAGAACAGTAGTATTCTCTCATGCCTTCATTATCCATGCCACTTCGTAATACTTTGGCCTTATATCTATCGTAAATCCTGCAACCCTTGTAGTGGTGTCCCCTGCAAACGTCCAAGATCCAGCCACAGTCTTCGTATGGCTACCCCCAGTTGTACCAGGATTTGTTGTTGCAGTTGTTATACCTTGCAAGAATCGATCGATTAGATTGGGCGTTCCATTATTACCATCGCAAAGTAACCATCCTGATGGAATGCTAGAAAGAACTCCTGACCATGCGACTATAACGCCAGGAGGCACATATGATGGAAGCCCTGATGTAACATTTGTAACTGAGTTTATCGAGCTTGCACCAGCAACAACTGTTGCAAGAAGCATAGCATCACTAGGCACAGTTGCAGACGTTGAGATTGTGAGCCAGTTGGCTCCGTTATCAGAATGTAAGTAAACATAGTTAGTTTGATTTGCCGTTGCGGTGAGTGCCTCTACTACATCAGAAACTATTTGGTACATCCCGCCATTTGCATCCTTTACATAGGCTGTTCCAGCTGCAATGTTTATTTTTAATCCACTGTCTACAGAAACAGTAAATCCACTCTTTATCCCTTCAGAAAAAAAATCCCCGAAGTACTGCCTGAAATCAGCTGATGCGATATCCTGCCCAGCCGATACCTTTTTTGTAAATGTCACCTGATCACCTAAAATTCAATGACATAATACACTGTCATAGTTTTTGTATTGTCGAAAATTTTTGTTGGTGAGATCAATGAGTGCGTTAGAAGATCTGTTCCATTGGCGGCATAGAGCCCCAACTCCGTCCATGTGCCATAGTATCCTGCTTCCGTGCTGTCAAAATAATAAGTAGACTCGGCCTTGTTGGAATATGTATCATTGTGAAGGCTGTTTGGCACGTAAGATTTCAAAGGGCCTAATTGATTTGCGAGGGAAAGATCTGTTGCTACTGGTGCTGCAGTGCCAGTCCCGATTGCTAGCTTTCCAATAACGTGTTTGTTTGGATCATAATCGCCTGTGACCGCATCCGCAAGAGCAGCTTTTAGTTTGTTAGTAATCAGATTCTTTTGCCATCGCCCTTTGATTAATGTATCACGTTCAAGACTATATTCATCAATCTTGAATTTCCCAAGATAAGGATTCTTATCCCCTCTAATCATTTCAGTTATGTCCATTTGCTCACGTCCCATTTGGATTTGCCATCGTCAAACTTTGCTTTGTATCCTGCCAGGCTTTCAGTAATTGTTTCTGTTAGTGCAACTGATTCAGTTTCAGTTGTTTCCTTGTAATCTGTCGATGTTTCTTGCGATTGGAGAACGTTCTCAACCTTCAATCTCCTAAGCTCTGCAAAGAGATTTGAAAATGCAGAATAGAAGTCTTCTGCAGCAGTGCATTCAAGCCTCACTTTTGCAATATGAGGGTCGGTGATTTCATAAGAAACAGATAGTATTGTTTGATCTTCCAAGGTGACTCCAGGTATTGAAACTGACACGACCTCCCCGGCTTTCATCCGTTTTCCAGGGGGATTAATCTCTAGCTTGGATGCATTTTTCAAGGCGTATTCTATAATCTTTTGCTGGGCAAGCATCAAGGCAGTATCCGTATCTTTTATTGAAAAATCAACAATTGGGATATCAGTGTGATTATCAAACATTTTTGTTCCAGATGCGCCTTTGACGACCTGGACGCCATAGTAAGTTTTGAATGCACATTTCCCTTTTGCAGCCGTCCAGGAAGATCCGTTCTCTGAATACTTGTGGCCGTTTGCAGTTGTGTCATCATGCGCTACCTTGTAAGTATCGGTTGAAGTGCCGCATTTCTTGAAAACTATCCAGTGCAGTTTAGTCATGTCAAGCTGCACATCAATGTAATCAGATTTCACCCAAGAGCCATCTGTTGAAATGTTCTTTGCAGGTATTGATCCAAATCCAGCTATTGCCCCGGTAGGGCCAGAGTTATCCTCAACAACCATGAATTTAAATGCGTCAAGGGGATTCCCAATCTTCTTGATATATGCTTCAATATACAAACAATTTGTTTTTGACGGCGTAAATGAAGAAGCATAATGTTTGTCATGCAGCGAAACTTCAGTTGTTGCCGTTACCTGGCTCTGATCCAAAAAGCCTTGCTTTCCCCCGATGACAAAAACCCTGTCAAAGAACTTTGACGAGTCTTTCTTTATCTTTGCATTTAGGATGTGTGAAGAGGTAAGCGAGTGCGAAGCCAGCAGATCCGAAGGGTCATAAAAGTGGAGGTCATCATCTTCGTCAACATAGTAATCTGCGCCAACAAGCCTTGCGATTTTGTCTATGGCCTGGGACAAATACTCCCATGCAAATGAGATGTACGGGATCTGCTCGGTAAAGCTTTCAAGATTGTTTGTTGTTATTTCAGGGCAGTATCTAAGGATTATGTCTGCTATGATATCTGTTGCAGTTGTGTTTGAATAGTTCTCTGCGCCGGAGATTATCGTCTGGCCCAGTCTCACAGACCCGTAATCCTCCCCACTAAGAATCAGCTTATTGTGCCCCCACAAATCTATCTCAAAATCAATTCCAGTAACAAGCCCATGGAACACTTTTGTCTTGGGGGGATCGTTTTCATCAAGGAATAGGTATACATCGCTTCCCACCTCAAATCTGTCTGAAATTTTTCCATCCCGATTGTCAAGGACTATTTCAAAGGAGTCTGACTGCTTTCCTTTTTCGTCTGTGAATTTGGCATATTCAAGATCGTAGTTGTCTTCAAGGATTACTCCATCAGCCTCTATTGACCAGAAAAGCACTGTTTTTCCTGTGCTTGATGAGTCAATTGAAAAGTATGCTGCTGATTTAATTTCAATTGTAGGTAGGTAAGCAGGGATTACCTCTAAAGATCCATATGCTGTGAATGTGATAAACTCTATATCAATATCTACATCAAGAACAGTGACTGTGCCATACCCTGTGCATTCAATATGATTGGTATAGTTGTAATTGGTATTAATCCCAAATAGTGAACTGGCCTTAAAAATAACATTATCAGTCCATGTTTTTAGGGCCAAAGCCTCTATTGCGCCATTCACGTAAAAGAGCATTTCCTTTGAGTAATGCCCTATTGTTGCAACTGATGGAGTGCCAGTCCCTAAAATCTTTAGGATCTCAATGTCCTGCATCCAGCTATTGCCGGAGGATCCACAAAGGATAATTTCAATGTCATAATCAATGTCCTGCTGCAAGGCCGTTACAAGCGCCTCTACTGACACCGCAATGCCATATGACGCAGCTGAGATTGTATGGATTGACGATGCAGCAAGGCAGCCAACTTCTGCGGTCTTTTGTATGTTGGTGGATATTGAAAAATGGCTTTTTGTAATGGGGTAATCATAAGTTAGATTATAGGCGATTGTGGCCGTTAAAATGGCAAGCGATTCTCCTGCCATAGCTACTGTTTCTATAAGCGTGTCTTCATCTTGCTGCACCACAGTACAAAAACAAATGAAATCGGCTGTATCCTGAAACGCTGTCTTTCTAGATGCATCTATGCAGCAGGAAGATCCAAAAAGTATTTCCACCGATTCTAGGATGCCTGCTGTTATGCTGCATGAACCTGCTCCAGCATACACAATCTCTAAAGTGCACGATATATTCCATACTGCTGTAATTGAAGACGTAGTTTGCAATAAAATAATTTCAATATCAGTGTCAATGTCTTGCTGTGTCACCGTTGCTAAGGATTTGATGCCGATTGAAGGGGCAAATAAAGCGGGGCCGGCATAATCCAATTGGCCATAGCTAGGATATTCAATTATTTTGCTGTAGCTGGATGTGGTAGTTTCTGTGAAAGAGGATAAAGAAGCTGCCGTGATGAGCTCTAAGTCATAGTCAATGTCTTGTTGCACCGATGTTGCGTATGATGTGTAGCTGACAAGGGATATGTATGAGGTGTTTTGGATGAGGGCAGGTGTTCCAGAAACAGTGCATATTGCTGTTGCATGGTATGACGCCCCCAGAGTTATGGAAATGATCCCGGTGCAAGTTGTGGGTAGTGTGTCGGATAAAATTTTTCCAGCAGCCACCGATACGGAACTATAGCCGTCATAGGCGATTGTTTCAGAAAGATTCTGGCTCATTGTATAGTCGATAACGAGCTTTGGATCATATGTCGTGCCGCTGTTTTCAGAAGCGTAGAAATATGTTCCGTATGTCTTTACCGTTAATGAGCCAGGATCAGGAGGCGTATCTTGATAATCATAGTTATATTCTCGGATGCAGTATTTTGTGGTCCCTGTGAGGGATATATCCGCCCTTCCTTGAGAATCGAGGGTAAATGTGTGCCACTTTGCAGAACCACTATTTGTTATCGTCCCATAGTGATTTCCTGAATACGCTGCGAAGTCAGATGATGATAATGAGCTTGATTGGGTTCCCTTTTGAATTACAAATGAAGTGGAGTCATTCCAAGTGTATTCATAAACAGAAACTTCTGCAGATGTTATCGTTGCATTATCAGGCAAGCCTGATGTGTCAAAGTAGAGGAATCCCCTTCTGATTTGATACTTTGTTCCGCTTTTTTCATTGCTAGCATATGTGTTTACCCTGATGGCCGTTGTTGAAGCTGAGATGGATGATCCAGTTGACATCGCTGTGGACCATGTAGCTGAAAGTGATCCCCTGATATCCCCATCTTCAGAGGTGGCATAGTATGTAGTTGAATCTATGTATATATTTTTCTTGATGTTCTGTCTCTGGTAATCGCCATCTGTAAGTCCAAACTTTTGCACTGCATATATCCAGTTTTTGGCCTTATCATCAAGATATTTGACATAGAACAGCTTCCCGTCTTTCTTCACTATCTTGTGCACTAGGCCTTGTGCTTCATGGTCATGGCCTTCAAGCCACATCAGAGGTTTTGGGATCCATACCTTATCGCCGGGGCTGATTTCAAAGATGAAGCCATCAGCCTTCTTCCCTTTGTATTTGAACCCTTTCACATGAAGCTCATACCAGACTTCAACATCTTTCAAGCTGATCTTATCAGTTTCAACGACAAGAGATTCCCTTACATGTGTTTCATGAATCCTGTTGTGGATCCAAAGGCCATCGTAGATGACATGCTTTAGTTCGTAATCGTTTATCTTTTCTATCTTTTGAAATCTTTCAAATATGACTTCTTCGCCGTTTAGTATGATCCGGCTGATGGTGGCCTCCAATTGATTGCCGTATCCTTTACGGAGGCCAAAGTATTTCTCCCTCTTTCCGTCTTTCCTAAATCCAGCTGAAAAACGATTCTTATCCACTATGAACTTGTCGTCTTCTTCCCTTATAGTGATGTCAATAGTTTTTAGATTGCTGTTGTCATCTTCATAATGGACTGGCTTTTCATGGTGGACCCTCCTAAATCTACCTGGCGCAATTAGAAATGTTTTTGAAGTGAGAGTCCTTTTTTCAACTACTTCTTGTTCTCTCTCCACTCCTGAAAATTCATAGTCGTAGGACGCCAGGCGATCACTTCTTTTAAAAAATAAAAAATGTTTATGCCCTGGACTCAGTTTCCTTGATTGTTATTGCGAGAGAGTCCCCGTTCTCAACGGACTTTGTTGCAGAGAACTTATGCCTCATCAGCATGTTGCCCGCAGATGCGGCATCAAAGATCCCGACTTCGTTCACAGACAAGTTTCCAGTGAAATTAAAGGTCTTTTCCCATTTCGCCTTATAGTCCGCTTCATAGGTACATGTCGCAGCAGCCCTTGCGCCGCCGTTTGTTGTTATCTCTGTTGCAAGCGCAGTTTGGTCGTTTGCCTCTGCAGTTGTTCCACTGCCGAGGGCGATGTATGTGAAAGGAGTTGATGCGACCCCGTTCAAAAGTTTGGCTTTAATCTCTAATCCTTTATTCGTTATTGTTGCCATTTGTTTCACCCATAATACTTAGTTTTTCTTTTCCTTCTTCCTTGATCTTACCATCCTTGCTGATTACCTGCCAGCTGACAAGGTAATTAGCTTTAGATATTGATTTCATCAAAATCCTATCCTGCCTATCCTTGTTATTTTTTTCATAATTTCTTCGGCAATCCTATCGGGATCGCCATTACCCGAAATATTGAAAGTGTTGTGAATGGTGATATTTTTGCCACCCACTTTTGCTCCATCCTTGAAGGCCAGTATATTGTCATCAGGATGAAACTGGATTACATCCCCCTTGCTTGTGATCAGTGCATCATTTACTGAAGAATATCCTCCGCCATCCCCATAGAATTTCTGACCGTCAGCCTCAAAGCTGCAGACCTTGCCGGAGCAGGAGTTCCTCACAACGTTTGTGACTGTAGATGCCCACTGTGGTCCCATTGCAGCCACTACACCCGCATTTTCATTCCCCAAAACATTGTACCAAGCCATGCCAGGTGAACTTGAAGGGTCGCCTCCTGAAGAATAACTTTCATTATGCCCATCTGTTGTGTAGCTGCCGCTTTTGAAGGTCCTGCATCCCCCTTTCCCACCTCCACCTCCGGAAGCGTTTAGCATCTGCCTCACAGAGTCCATTGCGCTGTTCATGTATCCGATTGCAGACCCTGCGGTTTGGCCCAGCTGGACAATATCAGTCCCAGTTTGAGAGGTCTGGTCTTTGTACAATTTGAGAAGTTCTGTTGCAGTTTGCATATTTTGGGTGTTATTTTGAACTGCAAGCGAGTTATCTTTTTTGCTTTGCTGATTCTCTGTTTCTACCTTGGTGCCTTCACGAAGCCTTGCCAAAACATCAGCAGCCGTTTCAGTTTTAGGAGGGGGGGTAACAACAGTTCCTGGGCTAGACCATA
>Ga0116186_1004578_pt1 | contig 11204 bp, 10 predicted proteins | sample AD_JPNNA4_MetaG_FD_89806 | JGI IMG/M metagenome (GOLD analysis project Ga0116186, IMG submission 89806) | Active sludge microbial communities of municipal wastewater-treating anaerobic digesters from Japan - AD_JPNNA4_MetaG | ecosystem: Engineered > Bioreactor > Anaerobic > Digestate | place...
ACGAGCAGGAGATCGTCCGGTCCCGCCGGAGCCTCGCGGATATTATCAGTTTCCTGCCGGATGCAACCCTTGCCATCGACAAGGACGGCGTCGTCATCACCTGGAACCGGGCAATGGAGGAGCTGACCGGTATTCCCGCAGAGTCCATGATCGGGAAGGGAGACTACGAGTACTCGCTGCCGTTCTACCAGGAACGCAGGCCGATGCTCGCAAACCTTGTCCTGATGCCCGAGGCTGAACTGGAGCGTCTCTATACCCATGTCAGGCGTGAAGGGGATACACTTGTCGTGGACACCTTCATCCCGAGCCTTGCAGGCCGGACAGGGAGGTATTTCTGGGCGAAGGCAAGCCCCCTCTACGACCCGCAGGGAAATGTCACCGGCGCCATCGAGACAATCCGGGACATCACCGAGCGCCGCGAGATGGAGGGGAGGCTTGCCCGCTCGAACGCCGAGCTCCAGATCGCCGCGGATATCCAGAAGAGCTTCATGCCCGACGTAATTCCCCAGATCAGGGGATTTGATATCGCTGCACGGACCGTGATGGCAAAGGAGGTCGGCGGCGACTTTTTTGACGTGATCCCGTTCGAGATCATCGCCCTGTCGAAGGGAACGCTCGGCCTCCTCGTCGCAGACGTGTCCGGGAAAGGCGTGCCCGCCGCGCTCTTCATGGCGCTCTCCCGGATCGTCGTCCGGGTCAACGCCCTCTGGCACCGCGACCCGGCACAGGCCATCAGGGATGCAAACAACATTATCACCGAGGACTCAAAGTCCGGCATGTTCGTCACCCTCTTCTTCGGGAGGCTCTCGGAATCGGACCGCACCCTCACCTATGTGAATGCCGGCCACAACCCCCCTGTCGTGATCCGCACGCAGGACGGGACACTGGAAGAGCTCCTCCCCACCGGCATCGCGCTCGGCGCAGATGCAAACCAGGAGTATTCCTCCCGCACCGTGGCGATCGGGACCGGTGACGTGGTCGTCATGTATACGGACGGGGTCACGGATTCGATGAATACGCAGGAGCAGTTCTTTGGCGAGGCACGGCTTCATGCGATCATACGGGAGCACGTCCACCTCTCTGCCCCGCAGATACTCGACCGGATCCTCTCGGAACTCCGGGAATTTTCAGGGGACATGCCCCAGTTCGACGACATCACGGTGCTGGTGATCAAAGGGATGTGATACTCTTTTCTGGGGTGGGTAAACATGGGGGGTGTGATAGAAAAATGGAACATTACAGAGTTATTTTCCTGTTAAAAAATGATGTTCAGGGAAGGTCCATGATCACCCAGTTGCCGGGGAGGCTCTCCTCCTGGTGCACGGGTGAAGGGTAGAACGAAACGAGCGTGTCAAATTCTGACCATAACTGTTCCATGGTAAAGCCAGGCTCGGAGAACAGTGCGATGCCACGGGTCTGGTTGACCTCGCCTGTCACGTCAAAGGCCCGGTAGACATGGGGGTACCCTTCAGCACCAAGGAACGAGGGTGTCCCTTCGACGACCTGGAAGTGGAGGTGGGGGATATCCGAGTTGCCGCTGTTGCCCATCAGGCCGAGGACCTGTCCCTCGGTGACGTGGTCACCGTTCGCGACCCGGACAGACCCGTTGACCATGTGGGCATAGCAGGCATACTTGCTGTTTCCCATATCGACGATCACGTAGTTGCCTGCGGCAGTCCCGATGCTGACTCCCTGCGGGGAATAGATCCGCTCGTGGTCCGGCAGCCCGTCGAGCATGTCTACGACCGTGCCGTTTGAGACCGAGAGGATCTCTCTTCCAAACCCGTAGTAGTTCCGGGAAAGGCCCGCATCACCTTCAGCCGCCTTGCCGGTCACGGGGTCAACGTAGATCCAGTCCTGTGCGAACTTCTGCGGGACGCGGGTCACCCCCCCAATCGTGATCTGGGCGCCGAAGTGGTGTGTATTCGGTGCGGTGGTCTCGAGCGCGAGCCAGCCCGGTCCACGCATCGGAGAGCCGACGATGACGGGGGAGAGGTCCTTTCGCACCCTGACCTCGCCGCCGGTGAAGGTAAGCGGGGGCTGCCCGCTCCCGCTCATGTTGAGCGTGATTCGGTGGACAAGGCGGTCCGGCACGGCAGCCGGATCGACTGCAAACCAGAGCGAGATCCTCGGGACCGGCACCTTGCCTGTGCCGTTCTGTAGATCTGCCTGAGAAGGCAGTGGATCTGCTGCCGGGTGGTACAGGGACGGGAGCAGGTCCTTTTCAGGAGAGTAGAGTACCTTTCCGGTCGCGGGGTCGATGACCTCGACATGCTCAGGCACGAACATGAGACCCTTTTCTGACGAGAGTTCGAGTTCGTACGCGAGGTTCATACCCGCACTGCTCCGGACCGGAATTGGGGGGACCGGGACCGTGATGTTTACTTGCGACCCCACGGGTGCAGATTTGTGCTCTTCGATGGGCTGTGTGCACCCGGCGGCAAAGATTGCCAGGGCCACGATGAGGATGAGGAGAATGGGTATTCTTGGCATGATCTGAACCTGATACTATTTGGTGAACAGGATGAAAAACGAATTGATGGATCAGATGCACTGATTGGAAAGCATCGAGCATGACGTGTGAGGCATATTCTTTTTCCTATGAAAAACGCGTTCGCGTTTTTCATTCTGTATGCGTGCGTCCCGGTGAGAATCATGTGATTTTTTTATTTGGGGAGCAACAACCAGGGTATTCCCATGATGAGTTCGATATGAGCTTTTATTGGGATGATGACGCTTGGCTTTTTTCTCCTTCTGGGCGGGTGCATCCACATCCCTGATAGTAATTACCATATGAAACCGGTGGTCCCGGGGCTCCCGGACGGAGGTGATCTCTGCCTCAAATGAGACACTTGTGGCCTTCGTAGAGCAGGCGGTCGATTATGTCCACATCCACGGCAAGGAGAAGGCCCTTGCAGAGTTCAACGACCCAAACGGCTCGTTCATCCAGGGCGAGCTAAACATCTAAGCCTGCGATTCCAATATGGCCAACCTTACACATCTGATCAATCCCGAAGTGGTCGGAAAGAACCGGCTGGATGAGGGTGTAGCCGGGATATTTATCAGGGAGATGGGGACATTTTCAGGAGCGGGAGTGGCTGTTACCGGTTTTATTGCATCAGTCCCATGCACAACCGGACGCTTGAGGCAAAACCCGGGTATGGCGTGAAGATCGATGGGAGCTGGTGGCCCGGTTCCGGCATCTATACCGGTCCGGTTGAAGGGGCAGCATCATAAAAAGGGTCTCCTCCCTGTGTGGTGTGGGGAGACTGAATCAAGGTTGTTATCTGGATATCAATCCAGACACTGAACCGCCGCCGGGGCGTCCATCGGGGGCAGCGGCGTGCATCGCATGTGGGGGTGTGGGGGCGGATAGCCCCCACAATATGTGTCCGGTTCACCAATCCTGCCCACACCAGATAGCGAAGAGCCGAAAAATGAGGAGATAGCCTCTTTCTCCCCTTGGCGGGTTTCAGGACTTTGCGAGAATCTCCCTTGCAAAAATACGTGCGTTCTCCAGGTCTTCGGGCCCTGGGTGCCCCCTGTTGGTGAAGAGGAACTTTCCCCTGCAGTGGTAGGTGCCAAGGATAACCGCTCCCCTCTCTTTCAGAGCAACACCCATCGTCTCAAGCACTTTCTTTGCCCCCTCTGCACCGCCTGAGGTGGCAAAGAGGGCCACCTTTCGCCCCCTAAAGTCTCCGGACGAGATGAATTTTGTCATGGCATCGCCAGGCTTTCCCCCGTAGACTCCGCTGCCGAGAAATACGACTTTTGCACCCGCGGGGAGCGCGGCACTCAGATCCCCCACTGTCACATTCAATCCGGCTGCAATGGCGTCCGCCACCTTCCTCGTGTTCCCACCCCTTGAATCAACAAATACCGCGATATCAGTCATAGTCTCTCATGGAGGGTTCTCTTATAAATAATCGATTCCCAAGTTGGCTCTCATTGAGAGGGACAGGTCACAGTGGATCTGGGCAAACACTTGCATAGATCATATCTGCCTGGGAATATGGTGACGGACCATGTGCCTTCGTAAAAATTGAACCGGGAGTTGACGACCTGGAAATACCTTAATTCTCAGGCACCAAATGGTGATCAGGAGACTGGAATATGGCACTCCTTCTGCAACCACCCCTCAAGAATCTTCGCAGAATCAATCCCGGCATTGCCTTCCTCGCTTTGCTGCTCGCCTGTGCAGGGTGTATCGGCAATCCTGGAGATGGGCATGGGACAATAGTCTCTGCGGAAAATACGTCAGGACATATCGGGGGTGCATGCTCTTTCGATCGGCTGATCGGATCCCCGGAAGTCCACCTGATGGAAGCCGATGCCTGTTACTTTTCCACACACACGCCGGTTGAGTTCCATCGTGACCTCTGCACACACCCTGGCGTGCAGGTAATGGTGCTTGAGGTGCCTGACAACTGGATTACCCATGCCGACGTTGAACGACTGATGCAGGAGATCGATTCCACCGAACCTGCTGCCACGGTCTTTTCGCCTTTCAGCTCTTACTGGCCGTTTAACCAGACGTCCACTGCAGGAAACGAGGCGCTCTTCCTCATCGAGGGGTACCGGGCCGGGAGGTATCCTCCGGCACTCTGTTCGCTGTACTACTTCCATCCCAACAGGACCGAGGTGCGATCCTGGTGGGAGACCTATGGCAGATGGAACTTTCCCGAGGAGAGGGAAGCAGTCAGGATTATCCAGAATGCGTACCCTGAACTGAAGAGATACCCGGCAGATACCTTCCCGATCAAGTCAATCAGGACCGAGCGAACCCCGGAAGGCTGGTACGTCGCCTTCATCCAGGAGGGATCCGGCGTGCCGATCATCTCGGCAAGGTGCTATTGCGTTGGAAATGACCGGAATGTCACGATGACCGGGGAGGTAAACCAGAGCATCATGGTCATGGTGCCGGATTTCTCGCCGAAGAGGTGCGGATGAACGGGTGCATGGGGGGAAAGCAGATGGCTTCCCTGAATTCCTGAACACGAAAACACTGAAGGGTAGCTCTACCCTGCAGATACATCTGGCATGATGGGGAAAATGTGATGATCACGTAAGTTGTCTTCTTCAGCAAGGGAGAGTCCTGCACACTCCCAAACCGGGTCTACCATACCATCTTCCCATTTTACCAGTTAGTATACTTTAGTGGCTGTATGTGAAATGATTCTGGATGTCTGCCTTTGATTTGAGAAGAAATCACCTTTTTTTAACCGGGTTAACCTGCTGATAGGCGGTGTCTCCATATCGAAAGAGGAAGAATGGGAAAAGTGTATCAGCATGCCATCCTGGTTACAATTTTAAAATGCCAGGGATTCCGTGAGTATGTTGAATGCGAAGGTAAGGAAACGGATTACCGATTGAAATCATTTCTTTCTTGCTGCATATTCTTCTGCAAGCATCCCGTAGTACCGCGTCGATCGCCAGTGATCCCGGAGCCAGACATGCTCCCGGATCGTTCCTTCGTAGGTCATTCCACATTGTTCCATCAGGCGGGCAGATGCAGAGTTCAGTGCGTCGCACTTTCCGAACACCCGGTGGAGCGAGAGCGTATCGAACCCGAACTCCATGTATTTCATGAGGATCTCTTTTCCATACCCTGATGCCTGGTATTCCGGAAGGAGGATAATCCCGACCTCGCCTGTGGTTGGAATTTCGGGATCAATCTCCAGGAAAGTGAGACCGCCAAATTCCCCGGTTTCCAGCACCCTTGCCGAAAGCATAAAAGAAGTCCTGTCAGTCTTGTTCGCCTCCTCGATCCCTCTCTGCAGGAACCTTGCTATCTGCTCGTCGTCTTCGAGCCAGATAAGGACGTATCGCATCAGGTCAGGGTTGCGGGCGATTTTCTGGATATTCGGGAGGTCCTCCTCAGTGAGGTCTTCGAGGATGAGCCGTGCGGTCATGAGTTGGAGTGCCATGTCTTCTCCCAGCTGGAAAGGTTGTAAAGGTACTTGTTTTTTCGGGGGGATTGATTCTTTCTCTGTCTGGGTGCACCGCTCCATGCGGGAGGCAAGGTGTAAAGGACGTAACCCTGACCCATTTCCATATGAGTGATCGGTATGTCATACCCCGGTTTCCCTGAATTCACCGGCATGCAAGCGGCTCGTGATATCAATGGCGATCAATCTCTTGTTCGGGATCCTGACCCTCTTCTAGAACTTCTTGACCGCCCATCTCAGCATTATCATCGCCGGAATTATCCTCTGTTACCTCTTCGAGCAAAAAAGTAAAGACGTATTACGGGAAGTCCCTCAATCAACTTGTTTTTTCGCGGGGAAAGGAGAGGATAAAATCGTTCTCTTTGTTTCCTGATGATACGTCTTGCGAGGTATTCTTGCTTAGATACTATGGGAAAGACGATTCTCCAGTCATCTCAATCCTTGTTGATCTCGTTCCTGATCTTCCGGATGAGGTCGGCAACCATATGCCGGAACTCTTCGCCGATTGTCTCCCAGGTGGGACAAACCTGCCTCTCTTCTGCTTTCTCTTGGGCAGATGAGGGAGGAGTCGTTTCAGGCCCTTTCAGTTTTACAAAGATAGCGAGGTAGCCTGCGACGAGAACGATTATCAGGGTCAATGGAAGGAGGAAGAGCTTGACTACGTCGAGGGCATCGCCGATTCCGAGCGTGTAGTATGCATTGATGAATTGGAGGAGCGACATGAGGAACGAGACGAGGAGTACGCTTGCCACTGCGTTGAAGACAGGGAACGGGAGGTTGAACGGAAAGGAAAACGCGGCGAACATCTCCCCGATTGTGAAGAGAATCGAGAAGAAGATGATGAGCGGGGCGTTCGCAAAAAGGAGATCCACGAAGCCGTCAAAGAGCGGCCATGACGTGTGCGCTGCAATGAACCTGAGCACGACAAGGACGATGAGAAAGAGAAGAATGCCGAACAGCCCGGATATAAGGGCTTTGAGAGGTGTTTTATGGGAGGATCGGTTCATACAGTGCGCTGCCCCGTGAGGTTTATATCCCTTAACACTTTGCCTATTGTTGATAATAAATACACGCGTGCACACTGATTCTCTTTACAGTAGAATTGTGAAAAGACAGGAGAACAGCAGGTGGAAGATATCTCTCTGAATTGCAGAAATTGATTTTTCAAAACCCTGTATAAGTTACAAGCAGAATCGTGACCTTTTGGCATTTGTCTCACTCAGGTATATTGTCTGCAGTGAGGTATTTCATAAATCGCATGAGCATAAAAATGCAGGGATGTCTTCCGCGGTGCAGAGCCGGTTATAATACTCATTTATTGTTAGATTTATGCAAGTTCCTGCCCAGTTTTTCCAGAGATTACACTCCGAGAATATTTCGCTCCATTTGTAAGATGATCAGGAACTCATGACAACAGGTATCAATTCAGGTGGTCCAAAGGTCAGCAAGATCCTCACCAGAAGAAGAGAGGAATCAGTACACATTTGCCATTTGCCTGGGAAAGTCAAAAGCGATCCTACATTTTTTTTGCACTCGCTTCTTTGTGTGGCATGAGATGAACACATCAACAGAAAGATAACGAATCAATGAATAGCAGTGTAACGAAGCATGCCATACATGACCTCGGTTGACATGATGTTCCTGATATTCGTACTTTTTATCCTGGTAGTCGTGGGGATATTCTTTCTGATTGTCTCTATTGGAAATTTTTTGTTTGAGGATATTCTCGTGGGATTTGTTTCCCTCGTAGTTTTTGCGGCATGTTCTGGCGCAGCGTATTTTTTACTGAAGAAATACCGCGAATAATATTCAACAATAAATAGAGTTGCTGATTGAGGGAATGTGGAGCAGACAACGAAAAAACCTGATTGCATACGTTTACTACCCTCTCTTTTGACAACTCTTTTTCGCTTATTAAGCGATCCCCCGGAGGTTTAGATCATTCTAATTTTTTAAAAAAGGAACACTTCTTTTGTATGTTTGCTGCAACAAAAGGGGAAGAGATGATCAGTGGTGATGGCAGGTGGCTCCTTTTTGAATGATTCTCTTGAAACGAATAACGATGCTTTTCTCAAAGAAACGAGTGATATCCATTATTGTTTTCTCGCTCTCCACTCTTTTATTACCCTGCTCTTTTGAACCACTTCCTGAAGGGGGCGGACCATGTAGGAGACCATGTCCTTCTTGACTTTCATCCTGACACCAGGGATACACAGGAAAAGTGAGAATGCCCGCGTCCCAATCCTCTGCAGGTAGTTCTTTGTAGGAAAGTCATAGTAGCCATGAGACCGGTAATACCGGTCGTCTGCCTGAAATATTGCCCGCATGTGTGCCCAGATCTCGTCCCGGAAGAGCTTCCTGCCTGCAATGGCGGAGAACGTTTCCGTCATGATGTAGCCCTGATCTGCCAGCCTGATCGAGCGCTCGGCAAGTGCTGCGAGCGCTGCGTCAATATGAGCGCGGTTTCCCGCCTCGCTGCTCACGATCCCGACAAGATTCGCCCCGCCGATCATTGCTCTGGCTTCCAGCACTTCTCTCAGATTTGGGAGGTGTGCGAGCGGCCCTTCCACCAGGTATCCGACCTGCTTTCCCTTGAGTGCAGGGACATGCCCGTTGAAGAAACTCCGGTCGTTCCACTGTTTCCATGTTGCCGATAAATACCGGTCCTGAATGGTCCCGGCCATGATCAGGATATCCGCCGGGACCACGTATTTATCCCAGAAATCTCGGAACCCGTCCCGATATACGCACGTATTGTCAAACGCACACCTGCAGCAGCCAAGGCAACCCCCCTTCATCATGGAATCCCTTATATCGGCAACAGTGGCTTTCCCGTCAAATAGTGCGGCCATTTGGCGGACCATTGCCTGCTGGTCGGAACCATTTCTTGCATCATGGAGGATCACCACACGTTTCCCGTGGGTATCTACGCCGGTGGATTGGGTGGAGGGATTATAAGAGGGGGAGACCTTAGGCAGCGGGAGATATTCACGCGGAATTGCCCTCTTTTCAGAAATCGCATCAAGATAGTCGGAGAAAAAGAGCAACAGGCGCATCTGTTCGTCTTCAGATTTCAGGTCTTCCATGTGGGCTGAATAGAGCCCGGCATGGTGCATGCCGAGGTCCTCGGATATCCCGTGAAGGTACGAATGCGCAGTGTGATCGAAGAAATGGATCGACGTGGTGAGTGCCGCAGAATATTTCTGTGAAAATGCAGGTGCTGCATTCCGTTCAAATACCAACTCAATAAACCGCTTCAGCTGGCCCGGGACGAGCATAAAATAAACGGGTGTCGCAAAGAACACGCCATCAGAATCCTGAATTTTCGCGAGCGCCTCGTCCCATGCCTCCTGCTCTCCCTCCAGTTTCTTGATGTCCCGTCCTGCATGCACAATCGGGAAGGTGTGTTCTGGAAATGCCTGCTCGATGAACCTGACATACTGCAGGGTGATGCTCTCCTCTCCCTTGGGGCTTCCGGAAATAATGCAGATCCTCATGTGTGTATTCCCCTGGAACTTTTCCTAGTTTTCAGGGGCCTCTTCCGGATCCCTGTCGAATATCTTCAGCATCTTCATTGCCATCGCATGGAAGGTTTCAGCCTTGACGATGGCGATTCCCCGCTTCTCATCTCCCAGCACGAGGAGCGTATCGCCGGGTTGGATTGAAAAGACCTCGCGTGCCTTCTTTGGGATGACGATCTGACCCCTCTCGCCCACCTTGACTGTGCCGAAGATATGCTTCCCCTCGTGACTCCCATCAAACATGATTTATCATTCCATTCATATTAATCATACAATCATATTTGTGTGAAATGTAAGATAAATATGGTGCTGAACAGAGGGTCACAGGAAGAACCAGGAGGGAATTCCCGATCAGGAATTTTCATAAAATTCAAATCCTTTGTGTAAATTGTTAACTTATGACTGATTCAGAGAGATTCTGGGCTCACGCAGCCAGCGTCTACGATGAGGGAATAGATTGCGTTTTTGGGAATTCCATGCGGCAGATCCTCCTGGATGCCCTGAAGCGAGAGTCAAACCTTGGCAGGACCGTAGAGTTCGGCTGCGGTACCGGCTTTTATACCTCGCTCCTTGCAGAGAGGTCTACGAGTGTGGTTGCGACCGACATTGCCGAAGAGATGCTCGAACGGACGCGGAAGCGTATCCTCTGCCATCCTAAGGTGACAGTGAAGAAAGAGAACTGCGAAAAGACTACCTTTCCCCACTCGTACTTTGATACTGCATTTTTTGGTCTTACCATTCATTTGGTCGATGGCCCGACGACCCTTGCCGAGACGTACCGCATTCTCACTCCAGGTGGAAGGCTTATCGTAGTTACACCAATCATTGATGGTCTCCGCATTTCGGATATCCTGCGTACCATCATTCGTAATAAAAGAGTATTCGGGCAATTCAGGCAGCCGGGGACTGTCCTGTTTACAGAACAGTCGCTGTGCGACCTTGTTAATCGTGGAGGATTTTTGATACAGACAACAGAGCGGTTACAGGATCCAGCTCATCCTGGGGGATTTTCAGGGCTCTATCTCGCCGCAGTGAAGGCATAATATCACCCGGTGCATCTCTCGGCAGTCACTGACGCTCCAGGTATTTCGTTCTCATAATTGGTAAGTTGGGTATCGCCTGCCATCACAAGAATACCCGTATGGAGAATTGTTCTCATTATCCGTGGACACCGATGCGAAAAGAGATAAGCTATATACTTATTTTCTGGAGATTTTACTCCTCACCATTCTCCCGATTATCCCTTATCATCAGGAAAAGAGTTTTCCTGGAGAATTTATTGCAGGGAATCGCTTCAAAAAGATGTTCTTAATTATATGTTCGAATTTCCTTACAAGATAAAAAAAGAGATATTCCGTTTTCCTGTACATACCCTCCAGTCATATACACCCATGCACCGCCGGATTTGAACCGTGCGCTTCTCCAATTGTAGTCTAATTTTCCATCAATTGATGTCAGGGACATCTGTGGGATAAGTAGGGATATCAGGTTCATCGTCCCGACCCGCACCTGGAACTGGTGGAATGTTGACTAGTCATTCACATCAAAGCCTGGCAGTAATATCCTCGGCACAGAGATTTATAGTATGTTGCTCTTTGGCGGGATGAAGAATGCTGCTGTCATGGGGGCTATTAAAAACGCGACAGCCATAAGGAGGGCTGCAATAAAGTACGTATTCTTAATCATGAGAGAGAGGAATGGTATACCGATTGTATAAAATTAGAGATTGGAGACT
>Ga0116186_1004583_pt1 | contig 11195 bp, 17 predicted proteins | sample AD_JPNNA4_MetaG_FD_89806 | JGI IMG/M metagenome (GOLD analysis project Ga0116186, IMG submission 89806) | Active sludge microbial communities of municipal wastewater-treating anaerobic digesters from Japan - AD_JPNNA4_MetaG | ecosystem: Engineered > Bioreactor > Anaerobic > Digestate | place...
CCTGCGACCTCGGCGACGAGCGTCGCCATGGTCAGGCCGATGGCGATCTTCAGACGATATGCCCTGTTGGCGTCGGCTGTCTCATGCATGATGGTTCTCCTGTGCGGTCATGTGCCCGTCATCAGGGAATGCGTCATCCCTTTCATGATTCGTGCCCATCACCGGTGCAGTCGTGTCCTTCCTTCCTGTCCATGGTATCCATGAGACCCCCCCTTTTTCGTCTGAAAAGAACCTCCGGGGTCATCGGGTCGCGATCGGTATCCATTTTCACAGGAGCCCCCAGAGCATCTTCACGGCAATGGCGTAGAGCACCACGCCGATTATCTTTTTCACCTGGCCGGCCTCGAGCTTCCAGTGCATGAGCCAGGAACCTGCGATAGCCCCCGTCACCGAGCCGACCGCGGACAGGAGCAGCAGCTGCCAGTTGATGTGACCTATGGCCGCGTGACCGAAGAACCCGCTCAGTGACGAGAATATCACGATAAAGGCGGTGGTGGCCGAGGCCTTCTTCGCGTCGAAGCCCAGCCACACGAGCACCGGGACGATGAAGTTCCCGCCCCCGACCCCCAGAAGACCGCCGAGGTACCCTGCCCCGATGCCGAGGCCGATGCCTGCCTTCAGTTCCCTGCCAGTAGATGAACGGGTGTTTTCCTTTTTCGCCGGGCTGTAGAAAAGCATCATTGAGCCTGCGAAGATGAGGAATGCAGAGAAGATCAGGATAAGAATCTCCTTTGAGAAAAACCGCGTCGAGTATGCACCAAGCGGTGAAAACACGATGGCAAGACAAATGATCGGAACAGCCGTCTTGAATACAACCAGCTTGTACCGTATGTAGTTGAACGATGCGAAGCCCATGCTGATGGCGTTCAGAAGCAGCGCCACTGCCATCGCCTCGGTCAGGGGGATGCCGAGCCAGTAGAAGGTGGGGATGATGATGAACGCCGCGCCCACACCCGCGATGGTCAGCACTGTGGTGAAAAGGAAAACCAGGATGGAGGCGACGGCAATGGTCATCACGGCTCAGTACCCCGCACAGGGTATGCACAGGTGTTTGCCGTCCTTGATTCGTGCATACCGATCAAAGACGTATTCACCGCAACCTTCGCACTTTGTTTTATTAAAAGAGCCCTTTATTTTTTTATGCTCGAAGTCGCTCAGCTTCTTCACGTCGAACATCTCTTCGTCCGTGGCGTTCAGAACGACAGAGATGACCTCGTTGCTCACCGGCTCAGGGATCTGGGAAGGTTCTATCCCCTTTTTCCGGTAAGAGAAGAACTCGTATTTCCCCAGCTTGTCCGAAAATGCAGGTTTGATCGCGACCCTTACAGAGCCATTGTCCGGGGTCCACAGCGTGGCGGCGAGCTTTCCGAAGTTCAAACGTTCCATCATGAGCTTGCCGTAGGTGCAGCCGGTGGAGGCCTGCAGCCCGTCCATGAGGCAGGTCTGCGGGTGGCCGACCCCCAGTTCGCTCGCGATGAAGTACTCGTGGTCATGCGCCTTGCTGACACCGAGGGTCTTGAGCATGAGCTCCCCCATGCGGTACCCGATGGGCATGAAGGGGCAGCGGTGTCCGTGAAATTCCCAGGTCCACTCCGGCAATGTGGTCATAAAGAATCCTCCTTTCCGTTGAATTGACGCATTTGCTGTGGTCTATCACGGGGTAATATCTGTTTACCCGCATTGGTGGAACGCGACTGTTATTCTGGTCCTGCCGGCGATCCGAAGACCTTCTTCTGCAGTGCGAAGAGCCCCCTGTCATAGACGAGCACGCCCAGGGCGGCCACGAGCAGGGATCCGTCACGCAACAGGTACCACCAGGTGATCTTCTCCGCCGTGGGGGAGCTGCTGAAGCACCCGCAGGCGATGTCGAGGCCCCGGGAGAGGTTGAAGCCCAGGGCCACGGTGAAGACGAAGAGAAGGCCCGAGACGATGAGGGCACCGCCCGGTATCCACAGGCCGAGCACCAGACACGTCCCGGCGACGACCTCCACCCAGGGCAGGACGATGGCCGTGACGTTCACGAGCGACGCGGGCAGGATGTGGTAGTTGTAGACCGCCAGGGCGAACCCTGCCGGCGCGACGATCTTGGTGAGCCCGGCATAGACGAACATGATGCCCAGGGCCACACGCACGAACGCCACGATGGACTGGAACCCCTTCGAATCCAGGAACTCGTTCACGGCATGTTTCTGCTCATTCATAGGGGTACCCCCTGTCCATCCAGCCCGTCCAGCCCTCGGGCATGACCTTGATGTTGCGTATGCCGAGCTCTCCCAGTCTCCTCACGAGCTCGGCTGCGAGCGGGCAGTCCACGTCGTAGCAGTAGGCGATGAGGGTCTTGCCTGTCTCGAGCATGGTGCGCACTTCCCCGAGACGTTCGGCAGCCTGTCCGGGAGTGATGTTCACCGACCCTGGTATGTGTCCGCCCGCAAAGGCACCCGGCTCACGCGCATCGATGAAGAGTGCCTTCTCCTGCGACAGGAGGTCGAATGCATCGTCGACATGAATGACCTCCAGGTCCCCGGCATGGATATCGGTGACTGCCTTTGGGCTCCAGTCGCCCACGAAGGGGATGCCTGCAGGCCTCGCCATGTTGAAGACAACCCCGACGATGACTGCAAACGCCACCATCCAGAAGGCATTGATCACCCCCTGCCTGATCCGCTCGATCATGCGGGTCTCTCCCTGGTGATGAGGGTATGGATCTTCTCCTTGTTCGGGAGCCACTTTCCCCGGTGCACCACCTCGCCGTCCACCTTGAGCACCGGGGTGAAGGGGAAGTGCCTCATGACGATCCTGAGCTGGGTGACGTGCTCCACGTCCGCATCGATGCCCTTCTCGCTGACCACCTCCCTGACCCGCTTGTAGAGGGTCCTGCAGAAGGGGCACCCGGGGCCGATGACCTCGATGAGCATTCTGTCCGCCATGGTTTGCTGCTTTGACAATCAGTAGCTACAGTGCCCTGACAAAGGGCGCAGTTATGAAATATACCCCGAGGAGGATGATCACCACCCCCGCCCCTTTGCGGAATATGAGGGAAGCACCCTGCCAGGAGCTGTTCTCGAGAACCCCCTTCACGGCCGCGGTGGAGCTGCCCGCGATCACGATGGGGATGCAGTGTCCCAGGGCAAAGACCAGGATGAGGGCGATGCCCGTGACGATCTTGGCCTGCACCGTGATGATGGCCAGGATGGGCGCGATGAAGCCGAAGGTGCAGGTGCCCGACAGGATGCCGTAGGCAAGACCGAGCCCCAACGCGCCGAAGAGGCCCCTGAAGTTGAGCCGGGTCAGGATGCTGCCCGACATGGAGCACGACTCCACGCCGAGCATGCCGAGCGCCACCCAGATGAGGATGCCGCCTATGAGCACCTCCCAGAACATGCCCACATCGCCGAGCATGCGGCCGAGCAGCGCGCAGGCGATACCCACGAGCGCTATGCTGACAAAGAGCCCCAGGGAGAAGGCCACCGAGTATGCGGCCGCCTGCCGGGGGTTCACCTGGATGTCCTGGCCGCCCACATAGGCCACGATGAGGGGGATGGAGGCCAGGTGGCAGGGGCTCAGCATGACGCTCACCATGCCCCAGAGGAAGCTGCCCACAAGGGCGTACATGGTGGAGCCCACGAGCCACGAGTTGATGGTCAGGTAGACGGATTCAAGCATGCTTCCCGCACCTCCTGCTGATCATACAGTCCATCGGTTCGCTCGATCCGACACCCAGCATCACTTCACACCCATCTTGGCGAACTGCTCCACAATGGCGTTCTCGTCCATGAAACCCACATGGCGGTACACCTCCCTGCCGTCCCTGTCGTAGAACACCTGGGTCGGTATGGCGCGGACCTGGAATCGCTCGATCTGGTCCCGGTTGTAGCGCAGGTCAATGACGATGACCTCTGCCTTTCCCTCGTAACGCTTCTTTACCTTGTCCAGCACGGGCACCATCATCTTGCACGGGATGCACGAACCCGCGCCCAGATCGATGAGGGTGATCTTACCCTTCTGAGGGTACTTGTCAAACTCGCCCGCATCGGCATCGCCGGTAAAGGCATGCACCATGAGCATGCTCAAGAAAATCACTGCCGGTATCATTCGTTTCATCATATCGTTCCAGTTCCTTTCATAAAGATATACTCTGTATATTCATCAAGGATTTCTTACTATTCTGAATACCTGCCCCCCTCCTATTCCACCAAATACTCAGATCGTGACCCCGAAGTAGATGAAGATGTATTTCAGCGACACGTACAGGAACAGCAGCCCGAAGATAAACTTTAGGACCGCGGGCTTGATCTTCGCCACGAGCTGGGCCCCGAACACGGCCCCGATGGCGGCACCGATCCCCAGGGTTATGGCAACCGGGATGTTCACCACCTGCTGATAGATCTTGATGGCTGATCCCACGAGTGCCATCCACACGAAGGAGGCCATGGAGGTGCCGATAGCGAAGCGCATGGGCGCCTTGAACAGATAGAGGAATGATGGTACCAGGGCATACCCCCCACCCAAGCCGATGATTCCGGTGAGAAAGCCGATGCCTGAGCCTGCTGCGCCTTTCTTCAGTGCGGAACCGGGGAGTCCTTCGGTGGCCACGGGCTCGGGCAGCGGGTTTTTACTGAGCAGTCCCTCGATGCCCTCATAGAGCATCCTGAGTGTTACCAGGAGAAATGCGACGCCCACGATGAGATCGATGAGGCTGCCATAGGGCTTGATGTAGGCAAAAACGATGGATCCTATGATGACGCCGACCACCCCGCTGGAGCCGGTGATCCACGCGCTCTTCTTGTCCACGTTGCCCATGCGGCTGTGCTTGAAAGCCCCTGACCCGGCGGTGAAGACCACTGCGGTAAGCGTGGTACCCACGGCAAATGCCGGGTCGAAGTGGAAGCCGAACCTGATGACCGGCATGATGAGGGCGCACCCGCCCGTTCCCAGCAGACCACCCACGATACCTGCCAGTATACCCACGATGAAGAATACCACGTATGTCATGACGTCCCCCTTTATTATATTTGAGGACCGGAGACATCCCGGCCTGTGGAATCGGTTGCATTCTCCTTCATGGTGGATATGACGAACTCCTTGACCCGGGCGACATCCTCCACAGCGGGGTCGCCCTGGCCCTTCTTCGGGATGCCTGCATGGGTGACGACGATCTTCGTCGAGTGGCTGATGCCCAGATGATCGAGGGTGCACGAGGTGCACGCCACGTCGCAGCCGTTGATGGCCGCTATCCTGGGTGAGAGCCGCGCGGACTGTATGTAGTTTTCCAGGTGGGCGCCGAGGGCTGCCAGGCAGGACATCCTGCCGAAGCCCTCCCTCGAGAGCTCCACCGCCGCCCTGTTTGCCAGCTGGCCCGCATAGGAGCATCCCGAGCATGCGAGGATCATCACCGGCCTTGCCATGGGACCGGCACTAACGGACAGACCTCTATCGTTCATGAGTAATCCTCCCCAATGTGTCCAGCCATGGGCTGCCTTCAATCCTTGATCAGGTTCTCGAGCTCCGCGGGCGGCAGGACCTTGCCCACAAGCTTCACCTTGCCGTCCACCACCAGCGCAGGGGTCATCATGACGCCGAACTTCATGATCTCCTTGATGTCCGCGACCTTCTCGAGTTCGAATTCTATCCCGAGCTTCCTGGCTGCCTGTTCAGTGTTCTGGGTAAGTTTTATGCACTTGGCGCAACCCGGTCCAAGGATCTGGAGTTTCTTCATGGTGTGCTCCTTTCTAAAACACGGTCCCGTAGAGGAACCCGGATATGGTGGCCATGACAATGACCAGCGTTACATACACGACCGTCTTGCCCGTGCCGATGACGGACCGGATCACGAGCATGTTGGGCAGCGAAACGGCGGGGCCTGCCAGCAGCAGGGCCAGGGCCGGGCCCTTGCCCATGCCGGATCCCATGAGCCCCTGGAGGATGGGCACCTCGGTGAGCGTGGCAAAGTACATGAAGGCGCCCGCGAACGAAGCGATGAAGTTGGCGAACAGGGAGTTGCCGCCCACGAGCGAGCTCACCCACACCGAGGGGATGATCCCCTCATGGCCAGGCCTGCCCAGCAGGAATCCCGCCACCAGGACGCCGGCGAACAGGATGGGCATGATCTGCTTGGCGAATCCCCAGGAACCGGAGAACCACTCCTGCATCTCGCCCTCCTGGGTGCTCGTGAGGTAGGACAGGCCGATGACGCCCACCACGAAGCCCACCATGGGCGTATGGGGAAAGGCCAGGGAGAACACTGCCGTGACAGCACCCACGGCCACCACCTTGAGCACCGGCACCGCGAACCAGGCCACGAGCATGACGCCCAGGCCTGCTGCGCTCAGCGCCGTGATGACCCATTTCGAAGTGTAGACAAGGTGCCAGAATCCGGTTTGTTCCTGGGGCCTGCCCCAGTTGGCGAACACGAGCACCACGATCATGGCGGCGAAGTACAGGACGTTCTGCCACAGGGGCCGCATGCCGTCGTCGGCGCCCAGCACCATCTTCGGGCCTTCCTGGCCGTCCTTTTCCGTGCGGTAGATCACGTGCATGACGAGCCCGATGATGACGCTGAAGGTTATGGCGCCCACTGCCCGGGCGATGCCGAGCTCAATGCCCAGCACCCGCGCGGTGAGGATGATGGCGAGCACGTTGATGGCGGGCCCGGAGTAGAGGAAGGCGATCGCCGGCCCGAGGCCGGCGCCCATGCGGTAGATGCCCGCGAACAGCGGCAGGATGGTGCAGGAACACACGGCCAGGATGGTGCCGGACACCGATGCCACGCCGTAGGCGAGGACCTTCTTCGCGTCCGCGCCCAAATATTTCATGACCGTGTTCTGCGACAGGAACACCCCGATGGCCCCTGCGATGAAGAAGGCGGGCAGGAGGCACAGGATCACGTGCTCCTGCGCGTAGGACTTGGCCAGGTACAGGCCTTCAAGCACTGCGTTGTCGAAGCGGGGTATGCCCACCGGCAGATAGAAGAGCACCAGGAAAGCCCCTGCCAGACCGGCAAACCACTTCCATTCGTCTTTCCAGTTCATGTCTTCACGGTTCCTTTCTCACGATGCCATAGAAGATGTGCAATGGTGAACATGCTGATACTGCTTATCCCTTGAGCTTTTCATAGAGGGCCGTGAGCCTGGCACGGTAGATGTCCCGTATGGACTCCTCGTCTGCGGCCAGGGGCCTGACAGGCACCAGGCCCATGACATCCGCCGGGGACAGACCGGAAGAGAACATGGTCTGAGCAGAACCCTGGATCATGGCGGCAAGGGCACTCCTGATCTCTGCGTCCCCGAGGCCGAAGGACCTGGCCAGCTCGGAGAGTTCCTGCCACTGGAACCAGAAGTAGGTGGGGCCCATGGCGGTGATTATTGCATATGCCTCCAGGTCCTTTTCCGGCACCTCGGGGCACTGGCCGAAGGTCCTGAACAGTGCCATGAGGGTCTCCTTTTCCTCCTGTGGTATGGCCCGGGAAAAGGCCATGGGGTTGTATCCGGAATGTACGACACTGGGCGCATTGGGGATCATGCGCACGATCCTGGCATGACGGTCCAGGATGGCCGAGAGCCTCGACAGGGTAAGCTTCGGCGCCAGCGACACCACAACGGTATTCGGCCGAACGGCCGTCTTGACCTTCTGAAGGGCATCGGCCAGGACCGGGGGGTGCAGCGAGACAAACAGCAGGTCGCACGCCGCAGGCCTTGCATTGTCGTGGCCGGCCGGTTGTATGAAGGGGAAATCCCTGTGCAGGCTTGTCAGCACCTCGCTGCTCGCGTCACTCACCACGACCTGCGCGGGAAGCTTTCCTGCACGCTCCAGTGATGCGAGAAGAATGCGTGTGACCCTCCCGCCTCCGATGAAACCCATGGAATCCATCTGCATGAATGCCCCCTGACTGTTTGAATGCATCACTGTCGGAGGCAGCACGCGATCTTCATGTGCTCGTCCGCGATGGCGCACACTGCCTGATCGATGCAGGAGAGCATGGGGACGAGACACGGCATGGAGTTCGAGTAATAGACGTGGAGCCCTTCTTTCCTCGTGGATACGAGGCCTGCGGCCCTGAGCACGGCCAGGTGCCGCGAGGTGTTGGCCTCCTTCTCGCCGGTGATGGCCACGAGGTCGCCAGCGGTTTTTTCCCCATCAGCCAGGGCTTCGAACACCCGGATCCTTACCGGATGCGCCAGGGCCTTGATGATCTCTGCCTTTCTGCGGGCAGCATCCATTCTTTCCATACGATCCATGTGGAAATCAGGCATTTGGAAACTCCATAATCATTATTTTACAAATTAGTAAAGTATGAAGCATATAATGTCAAGAGGTACTATCCGCGAGACTTGCTGTCATGTTTTCTCAATGCATTATTGAACTCCCCGGGAAAAGCTATCGACAGGTGGATGAATGAGCCCGGTCAACTGTACCAACAGTTTCCATTGCCAAGGTCAGAGGGACTTTGATACCATTTGCAACAAGGAGATTCCGATATGATACCGTTGAGAATTCATTTCATGGTTATCATGTGTCTGGTGATCGTACTCATGGGTGTTCATCCATGCCATGCCGCTCCGAAGGTGCAGGTGGACCAGGTTGTCCATGACGCCGGCAAGGTCCCTGAGGGCACGGAGGTCGCCCACGAGTTCCGGTTCAGGAACACCGGGGACCAGGTTCTGGTTATCAAGCCGAGGGCATGTTGAGGCGCCACGGTGACCGTCCCGGGGGGACGGCAGATTGAGACTGGCAGGTACTCCATAGAACCGGGAATGTCACAGGCCGTGAAGGTGAACATCCCTACCCGGTACATCCGCACCAGGGAACCTTACGAGAAGAACGACATCATGATAGAGACGAACGACCCGGACAACACCCTGGTGAGGCTCACCATGAGGCTCCAGGTCTACGACGTCCTCGTGATAACGCCAGAAACGATACACTTTGACACGGGAAAGCCTTTCACCGAAGCCACCAGGGAGGTCACCATAACCAACAAGGCCGGCAAGCCCGTCACGCTGACCAGGCTGAACACTATCCCCAGCACCTCCCTGAAGGTTTCTCCGTCCGGAGAGCTCACCGTGAAACCGGGCAAATCGGTGGGGTTGACCCTTTCCTACACGCCTCCGGCTCCGCAGAAAGACTTCTTCGGCATGCTCCAGATCGAGACGAGCCTCGAGGGTATCCCGGTGAAGACCGTGCAGGTGAGGGCATCGGCAGCCGGAAAGCGATGATATTCTCGCGCAGGTTCAAGACCCACAGCGCATCGTGCCCTGTGCGCCGGACCGTGAAGACCTGAGGATGGAACTCATGGAGCGTGTCGCACCTGAAGGACATCCTCTGCCTGACAAGTGCGTCTGGTGCCGGGCCTGCACCGAGTGCGACGAGGTGCAGTGTGTCTTCCATGCCCGGGGCGACCCGTACGACTGTGCCATGGAGAAGTGCAGGTACTGCATGGACTTCCTCAAGAGGCAGCGCCTCTACATGAACAACGTCGGGTGACCGCATTCATTGACTGGTCTGCCACATCCGCCAAGTATACTCATATGCAGGGAATGTCTTCGTTAACTTCATGCCCTTGTGTTTCCGATGGGTACTGTGTGGAGGGAACCGCATGGGCAGTATGACGCAGAGGGAAAAGCTCCAGATGATCACCGAGGCGGTCAAGCGGGCAGAACGGGGCGATTATTCCGTCACAGTCCCTGTCCAGGGGACCCAGGACCCCCTCGACACCCTTTGCCGGGAAATCAATTCCTTCCTCGCATCTGTTCACCGCAGGCTCACCGAGTGCTCCTCCACTGAGGATGCGCTGAGAGAGAAGGCAGGCCGCTACCGGCTGCTGGCGGAGAACGCCACCGACATCATCTTCACCATGGACCTCGACCTCCGCTTCACCTTCATCAGCCCCTCGGTGGAGCGCCTCCGGGGGTACACGGTGGAGGAGGCCATGGCGCAGTCCCCCGGAGATGCGATGACACCGGCATCCCTGGAAAAGGCCATGACTGCCTTTGCAGAGGAGATGAACATCGAGCGGAGCGGAACAGGAGACCTGCACCGGACACGCACCCTGGAGCTCGAGGAACGCTGCAAGGACGGCTCCGTCATCTGGACCGAGACCACCTTCTCCCCCCTGAGGGACGAGCAGAACAACGCCATCGGGTTCATGGGCATCACCCGTGATGTCACCCAACGCAAGCGGGCGCAAGAGGCCCTTGACCTGAGCAGGGCACAGCTCCAGGCGGTCATCGACGCTTCGCTGGACGCCATCACGGTCACCGACGGGAACGGTACGTTCCTGGCCAGCAACAAGGTGCTGCAGGAGCGCTGGGGGAAATCCCGCGACGAGATCGTCGGCCACAGCGCCGCCGAGGTGCTGACCCCTGGGGTCTTCGCGAACCGTCTTGAACGCGTCAGGAGGTGCATCGCCACGGGGCGGAGCGATCACTTCACAGACCGCAGGGACGACGCCTGGTTCGAGAACACCATCGCACCCATCGTCGAGCCAGACGGCAGGATACGCACCGTGGCCATGTTCTCCCGGGACATCACGGAGCGAAAGCGTGCCGAAGACAGGCTCGTCTCCCTCTCGCAGCAGCTCAACGACATCATCGAACTCATCCCGGACGCCACCTTTGTCATCGACCAGGACAAGCGGGTCATCGCATGGAACCGGGCCACCGAGGAGATGACCGGCGTGCGCAAGGAATCCATGCTCGGCAGGGGCGATTACGAGTACGCTGTCCCCTTCTTCGGCGAGCGCAAGCCCATCCTCATCGACCTCCTGGACGAGCCGGACACAAAGATCGAGGCCTTCTACAAGTACGTGCACCGACAGGGCGACAAGATCTATGCGGAGTCCTACATACCCGGTCTCAACGGCGGCCGTGGGGCGCACCTCTGGGGTGTGGCCGCGCCGCTGTACGACAGGGACGGCAACCGGTTCGGCTCCATCGAGGTCATCAGGGACGTCACGGCCAACGTGCTCAAGGAGGAGGAGCGGCTCAGGAGCGAGAGGAAATACCGGGAGATCCTTGAGCAGATCGACGACGGCTACTACGAGGTGGACCTGGAGGGCACCTTCACCTTCTTCAACAACGCCATGTGCAGGATCCTCAAGTACACGCCCGAGGACACTCTTGTCCCAAATAGCATGCCGCAAAGATGTTTGTGAAAATCCTCCTCGAGGGTACGGTTGTTTTGCCTAGAAACAGCGAAAC
>Ga0116186_1004587_pt1 | contig 11187 bp, 8 predicted proteins | sample AD_JPNNA4_MetaG_FD_89806 | JGI IMG/M metagenome (GOLD analysis project Ga0116186, IMG submission 89806) | Active sludge microbial communities of municipal wastewater-treating anaerobic digesters from Japan - AD_JPNNA4_MetaG | ecosystem: Engineered > Bioreactor > Anaerobic > Digestate | place...
CGCGGCATCGAGCTCGATGTGGCCGGGCTGCTGATGAGCCTCATCGCCGGCGTCGCGCTCGTGGTGACCGGCCCGGTCGGAGCGCTGATCGACCGCCTCGGCTCTCGCGTCATGCTCATCTGGGGCAACCTCAGCCAGCTGATCGGGGCGGTGATCCTGGCGTTCGCGACCTCGGTGCCGGCCTTCGTCGCCGCGTTCACCCTGATCGGCATCAGCTTCGGCATCGGGTGGCCCGGCTTCAACGCCCTGACCTCGAGCATCGTCTCGGGGCCGCTTCGCACCCAGTTCTTCGGCATCAACTTCGCCCTGGTCAACCTCGGGATCGGCATCGGTGGGGTGCTCAGCGGCTTCCTCACCGACGTCGACCGCCCTGCCACGTTCACGGCGATCTTCCTGGCCGACGCAGCCTGCATGCTGATCCCCATCGCCCTGCTCCTCGGACCGTTGCGACGAACCGGGGGGCCACCGCAGGCCAGCGCGCCCAGCGGCCCGCAGGACACGGCATCCGCCGTGCCGGGCGTGAGCTACCTGACGATCCTGCGCAATCCGGCGGTCGTGTGGATCACCGCCCTGACGTTCCTGTCGAGCTTCGTCGGCTACGGCCAGATGGAGGCTGGCTTCCCGGCCTTCGCCCGCGAGGTCAGCGAGGTGTCGACGCGCACCATCGGCCTGGCGTTCGCGGCGAACACCGCAGTGATCGTGGGCATGCAGTTCCTCGTGCTGCGGATCATCGACGGCCGCCGCCGAACGCGGGTCTTCCTGGGGTTGGTGGCGCTGTGGGCGGCGGCGTGGCTCATCCTCGGCGCCACCGGGCTCGTCGCCGGAACGCTCGCGGCGGCTGCCGGGGTCATCGTGTTCCACATCTTCTTCGGCCTCGGCGAGACGATGCTGCAACCCACCGTGCCCGCCATCGTCAACGACCTCGCCAGCGACCGGGATCGCGGACGGTTCAACGCGGTGTCATCGGGGGCGTTCCAGGGCGGGGCCATCACGGCGCCCATCGTCGCCGGGGTGCTGCTGGACCGCGAGCTCGCCGGGGTGTTCATCGGCCTGCTCATCGCCTGCCTCGCGGTCGTCGCCCTGCTGGCGCTGGCGCTCGAGCGCCGCATCACCCCCGAGGTCAACGGCCTCACTCCACCGACAGGCGAGTGACCTTCATCCCCTCCTTGGCTGCGATGACCTGCACCTGGGCTCCCGCCGCGAGGTCGGCCGCGCCACGCATCGAGGCGACGGCCTCGTCCAGGGCGTAGGTGGCCTCGAAGCCGTCCGAACTCCTGACCGTGAGGCTCTTGCCGGCGGTGTACGCCGTGACCTGACCCGACTGCACGACCATGACGGTCGGGGTGCCGGTGACGTTCGTCGTGAACTCCCCGTGCAGCACGTCCGGCGCGCCCAGGCCCTGCCGCCCCATCCCCATGCCGTTGCCCATGCCGGGCGCTCCACGGCCGTTGCCCTGACCCTGCCCGGCGCCGGGGCCACCCTTGCCGTTGCCGTTCCCGCGACCCGGTGCGCCCTCGGCCTCGCCCCGGCCCTGGCCCTGGTCGTCCCCGCGACCCATCCCCCGCTGCTTGTCGTGACCGAGCGCCAGCCCCTTGCCCTGACCGGGTCCACGATCAGACACCGGCATCCGCCCATCGTCGCCGTGGGCGTACAGGACGCCGCCGACGACCGCCGCGGTCGCCAGACCAACCCCCGTCACCAGCAGCAGGGTTGTGAACAGGGCACCCAGCACGAGGGCGACCTGGCCCCCGGTCGTGGACGCCGCCCGGGCGAACCACCCGTGCGAGCCCGGGTCGGGCGCAGGGGCTTGCGGACTCACAGGTGCAGAGCCGGGCTGGGGGGCGGGGGCGGCCGGGTCACTCATACCGCCATGATCCGCCCGCAGGCAGCGAAAGTCCCGACCTCAGCACAGACTCACAGGCAGTTCACATCACAGTCGAGGCCGTGCACCGGGACACCTCAGCAGGTCAGGCGCCGGTGAGGGCACGCACGACCCGCGAGGGCGACGGCCGGCCGAGGTGTCCGGCCATCCACGCACTGGTGGCCACCAGTGCATCGAGGTCGACGCCGGTGTGTACCCCAGCGCCATCGAGCGCCCACACGAGGTCCTCCGTGGCGAGGTTGCCCGTCGCGGACTTGGCGTACGGGCAGCCCCCGAGCCCCCCCGCGGCGGCGTCGACGACGGTGACCCCCTCCCGCAGTGCCGCCAGCGTGTTCGACAGCGCCTGCCCGTAGGTGTCGTGGAAGTGCACCCCGACGCGGTCAACGGTGATGCCCACGGCATCCAACCCCGCCAGCAGCCGGTGCACATGGCCCACCGTGCCGACCCCGATCGTGTCGCCGAGCGAGAGCTGGTCGCAGCCCAGGTCCATCAGTCGCCGGCACACCTCGACGACCTGCTCCACCGGCACGGGGCCCTCCCACGGGTCGCCGAAACACATCGAGACGTAGCCGCGAACCCACAGCCCCTCGGCCCGAGCACGCTCGACGACCGGCGCGAACATGGCCAGCGACTCCTCGACGCTGCGGTTGAGGTTCTTGCGGGCGAACGTCTCGGTGACGCTGCCGAACACCGCGACCGCCCCCACACCCGCGGCCAGCGCCCGGTCCAGCCCACGCTCGTTGGGCACGAGCACGGGTCGCTGCGCACCGCGCCCCTGCTCGTCGAGCAGGCCGAGCACCTCCTCGGCATCAGCCAGCTGCGGCACCCAGCGGGGGTCGACGAACGACGTGGTCTCGATCGTGCCCAGACCCGCGCCGGCCAGGCGGCGCACGAACTCGGCCTTCACCTCCGCGGGCACCACCGACGACTCGTTCTGGAGGCCGTCTCGTGGCCCGACCTCGTAGATCGTCACGGAGTCGGGCAGGGTTGCGTCGGGCTCGACCTGCGGCAGCGGAAGTCTCACCCGCCGATCCTGACACGCCGCACGCTTCGTGGCGACGCCCGCACGCTCTACCCTCGTCTCGGCGCGCCATCCGGTGTCGCTGGGGGACGACGCAGGACTCGAGGGACAACGATGAGCGACAGCACGGATCGGCCGCAGGACACTCCGATGGACCCGACGGCACCCTCGGATGCCGGGTGGTCGGCACCCGCACCCGAGTCACCGTCCAGCGACCCGGCGCCCGACGCACCGGCCCCCCAGGTGGCGCAGCCCTCACCGTACGAGGCTCCCCCTGCGTCGGCCGAGGCTCCGCCCTCGCCGTACGACGCTCAGCAGCCACCCGCCTACGGGCAGCCCCCGGCTTACGGTCCGCCTCCCGCCTACGGTCAGCAGACCGATCCGTACGCGCAGCCCCCTGCCTACGGCGCGCAGGCCAGACCCTACGCCCAACCCCCTGCCTACGGGAGCCAGCCCACCCCGTACGGCCAGCCGTCATCCCCGTACGGGCAGCAGCCGGACCCGTACGGTGCTCCCCCGGCCTACGGGCAGCCCCAGCCGGGCTATGGCCCGGGGCCGTACGCAGCGGCTCCTCAGACCAACGGCAGCGCGTTGGCCCTGACGATCATCTCCGCGATCGGCGCCCTGTCCTGCTGCCTGATCACCCTCCCTTCGCTGATCTTCGGCATCATCGCGCTGTCCAAGCAGTCGAGCGACCCGGTGCAATCGGCGAAGATGGCCAAGTACGGCTGGATCGCCTTCGGCATCTGCGTGGCGCTTGCCGTCCTGGCGGCGATCGGCTTCTTCGCGGCCGGCTCAGCAGGCTGGTTCGACGACGGCGGCTACTCCGACTACGAGTACGACAGCTCGTACTGACGATCAGGCGCATCTGAACGCAGAAGTTCAGATCGCACGCAGCAATTACCGGTCGCGCTCCGAACTCCTGCGTCCGAACCGAAGTGCTGCGTCCGAATCGAAGTGCTGCGTCTGGATCGAACTCCTGCGCTCGCCGGGCCGGGCTCGGCGGCAAGCACCCCATCGCGGCCATCGAGTTCAGGCGATGTCCAGCGAACTCACAGGGTCACGCGCCAGACTGACGCCGTGACCAGCACCCCGACGCCCGAGGCCCGCCTGCTCGTCGTCGAGGACGAGCCCAACATCCGCGAACTGCTCGCGACGTCGCTGCGCTACGCCGGGTTCGACGTCGCCACCGCGGCCAGCGGCGCCGAGGCGCTGCGCGTGGCTGATGCCCACGACCCCGACCTGTGCGTCCTCGACGTCATGCTCCCCGACATGGACGGGTTCACCGTCACCCGCCGCCTGCGGGAACAGGGCCGCCAGCTGCCCATCGTGTTCGTCACTGCCCGCGACTCCGTCGACGACAAGATCAAGGGACTGACCGTCGGCGGCGACGACTACGTCACGAAGCCGTTCAGCCTCGAGGAGGTCGTCGCCCGCATCCGGGCCGTGCTGCGCCGCACCCAAGGCGACGCCGAGCAGGACAGCCTCGTGCTGACCTTCGAGGACCTCGAACTCGACGAGGACTCGCACGAGGTTCGTCGCGCCGGTCGGGTGATCGAGACCAGCCCCACCGAGTTCAAGCTGCTGCGCTACCTCATGCTCAACCCGAACCGGGTCCTGTCGAAGTCGCAGATCCTCGACCACGTCTGGGACTACGACTTCCGCGGCGAGGCCGGGATCGTCGAGTCCTACATCTCCTACCTGCGTCGCAAGATCGACGCCGACGGCCTACCCCCGCTCATCCACACCAAGCGGGGGGTCGGCTACGTGCTGCGCCTGCCACCGCAGGCCTGACCGTGACGAGCGCCTCCCCGGCGACCACTCCCCCGGCATCCGACCCCCCGGCATCCCACCCACCGGCATCCACCCCGCCCGCAGCGAAGGACGACCCGGTCGCCCGTGTCGTGCGCCACCTCGAGGCAGTCCCGCTGCGGCGCCGCCTCGTGGCGATCGTCGGGACCCTCGTCGGGGCCGCGCTCATCCTCACGAGCCTCGCGACGGCCTACCTCATGCGCTCGGACCTGCTCGACCGGGTCGATTCGGAACTGCGCTCGGTCGCGCGACCCGTGGCCAACCAGGTGTTCGATGACCTGCGCAGCACCGGGTCGGCGCTGCCGACGGGGTACGCATTCCACCTCCAAGGTGCCCGAGGGGCGATCACCCGGCTGCCCACCGGGGAGACGGCGCGGCCGGTCCTTCCCGTCCTGACCGTCGACGACCCGCGCGTGACCAGTGGCGAGCCGTTCACCGTGCCGTCGGAGGGGGGCCGCCCGCAGTGGCGCTTCATCGCGGGCCGGGTCGTCGGCGAGGACTCCACCTTCGCCGTCGGCGTCCCCCTGGACACCGTCAACGACACCGTGACCCAGCTCGTCATCACGACGGGGCTCATCAGCACGATCGTCCTGCTCGCCTCGCTGGCGATGGCTCGGTATGCCGTGCGGCGCGCCTTCCGGCCGCTCACCCGCATCGAGGACACCGCCGCGGCCATCGCAGCGGGCGACCTCACGCAACGCATCCCGGTCCGCCAGGCCGACGACGAGGTGACCTCGCTGTCGCGCAGCCTCAACACGATGCTCGCGCGCATCGAGTCCTCGTTCGCGGTGCGAGAGGCCAGCGAGGAGCGGATGCGCCAGTTCGTCGCCGACGCCTCCCACGAGCTGCGCACCCCGCTGGCGACGGTCCGCGGCTACGCCGAGCTCTACCGCCAGGGCGCCGTGCGCGACCCCGAAGCCGTCGGCGGCGCCATGGAACGGATCGAGGCCGAGTCCGAGCGGATGAGCGGCCTCGTCGAGGACCTCCTCATGCTCGCCCGCATCGACGACGCCCCCGAGGTCGAGCTGGCTCCCGTCGACCTCACCGTCCTCGCGGCGGATGCCGTGGCCGACGCGCGCGTGCGCGCCCCCGAACGTCGGATCAGCCTCCTCGGTCTCGGTGGGCCGGTCGCACCGACGGTCGTCGTCGGCTCCGAGCCCAAGCTGCGCCAGGTCGTCACCAACCTCGTCGCCAACGCGCTGCGGCACACCCCGGCGGGCACCCCTGTCGAGGTCGCCGTCGGTCTCGACGCGCACGGTGCCACCCTCGAGGTGCGCGACCACGGGCCGGGGGTCCCCCCCGAGGTGGCGACCAAGGTCTTCGAACGGTTCTACCGGGCTGATCCCTCGCGCGGGCGAACGGCTGGTGGCGGAAGCGGCCTGGGCCTGGCGATCGTCGCCGCGATCGTGGCCCGTCACCAGGGCCAGGTCGGGGTCGCCCGCACCCCGGGCGGTGGGGCCACCTTCGTCGTCCGACTGCCCCAGCGGCCCTCACCTGCCGAGCGGCGCCCCGTCGCACAGCGCACTCCCAGCAACTGATCAGAGTGCTCGCAAGTCGGCGGGATTGACTGGGTGCAAGCCAGTCACCCCCGTCGAAGGAGCGTTCGCCATGACCGACCAGAACCCCACCCCCCAGTGGTACGCCCCCCGGGGCGGCACGACCACCGACCCCCGGCCCGTGGGGACGTTCGGCCAGCCGACCGAGCCCGTGCCGACGTGGCCCCCGGCGCCGCCAGCCCCTCCGGGTAACTCCATGATGCCGGCGATGACCACTCCTCCGGCACCCAGGCGCGGCCGCCGCCTGGCTGAGCTGACCGCCGTCGCGGTCATCACGGGCCTCATCGCCTCGGGCAGCACGCTCGCCATCACCGGCGCCTACGACGGCACCGACGCCGCGACCACCACGGGGACGTCGCAGTCCCTCGGCCGCAACGCCGATGCCGCGCCGGTCGTCCAGGCCGACGGTTCGGCACCGAACTGGACCGCGACCGCCAGCGCGGTCTCCCCGAGCGTCGTCGCCATCACCGCGACCTCCGCGCAGGGCGGCGGCCAGGGCTCCGGGGTCATCATCGACTCCTCCGGCCACGTGCTGACCAACAACCATGTGGTGGCCGGTGCCCAGGAGCTGACCGTGACGACCTCGGACGGTCGCACCTTCGCGGCCGAGATCCGCGGCACGGACCCGTCGACCGACCTGGCCGTCATCACCATCACGGGCAACCCCAGCAACCTCACGCCCATCGCCGTGGGTGACTCCGACGCCATCGCTGTCGGCGACCCGGTCATGGCCGTCGGCAACCCGCTCGGTCTCGCCGGCACCGTCACCACCGGCATCGTGAGCGCCTTGAACCGGCCCGTGACCACCCAGGGTGAGAGCAGCGGCCAGGACCAGTTCGGCCAGGCCCAGTCGCAGGCCGAGCCCGTCGTCACCAACGCCATCCAGACCTCTGCTGCGATCAACCCCGGCAACAGTGGTGGGGCGCTCGTCAACGCCGGCGGACAGCTCATCGGCATCAACTCCTCCATCGCCTCGCTCGGGTCGTCCTCTGGTCAGTCGGGCAACATCGGCATCGGCTTCGCGATCCCGGTCAACGAGGCCACCTCGATCGCCGAGCAGCTCATCGCCAAGGGCACGGCCGTGCACGCCTACCTCGGGGTGACCCCGCAGGACGGCTCGGCCTCCGACGGCTCGGCCACGCGCACCGGCGCCGAGATCACCTCGGTCGGTGCCGACACCCCCGCCTCCAAGGCCGGGCTCCAGGTCGGCGACGTCGTGACGGCCGTGGGTGGCGAGCGGGTCGAGTCGGCCCTCTCCCTCGTCGCCCACATCCGCGAGCGCAGCGCTGGCGACGAGGTCACCCTCACCGTCCTGCGCGACGGCAAGACGATCGACGTCAAGACCACCCTCGCCGCCAAGCCCACCACCACCTCTCCCTGACCCGACGTCAGGTGCACCCCGCCGGGTCAGGGCCGATCACGGCCCTGAGCGCGCGGGGTGCACCTGACGTCGCGGAATGAGTGGGAGTGCTCAGGTGAGCATGCCGCCCGGGCACGAGACTGTGCCCATGAGCACCCGCGCCCAGGTCCAGCAGCTCGAAGCAGAGTTCGCCGACGCGATGACCCGCATGTACACCGTCGGCAACGGCCTGGCGCGCCTGCGCAGCCAGCTCGAGCGCGAGGAGGGGTACGGCATCCCGGATGCCGCCCCCCCTGCTCCCGTTCCCCCTCCCGTCGCCCGCCCCGCAGGTCCCCCGGCGGTACCCGCCGCGCCGCCCATCACCGCGCAGGTACCGGCGCCGCCGGCAACGCTGGGTCCGTGGCAGACCCCCACCCCGTCGGTGCCGTGGTACCGCCGCGAGGGTGCGGTGACGCGGGTGCTTGCCATCGCGGGTGCCGTCATCACCATGGCCGGGGTCGCGATGTTCCTCGTCCTGGCCGCCCAACGCGGCTGGTTCGGCCCGGAGGCGCGAGTCGCCGCCGGAGCCGTCCTGGCCGTGATCCTCATCGGGCTGGGCGTGCGCAGTGGTCGCGCCGATCTTCGTGGGCGCGACACCGTCGAGGGCGCACCCGCAGCGGCCGTGGGCGCACCCTCAGGGGTCGGAGCAGCGCCCGTCGCCCTGGTGGCCACCGGTGTCGCCACCGCCTACCTTGTCGTCGTCGCCGTGACCACGGGCTACGGCTGGGTGCCCACCGCACCGGGTCTGGCCCTCGCCGGTGCCGTCGCACTCGGCGGGTTGCACCTCGCCCGCAGCTGGCGCAGCGAGCTGCTCGCGGTGCTCGTCGTCCTCGGAGCGGCCGTGCTGGCTCCCGTGGTCGCCCAGGGCGGTGGCTGGGTGGTCACCGGCTACCTCGCCATCCTCTGCCTCGCCGGCTGGTGGGCGTCGGGCGACCGGACCACCCCGGTGCTCACGCTGGCCCGGGTGCTTCCGCTGACGTTGGCGCTGCTCGTGAGCTCGGTGGCCGGAGGTGGCACGGTGGACGACGTCGGCAACCTCGCGATCGCCGGCATCGCCCTCGCCGCGGCCCTGTTCACCTCGACCCTGTCGGTGCGCCGCGATCCCGGCGACCTGGCCGCCTCCATCGCGGTCGCCCTGCTGGCGATCGGGCTGTTCGCCGCGACGACGACCTTCGACAACCCGGCGCGCACCCTTTCCCTCGCCACGGCATCCGCCGTGCTCCTCCTCACGGCAACCACGTTGGGTCGCGGCCCGGTCGGCCCGGTGGCCGGCCACCTGGTCGTCACCACGGGCGCGGCGGGCACCGCGTTCGCCGTGCTGGCGGTCGTCGCGGGGGCACCGACCCGGTTCATCACGACCGGGTTGCTGCTGCTCGCGATCGTGGGTCTGGCCGTCGCAGGAATCACGCGTTCGCGGGTGAACCTCGTGCTGGCGGCAGGCGTGACCCTCCTGGGCGTCGTCGGGTGGCTGCAGTACCCGCTGACCGTCGCGGCGTCTGCGCGCACCCTGCGCGGCGACATGGCGGCGGCGCTGCTGGACAGCATCGTGCTCGCCGGGGTGCTCGCCATGGTCGTCTGGGCGATGGGCCAGCAACGCGGTCTGGGGCGTGAGCTGCGCGTGATGGTGCGGATCGCCGTCTGGGTGCTGGGGCTGGCCGCCTCCGCGACGGCCCTGGCCGCGGCTGGCACGCTCGTCGGCGCGCGACTGGGCGACCCGACCCTGGGGTTCACCATCGGGCAGGCCGTCGCCACGATCACCTGGATGCTGGGAGCCGCATGGTTGCTGCTGCACGGCCTCGAGCGTTCGCCTGACGCCGACCTCACGCTACGCACGGGCCTCCTGCTCGCCGCCGTCAGCGTGGCGAAGCTGTTCCTCTACGACCTGTCGTCGCTGAGCGGCATCGTTCGCTCGGTCGCCTTCATCGCCGTGGGTCTGCTGCTGCTGGCGATGGGCAGCCGCTACGCCAAGGCGTACGAGCGGTCGCGGCCACCCTCGTGACGCGAGCCCGTGGTGGGTGGCACAGTGGCCCGATGCGCGCGCTCCAACGCCGGTGGGTGGCCGACTGCGCCGTCGCCGCTCCCCTGGCTGCGCGGGAGGTCGTCGACGACGTGGGGCACGACCTGCTCACTCGCTGGAGCGAGGAGCACCGGCGCTACCACGGCCTCACCCACCTCAGCGAGGTGCTCGCCGCGCTCGACCGGCTGTGCGCCACCCGTGCCGTGTCCGCCGAGGACGCAACGGTCGCCGCTTTGGCCGCGTGGTTCCACGACGCCGTCTACTCGGTCACCCCTGCGACGCCAGACCGTCCCGGCACGTCGGGGGCAGCAGCGGCCGCAAGGACAGCCGCCGTGAGCAACGAGGCGGCGAGCGCAGACCTGGCCGAGCACCACCTGAGCGCGCTGGGGGTGGCGGCGGCGACGCGACAGCGCGTCACGGCATCCGTGCTCGACACCGAGCACCACGATCTGGGCAGCACCGCCGGTGAGGACCCTGCCCGGGTGCTGCTGCATGACGCGGACCTGTGGATCCTCGCGGCTCCGGTGGTTCGGTTCGACGAGTACTGCGCCCAGGTGCGCGCCGAGTACGCGCACGTACCCGCGGCGGTCTACGCCCGTGAGCGCTCTGCCGTGCTGCGACCGTTCCTCGCGCGGGACAACGTGTACCGCACCGAGTACGCGCGGTCGACGTGGGGGTCGGCGGCGCGTGAGAACCTCGCCCGCGAACTCACCCGGCTGGCGGGCTGAGGGTCGCCTCGGCTAGCGCCCACCAGAACTGGCGGGAGCACAGGGCCTCGAGCTCGTCCCAGGTGACCCACTGATGGTGTGACGTGTCGTCGAGTTCAGGGGTGAGGGCGGGTCGGATGCCGGGGACGCTCACCTCGTAGACCTGGAGCAGGTCCTGCCCCTCGCGCCACAGGCCCCCCGAGGATCGGTGGTGGAACCGCTCGTAGCCGATCGGGGTGAGGTCGCGCGGGGGGACGTGCAGGCCGGTCTCCTCACGGACCTCACGAACTGCGTTCTCTCGCACCGACTCCCCCGGCTCGCGCCAGCCACCCGGTGCACCCCACTCGCTGCGGCGCACGGAGTGCACGAGAGCGAAGTCGCCGGTGTCGTCGCGGACGAAGGCCATCGCCGCGAACACCCGCCCCACGTCGGCCTCGCGGGGCGAGGCGATGAGGTCGACGTCGGCACTCGTGCCGTCGACGAAGCGGATGCCGGTGATCTTGGCGACCCCGGTGTCGCCGCGGCGCTTCTGCAGGCGCAGGCCGCTTCGCTGCAGGGCTCGGAGCAGGTCTCGTGCCGGCGTGGGCTCCGCGCCAGCGGCGACGACGGCCGCGTAGCGCTCCTCGGGGATGTCGTAGTGATCGCCCTCGAACGCCCTGCGGGGGATGCCGGCCGCGCGGGCGAAGGCGTGCAGTTCCTCGGTGCTCGTGTCGCTGATCAGGTGCGACCACCGGCGGCCGTGGGCCTCGGGGCGAGGCGGGTCGATGAGGATGGCCACGCCCCGATCGTAGGC
>Ga0116186_1004588_pt1 | contig 11184 bp, 6 predicted proteins | sample AD_JPNNA4_MetaG_FD_89806 | JGI IMG/M metagenome (GOLD analysis project Ga0116186, IMG submission 89806) | Active sludge microbial communities of municipal wastewater-treating anaerobic digesters from Japan - AD_JPNNA4_MetaG | ecosystem: Engineered > Bioreactor > Anaerobic > Digestate | place...
AGGGTTGCCAGGGTCTCAATGTGCCAACCATTATACCTTGCCCTGGCCGTGTCGGCAACGGCCGCTCCCCCTGCCTGCAGGTTACCAGGTGTGGCAGAAGGTTACCATGAGCCGCGCTGCCGGTCTGGCTGATCCATCCGGGGAGAGAGCGCGGAGGTGTCCACGCTTGGCGCAGGCTGGTCGATCTCCTTCACGCGAGCTCACGGTGAGTTGACGCCTCTGCCGCGGCGGCTAGAATGTGGACTATCGACGTTACGAAGGCGGGCGCAGCCGTCGTGGGTGTGGCAGTGCCGCCACAGGCGACTGGAGGGCAGACCTATGTTGCGATCTCTGTGTATCGACGCTGAGGGTAGATCCCGTTGCGGTGGCCCGTCGCGCTCACATCGCTGGTGGGGCAGGTCGCTGCTGATGGTGCTTCTTATTGCCTGTGCTGCCTGCCACCCCGCTCCAGAACCATCGCCCCGACCCACGGTCAGTACTCCTCAAGCAACCCTGTCTCCCGAACCGACACCCAGACCCACGGTCACTACTCCTGAAGCAACCGTCGTACCCGAACCGACCCCGACAGCGGCCCTGGACATAACGGTCAGAGAACTGGTTCTGGGTGAGGAGAGCGATATTCTGGCCGAAGTGACCGTTAACCGTTTTGAGATATCGCGCGACGAATTCAACCGGCTTAACCCCAATTGCCGCCTTTTAACTCCGGAAGGAAGCCTGATCCAGAGTTCCTTTGCTTTAGCCGGCAAAAAAGACCGGCAGTTTTATGCGTCCGGGAACCTGAATTTGCCTCAGTATCCGGCCGACAGCGTTTATTCTCAACCCTATTTTAACCAAAAAGACTCTGTATTTGTGATGCGCTGGGAAGACGCTTCCGGACACCAGCTTTACCATTGTCCTTTGCGTGAAGACCAAACCGGCCGGCCTTTGGCCGTTTATCAGCGCAATAATGAGCTTTATGAAGCCTTTGTCGGTGCTGATGGCCGGATTGAGGCCAAGAGCGAACGGCCCTTTTGGCAGGCCGTCCCTTCGGAGGCCAAAAACATCGCCTTGGTCAAGTTCGACCGGGCCGTTTATCTGACTTTTTGGCGCGCCGACGGCCAGCAAATCGAATCGGAACGGATTAAGATTTGCGCCCTGCCCGAGCCTGAGCCGACACCCGAACCAATCGAGGCGGCCAACCATTTCGGTGAGCTGATTTTGGTCAACAAGTCCGCCCTGATAGAAATGCGATTCTACAATGAGCAAAGCAAGGAGCAAGTGCGCCAGTTCTTTGAAGCTTTTTGGGCGGAAAAAAGAGGCATCAGTGTAGAACAACTAAGAGAACAACTGGCCAAAGGGCAGACGATGGAGCCTATCCGTTACCCTCAGCCGGCAAAGCCAAGAGGGATTGAATTTGTGACCGAATTGGTTGACATTACCAAACCGGTTAACTATGTGCTTTGCGATCAGCTTAAAGGCCTCAATCTTGAAGGTAGTAACGTCAAATATGAGGTTAATCAGGGACAATTGACGATTTATGTGTCGCCCAGTATTAGGTTTATTGAATGTTATAGAGAATACCCGACGAACACATATATATCTTCTTTTCTGCTAAGAATGATGATAGGAATCTTCAATAACGGGGACACGTCTTACGACCCTGAGTATGATAAACATTACGGATTTAGTATGCTTTTATTGAGCCGTGATGCTTCTGGAAATTTCCTCCTAACGGATTTTGAAGGCGATAAGTATTATATAGGCGTGATCCAAGCCGTTTACGAATAGGGCCTTTATGGGCTTTTTCTTGAAGCTAAGGCCGCGTTTACAGATAGCGGTGTTTTCATCTTGAAATCTGCCACTTTTTCTGCTACATTTAAGTAGTACCTTAGTTTGATTTCGTCTGCCAATGACTATTGCCAAGAAAAAGCCATTTCTGGTTGCCGTTTTTCTGCTCGGCCTGTTTCTGGTTTGGGATTTGCCTGCTTTGGCCGAAGAAATAGGCTGCAACTGCAGTTCCGGCTGTTCTTGTTCTGGATATGGTCAATTCCGTCTAAAACAACAACCATATGACTCTCGTCGGTGTAGTAATGACCATTCAATAACCTGCTGGAATCAATCTCAGTGCGGCCCTGGTAATACGTGTGACATAATCTATGAACTCTGTACGGTAATCACTCCAAGAGTAACCTGTGGCTTTGCCGAGTGTAAATCAGGCAACAAGTGCGTTCTTGACCTTACGAATTGCGCTCAAAACTCTCAATACGAAAATAGGTCTCGCCATTCGCTGCGTCCGGTGATTCGAGGAGGGCGGATGGCGCCTGGCTGGCCGGCTGCACTGGCAACGACTGTAGACCACAACAAAGAAGGGGGGTGGACGCGAGTCCACCCCCCTTGGTATCTGGCGAACTAGCGCGTGCGGTAGGTGATCTCGAGCTTGGGCCTCAGGCCCTGAGTGGCGTGTTGAGCGCTGGCAAAGTAGTAGCCGCTGTTGGCGGCCGGATAGCCCTGCTGGAGCACAACGCCATAGTTGGGTACCGTTCGATCAACCCAGCTCTGGGTGAGGTTGGTCAGGTCCCAGTTGTGCCACTTGTTGAGCCCGGAGGTAGTGATGGTGGTCAGCGGCTGGGCTTCGCGGTCGGTGCCCGTGTTTTCGCAGCCCACTGTGCCCCATGGATTCCCCGCGCCGGCCACGTTCCAGGTCGTCTCGCAGAAACTGACCGGCCGCAGCAAACGGAAAGCGTCAATGGGGATCTCGGCTCCGCCCCAGGCAATGGAGTACAGGCTCAGCGTGGAGCGCAGAATGGCTGCGTTGGCCGGAATCGCCGAGAGGTCAAAGCGCAGCAGAGCGACATAACGCCGCCGCTCGCCGATCTTGAGCATCTCCTGGGTGCAAAAGTTCGTGTCCGGCTGATAGATGTAGATTTGCGTGTCGTCGCCGCGGATGTAGCCGTTGCTGCCCACCTGCAGGATCACCGTTACCTGCGTGCCGGCCGCGGGACTCGTCGGGGTCGGCAGCACCGGGGTGGGTCCTGGCTGCGTCGGGGTTGGCGTGGACGTCCTGGCTGGCACGGCGCCGACCACTTCGTAGCTGACGGTCAGCCGCGGTCGCCAGTCGGCGTTGGGGTGCTCGGCGCTGGCAAAGTAAATGATGTCCGGCGAGGAAGCGCCCGCGCCGCGTATCCACACGCCGTTGTTGGCCAGGTTGCCCGAGACCCAGTCCTGGACCAGGTAGGTAAGGTTCACATAGGTCCACTGGTACAGTCCACCGGTGAGCACCGTGGCCTCGGGGGCAGAGCTGCGGTCCGTGGCACCATTGCAGCCGGGAGATTCCCAGTTCTGCCCACTGATGGATTGGTTCCAGGTAGCGCTGGCCGGGTCGGCGGTACGCAGCACGCGGAAGAGCTCGATATTGGTGGCCACGCCACCCCAGCCAGCGGTAAAGAGCTGCAGTGTTGCGCCAGTAATGGTCGCATTGCTCGGAATGCTCGAGAGATCATAGCTCAGCAGAGTGGCGTACGAGCGCCTGGTGCCGACCCGCAGCGTCGTTGAAGACGAATAGTTGGTAGTGGGAGCGTAGATGTACGTATCCGTGTCGCGCTGGCCGGCGTAGCCTTCCAGGCCCTGGCGCAGGACAACCGTCCCCTTTACCACGCCCAGCGTCGGCGTGGGAGTCGCCGTGGCGTTCGACGTCGGCGTGCTGGTGGGAATCAGCGCCGGATCGAGCGTCGGCGTGATCGTCGGCGTCTCTGTTGGCGTGCTCGTTTTGGTGGGCGTGCGGGTGATCGTTGGCGTGCTGGTTGGCCCGCTGGGCAGGCGATAGGTGATGACCAGTTTTGGACGGTAGCCCACCGTGCCGTGGTCGGCACTGGCAAAGTACAGGCTTTCCAGCGACGGCGGGTATCCGCCCTGCAGCACGATGCCGTTGTTGGGCTGGGTTCCGGCGCGCCACGAAATCACGGCGGACGTGACGTCATAGCTGTGCCACTGGAACAGGCCCAGGGTAGTCATACTGCCCAGGGCGGACCCAACCCGGTCCGTGGCTCCGGTGCAGCCGGCTCCGCTCCAGGAAACGCCGGCGCGGGCCTCATTCCAGTTGGCCTGGCAGACGTTGACACCGGGCCCTACCTGATAGGCATCCATGGTGAACGATGCGCCGCTCCACCCGATGGCAAAGACCTGGAGCACGGCTTTGGTGACAATGGCGTAATCGGGGATGCTGGAAACGTCGAACTTGACCAGCGAGGCGTAACGCTGCCTCTCTCCAACCTTGAGCTGTGCGTGGCGGCAATAGTTCGATGTGGGCGCGTAGAGATAAAAGAAGGTATCTTCGCAGCCAGAGTAGTCATCGACGCCCTGCTGCAGGGTGAGCACGACCTCCGAGCGCGTGGCAGTCGGGCTCGGCGTGAGAGTTGGCCCTGGCGTCATGGTGCGAGTGGGCGTGCTGGTCGGCACGGGAGGTGCAGCAGAGGTGCTCGACCTGGTGGGTGTCGGGCTGCTCACGGCCGTGTTGGTGGGCAGGCCCGTTCGCGTGGCGGTGGCGGTGACCGCTGGCGTGGCCGTGCCGCCCCTGGCGCGCAGCTCTACCGCGTCCAGCTTGGTGCCGGCCTCGCGGGTCGTGATAACCAGAGTATAGTTGTAACCCGCCTTGAGCCGGTAGACCTGAACCACCGTTGCCCAATCGGCAGTTCGGGAAGCCAGAGGCCGCCAGGTCCAGCAATCGCTCTGTGGAATCGTCCACTCGATCCGCGGCGCCCCGGCAAAGCTGAAGAAGAACGAGTCAGAACCGTAGCCTTCGGGCTTGACCCTGGCCCAGACTTCATAGTCGGCATCGTGGTCGGGCGAGAGAGTAAAGGTCACGCAGCCGCTGGAGCCGTACAGGGGCGGTGTGTAGACGAACAGCCCGCCCGAAGCAGCCGGGTCGCTGGCGATCACCATAGGTGCTTGTAGCAGGCCGTCCTCTGCTTCAACGAACATGCCTGGCAGTGGAGTTGGCTGCCCGGGCAGTGTGGCCGTGCGCGTTGGGACCAGGGTCCTGGTCGGCGTCTCGGTTAAGGTGGCGGTGGGCACGACAACGGACGTCCGGGAGGGGGTCGGTGAGACCCAGCCCAGGGGCGTTTCGGTCGGTGTCGGACTAGAGAAGGGTGTCGGCATGGACCCGCCCAGCCGTAACTCCATCATATCGAGCTGGGCACCGGCCTCGCGCGTTTCAATCTGCACCGTGTGCGGCCCATAGCCGAGGCTGTAAGCCATCACCGTATAACCCTCACTGGAGCGGTTCGACACCGCGCTCCAGGCCCAGTTGCCTATCGGGATGTCCCACAAAGCGCGGGTCCCGCCGTCAACAGTGACCCAAAAAGAGTCATGGTACATGCTATCGCCCATGGCGCGGCCCCAGAGCTGGTACACGCCGGCCACCGGCACCCAGAAGGTGAGCACGAGCTGCCCACCCACTCCGGGGTCGAAGGGGGTATAGACGTACATACCGCCAGAGGCAGCCGGATCGTAGCCGACGGTCATCGGCGGCTCCAGCAGACCCGATTCTGCCTCGCGCAGCAGGCCCGATGCTCCCACTGCTGTGGCCGTCCTGGTCGGGGTAAAGGTCTGCGTCGGCGTTCGGGTAATGGTGGGCGTGGGCGATTCGCGCGGGGTCTCTGTTGGTGTAACTTGCGCTGTGGGCGGGGGCACGAATGGCGTCGGCTCGCCGGCCAGTTTGCGCAGCTCCACGACATCGATGCGCGACAGTGCTTCGCGGCTCTTCACGCGCACACTGTGGTTACCCGCGGTCAGGTAGTAGGCCTTGGGAGTCGCGCCGGTCTGGTCGCTCTCGTCAGGAAATGGTTTCCATTTCCACTCTTGATATGAGATGTTCCATTGCACCTCAGGGCTGCCGTCGACGCTGACCAAGAAAGAGTCCGCTCCCCAATTTGGTCCGTACGCCCGTCCCCAGACCTCGTAGTAGCCCGCCTCCGCCAGCCAGAAATCCAGATCCACATGTCCGTTGTAGTTCCCGAACGCGGATGGGGTATAGAGGAACTCGCCGCCAGACGCATCCGGGTCCTGGCCCACGGTCATGGGCAGCTCGATGAGGCCATCCTCAGCCTCTATGCGCAGCAGAGGCTCCCGCGTGGGCATGCCGAAGGGGGTCGGGGTGAAGGTGGGTGTGGCCGTGCGGGTGAAGGTCGGCCCGGGCGTGTCGGTCATCGTCGGAATCGGCGTGCGCGTGGGCGTGGGCGACTGGGTGCGCGTGGGAATGGGCGTGCCGTCGGCTGCCTGCACCACTACACTGCCCACGCTGTAGCGTCCCTGTCCGTCGGCCAGCTCCGAGTTGACCAGCTTCCAGTAGCGGTTTGGGTTTGAGGTGGGCAGGTCGGGCCGGACCAGCGAGACCCGCACGTCATAGTCGCCGGTGGGCACCGAGCTGCCAACGTACACCGGCTGCTGGATGAAGACCGGCTGCGCCGAGAACCAGGCCGTGGTTGGCACGTAGGGGGTGAATTGATACTCGAAAACCACGGCGCCAGTTCGGGCGTTCACGAACGAGAGGACGATGTTGTAGGACGTGGGCACGTCTTTGACGCCCACCCGTTTGCCGTACATCAGCGGGGTGGTGCCGCGGTTGACCCACTCTGTGGTAAAGGTGTACTCCTGGCCGGGGCGCACGGTAGCCGGGCCGGAGAGGCTGCGGAAGACGACCTGAGAGCCCAGGTAGCGGGACGCCAGGTCACGAGCGCGGTCCCATCTGGGGCCCACGGCCTGGAAATAGACGTCCTGGAGGCAGAGGTAGCTGCTGTGCTGCCTCAGCGCCTCTTCGATGTAAAAGTCCGGGCGGTTGATAAAGTCCGTATCGCCCGCTGGCTCGTAGCCGACGCGGGTCTGGTTGTCCCACAAGGGGTAGACATCGCCCTGATCGCCGAAACCGCCCATGCCGTTGCTCTTGAGCCAGACGCGCAGGCCGTACTTTTCGACGGCGTACTTGATCGCTGGCTGTTTGGCCGCCCCGCGGCCATAGAGCCCGGCGCCAACCTGCAGCACCACCGGGGTCTTTTGAAAGCCGTGGGTGACCTTGCCATCCGGCCAGGTGTACGAGTCCTCGAGGTAAATGTCGACGATATCGCTGACCGCTTTGACAAAGACGGCGTCAGTGTAGCCAGCCTGCTCCCAGACGCTGGCGTAGAGGTGCGGGTCGCAGATGGTCATTTCGCCGTAGCAGCCGCCGGCCATCAGGATCACGGCGTCGACCGCCGGGTCGTCGTCGTAGCGCGCGGCCAGAGCGTGAATCACGCGGCGCAGCAACATCTGATAGGTGGGGTTCCACGGCACCGGGCAGCCGCCGCGCCCGCCTAGAACAGGCACCCCCGCGTTCCTGGCCCACTGTGGGGTCATGCCTTCCGTGGTGAGAACCTGAATCCAGATCTTTTTGCCCCTGGTCCGTGCCTTGTTGACCTCGGCATCGAGCCGGGTAAAGTTAAAGACCCCTGGCTGGGGCTCGATGGCCGTCCAGGAGACGTTGCCCCAGCCGCTGTCATAAGCCCACGAAATGAGCGGGTTGGAGAGAATGGAGGGATCAACCCAGTGGCACTGGCCGAGCCCCTGCCCCGAATTGTGGACGATGGCGGAGGGCAGAGATGAATCCAGCACAAAGGGAGGCAGTATCAGTTGGCGGCCACCCAGGTCGGCCAGAGCGGGGGAGGGCAGGAACAAGCAGGCAGCACACAGCAGAAGCAGCGCGGCTAGGCGGCCGGGGTAGCTTGCTGGCACCGCTCCCCGGGGCTTGAGTTGGCTTCTGCGGTGCATGACCTGCTCCTTTTCGGTATTGGTAACAGCTGGGTTACAATCAAGATGCGAACGCGTATCAGCATACAGGCAATGGCCACAAAAAGCAAATCGATGTGCTGGCCTTGTTGACCGGAGATCTGGGCAAGGGTACAATGACCGCCACAACTGCTGCAGCTACTGTGTAAGACGTAAGAGCGGCCGGTTGGTGACGCTCGAATTGAACCTGATGGAACGACTCAACAAGTACCTCTGCCGTGCGGGCGTGGCCTCACGCCGCCGGGCGGACGAACTCATCGCTGCCGGGCGGGTCAAAGTGAACGGGTCGCTGGTGACGCTGCCGGGCACCAAGGTAGACGAGGCCACTGCGTGCGTCGAGCTGGACGGCAGGCCGGTCTCGCCCTTGTCGGGCTACCTCTACGTGCTGCTGCACAAGCCACGGGGTTTTGTGTCGACGGTGCGCGACCCTCATGCCTCCCGCTCCGCTCTGGATCTGGTGAAGGTGCGTCAGCGCCTGTATCCGGTGGGACGGTTGGACAAGGACAGCGAGGGTCTGCTGTTGCTGACGAACGATGGCGACCTGACGCAGAGGTTGACCCATCCGCGCTACGAGCACGAGAAGGAGTACCGCGTGCTGGTTGCTGGCACGCCGGGTGAGGCCAGCCTGGAGCGCCTGAGACAGGGGATCGAACTGGAAGAGGGGCCATCGGCTCCGGCCAGGGTCGACCTGGAGAGCAGCGCCGAGGGGCTCACCTGGCTGCGCTTTGTTATCCATGAAGGGCGCAAGAGACAACTGCGCCGAATGTGCGAGGCTATTGGCCATCCGGTGCAGCGCCTGATCCGGGTGCGCCTGGGCTCGCTGTACCTGGGAGACCTGGCACCAGGCAAATGGCGCTTTCTGACCGAGGCCGAGAAGGCGGCGCTGCTCGCTCTGGCCGGTCTGGATCCTCCAACTCATCAAGAACGAGGTAACGTTGCCAATCCCTGATATCATCGCCATAGACGGCCCGGCCGCGGCGGGCAAGAGCACCGTGGGCGAGCGTGTCGCCGCCAAGCTGGGCTACCTCTACTTTGACACGGGCATTATGTACCGCGCCATCACCTGGGCGGCCCTCCAGCAGGGTCTGGACATCGCCGACGAGCCGGCCATCACCGCGCTGGCGCAGCGGGCGCACATCGACGTCATCCAGCCCACCGTCGACGATGGCCGGCAGTACACGGTTCACGTTGACGGCCAGGATGTCACCTGGGACCTCAGGCGGCCAGAAGTCGAGGCTCACGTCTCAGCCGTGTCGGCCTATCCGGAAGTGCGCACCGCGCTCAGTGCGCAGCAGCGACGCATCGGTTTGCGTGGGCACGTGGTGATGGTCGGGCGCGACATCGGCACCGTGGTCCTGCCCGAAGCGCCGCTCAAGGTCTATCTTGATGCGACAGTGGAGGCGCGAGCGCGCCGCCGCTACCGCGAGAACAGGGCGCGCGGCGAAAAGGTACGTTATGCTGCTATCCTCGGCGCGATGCGTGAGCGCGACCGTATCGACAGCCAGCGCAAGGCCGCGCCCCTGCGGGCCGCCGACGATGCCGTGGTGATCGATACGACCAAGCTGGTCGTGGAGCAAGTGGTCGAGTTAGTTCTGCGGTTGATTGCTGAGCGGAGTGGATGACTCTGTCGGGGCAGCCAGCGCCTAGTGTGCCTCGCAGCGGAAGGCGCGAGCTGTGGCCCTGAGGAGGTGCTCTTGTTCCGGAATGTGGCCAACCTGTTGCTGCGGCTGATCTGGCGCATCGTCTACCGCGTCGACCTGACCGGCACGGAGAACGTCCCCCGGCAGGGCGGGTTCATCGTCATGATGAACCACATCTACTTTATCGATCCGGTGCTCGTGGCCTCGCTAGCCCCGCGGTTCATCGTCATCATGTCCAAGGTCGAGAACTATCGCAGCCCCCTGGCCGGCCTGTTCGTGCGCGCCTACGGCACCTTTGCCGTGCGTCGCGGTGAGCTGGACATGAGCGCCATTCGCACCTCGCTGCAGGTGCTCGAACAGGGGCACGGCCTGCTGATGGCACCGGAAGGCACGCGCAGCCGGTCGCACACGCTGCAGGAGGGCAAAGATGGCCTGGCCTGGCTGGCCACACGCTCGGGGGTGCCGGTGGTGCCGGTAGCGCTGAGCGGCCACGAAAAGCTGTGGTCCAATGCCAGGCGGTTGCGGCGTACCCCCTTCCGCATTAGCTTTGGGCAGCCGTTCGTGCTGCACCTCAATTCCGACCAGCCGTCTCGCCCGCAGCTCGGACAGATGACCCGCGAGCTGATGTATCGCCTGGCGAGCATGCTCCCGCCAGAGTATCGCGGCGTGTACAGCGACCTGAGCCAGGCCACGAACGCGACCCTGCTGCCCGTGCCGCCCGAAGGACAGGCAGGTTGAAGCGCTCCTCCGGCGGTCAGATTCAGAGCGTCGCCCCGGGCAGTCTGTGGGAGCGCGCCGGCCTGCGCCCTGGTGACATCGTGCTGGCGGTCAACGGCCACCCGCTGCGCGACGTGATTGATTTCCAGTTCTACTCCGCGGATTATGAGCTGAGTCTGGTGGTGCGCCACGGTGATGGTCCGGAGCGGGAGCTGAGGATCGAGCGCCAGTTCAGCGATGCGCTGGGCATCGAGTTCACCGCCCCGACCTTTGACGGTCTGCGCCTGTGCCGCAACCGCTGCAAGTTCTGCTTTGTCCAGCAGATGCCGAAGGGCCTGCGCCAGACGCTCTACCTGCGCGACGACGACCTGCGCTACTCCTTTCTCTATGGCAACTTTGTCACCCTGACCAACTGGACCGAGGACGACTGGCAACGCGTGGGCGAACAGCGCCTGAGCCCGCTCTACGTCTCGGTCCACGCCACGGACCGCGCCCTGCGGGCCCGCCTGCTGGGCCTGGCCGAGGTCCCGGACGTTCTGGAGCAGATCGAGCGGCTGGGTGATATGGGCGTAGAAGTGCACGCGCAGCTCGTGGTCGTCCCGGGGCTGAACGACGGTGCGGTGCTAGAGCGCTCGGTGGAGGACCTGGCGAGGCTGCATCCCACCGTCCAGTCGGTGGGGGTCGTGCCGGTGGGCATCACGCGCTACCAGTGCCGCGACATCCGCACGATGACTGGGTCCGAAGCGCGGGCGATTCTGTCCTGGGTGGAGCCGGCGCGCCGCCGGTTCCTGCGCCAACTGGGATCGCGGCTGGTCTATCCCTCGGACGAAATCTATCTGCTGGCCGGCTCGCCCGTTCCGGGCGCAGCGACCTATGAAGGCTACCCCCAGTTGAACAACGGCATCGGCCTTACGCGGCTGCTGCGAGATGACTGGAGCAGGCTGCGCCGTCGCCTGCCGGTGGCAATGAAGGGGCTCGGCAGCGCCACTCTGGTCTGCGGCACGCTGATCGCTCCGACGCTGCGCGAGCTGGC
>Ga0116186_1004590_pt1 | contig 11183 bp, 6 predicted proteins | sample AD_JPNNA4_MetaG_FD_89806 | JGI IMG/M metagenome (GOLD analysis project Ga0116186, IMG submission 89806) | Active sludge microbial communities of municipal wastewater-treating anaerobic digesters from Japan - AD_JPNNA4_MetaG | ecosystem: Engineered > Bioreactor > Anaerobic > Digestate | place...
CCATCAGAATTACCAAAAACACAGGTCCCCCTTGTTTTAAATGAACCTGTTAAGCAGTTCTTATATTATTTTATGACAAGAGGTCAAAAATTCGTTCCAAATTGGTTCTATAGATCAGGTTATTATTTTCCGATGATGAAAAGGATTTTCGCTGAAGAAGGGTTACCTCAAGAGTTAATTTACTTATCATTAATTGAAAGTGGTCTTAATCCTGCAGCTAGATCTGTAGCAAGTGCTGTTGGTTTATGGCAATTTGTAAAATCAACCGGAAAATTATACGGATTAAACAGCAATTTTTGGATTGATGAAAGAAGAGACCCGGAAAAAGCAACAAGAGCTGCTGCAAAACATTTGAAAGATTTATACGAAATATATCAAGATTGGCATTTAGTTTTAGCTGCTTATAATAGTGGTAGTGGAAGAGTAAATTCAGCCATTAGGAGAGCAAATTCTAATGATTATTGGGAAATATCACCAAAATTACCTTATGAAACTCGTGGTTATGTTCCACAATATATTGCTATTTCTTTAATATTTATGAATCCTGAAGAGTATGGTTTTACAAATCTCGAATATGCAAAACCATTTGAATGCGATACCATAATGATTAATGATTGCTATGATTTAGAAGTGCTTGCAAGTGCTGCAAATGTAGATGAAAATTTACTCAAACTTATGAATCCAGAATTAGTTCAGGGTTGTACACCACCAGAAACACTTTATCCTTTAAAAGTACCAAAAGATAAGACTGATGTATTTGTTTCCTGTATTAAACAAATTCCACCAGAAAAAAGAAGGACTTACTTAGTTCATATAGTAAAAAAAGGAGAAACAATAAGCTCAATTTCGAAAAAATACAACATCTCTAAATCACTGCTTGCAGATGTAAATGGATTAGAAAAATATTTAAAAAAGAATAAAAGACTACCTAAAGGGATTTCAATAAAAATTCCTCTCAAAAACAACAATCTTTTAGTTGATAATGTAAACAAAAAAGATAATGAGAATGATACCTCTAATGAAGAGTCTGAATCCTCTATTGACACAGAATCTAATTCAAAATTAAAAGAACAATCTGACAAAGTAAAAATAGTATACCATATTAAAGAAGGTGATAACTTAAAAAGCATTGCTGCAATGTATGATGTTAGAATAAGCGATTTAAGAAACTGGAATAACATTCCTTTTGGACAGGAGATAGACGAATTAGATTCTTTAGATATTTATGTTCCCAAATCAAAATATAACTTCTATGCAAAAATTAATGAATTAAACACAAACGAAAAATCAAAACTCATCTCTACAAAAAATGTATTAAAACCCGAAGTCGAAAAAAGATGGTTTACACATAAAGTAAGAAAAAATGAAACCTTAAGCTCTATTGCTGATAAATATAATATTAGCATTGTAGCAATTAAAAAATGGAACAATCTTAGAAACAATACTATTAAAGCAGGAAAAGTATTAAAATTATATGCTAACCAGCCAGTAACAACTTACTATGCTGAAAGTAAAAATTCATCCATAAAAAACAGCAATGTATATCAAGTTCAGAAAAACGATACATATTACTCAATTGCAAAAAAATATAATCTTACTGTAAAAGAATTGCTCAGTATAAACAATCTTTCAGAAGAATCTAAACTCAAAGTTGGTCAAAAGTTAATTGTATCAAAAAATGAATTAGATAACAGAAAAAATATTGCTAAAAAGGAAACTGAGTCTACATCATTAAAGGAAGAGAAAAAACCTATACTATCAACTTATAAAGTTAAAAAAGGCGATAACCTTTATTCATTAGCATCTGCTTATAATATAAGTGTTGATGAAATCAAAAGATTAAATAATTTAAGTGATGAAATTATAAAACCCGGTCAAACTCTTAAATTACAAAGTAATATCCCTTCTTCTTCTAAAGGTGATAATGATAAACCAAAAACATCACCCAAAAAAGAATACTATAAAGTAAAAAGAGGAGATACTCTTTACAGCATATCAAAGAAATTTAATGTTGATATTTCTGAACTTCAAAAATGGAATAATTTAAAAAGTGGATTAAAAGCTGGTGATAAAATTATAGTATACAGATAGAGTTTATTTCAAACCTGAATTTTGCTTAATAAATTCTTAGATATATTCTATACCTTCAAAAGCAATGAATTAATCTTATTTTTAACTCTCAACAATTTTTTGATTTGTATTATAGACTAAGACAAAACAAATAATCTTTTTTATATTTGAGTTGCTCTTTTAGTAAAAAAAATATCCCACTTTTGTGGGATATTATAAAATTTTAAAAAAAATACTTCCCTATTTTACTTCATTCAACAATTGGTTTATAATATCTTCTACTTTAACTCCATCAGCTTCAGCTTTAAAATTAGTAATTAGACGATGTCTTAATACAGATATTGCACAATTTTTTATATCATCAATATCTGGAGTTGTTCTACCTTGTAGAACTGCCCGGGTTTTAGCACCAAAAACTAAATATTGTGATGCTCTTGGTCCAGCACCCCAATTAATCCATTCTTTAATAAACTTTGGTGAATGATTATTATTCGGTCTCGAAAAAGTAACCAATTTTACAGCATATTCAACTACATTATCAGAAACGGGTACTTTTTTCACCAGATTCTGGAAAAATATTATTTCTTTGGAACCAATAATTTTATCCAATTGAGGAGTATAAGAGCTTGTAGTAGTTTTTACGATTTCAATTTCTTCATCATAAGTAGGATAATCCAACCAAAGATTAAACATAAATCTATCAAGTTGAGCCTCGGGTAAAGGATATGTTCCTTCTTGTTCGATAGGATTCTGAGTTGCCAGCACAAAAAAAGGTTCTTCGAGAATGTAAGATTGTCCAGATACAGTAACTTTATGTTCTTGCATTGCTTCCAAAAGTGCAGATTGGGTTTTGGGTGGTGTTCTGTTTATCTCATCTGCTAAAATTATATTTGCAAAAACAGGCCCTTTTACAAATCTGAATACTTTTTGTTTAGATGAGTAGTCTTCTTCGATAACCTCTGTACCAGTAATATCTCCTGGCATAAGATCAGGTGTAAACTGAATTCTATTAAATTTTAAGTCAAGTACTTGCGCTAATGTTTTAATAAGTAAGGTTTTTGCAAGACCTGGAACTCCAATTAAAAGCGCATGACCACCTGAAAGCAATGAAATCAACAAATCGTCAATAATCTTTTCTTGTCCAATAATAACTTTGCTTATTTCTTCTTTTATTTTTTCATAAGAAATATTTAATTCTTTTACTACTTCTATATCATTTAATTTTTTTAATTCATCAATATTCAATTCGAAATACTCCTTGTTTTTTAATTAACTTTATTACCATCAGCATCAAGTATTTGTACATTTCCGAACTTACTAAGGCTATCCTTAATTAATTTACTATCTCCAGAAATAACTATAGAAAGTTTTGAAATATCTAAATACTTCTTTGCGAATTTTTTAATATCATCTTTTGTTACTGAATGAATATTTGCTACATAATTATCGTAATAATTAGAGGGCAAATTATATAATTTTATAACAGATACAGCTGCGGCTATTTGAGACGGGGTTTGAATACCTATTGGGAAAGAACCAACAATAAAATTCTTAACCTCTTCAAATCTATCTTTTGGAATATCCTTTTTAGATAATGCATCTATTTCTTTCAATATTTCATTTACAGCAGGTGCCGTTACTTCAGAACCAACCTCAGTTCGAACCACAAATGGACCGTTTAGCATTCTAGCATCAAAACCGCTTGAAGCACCATAGGTATAACTATTTTTTTCTCGCAAATTTAAATTTAATTGAGATCTAAAATAACCACCTAAATAAGTGTTAAGAACAGAAGCTATAAAGAAATCAGGGCTAGTTCTATCAATAGAAATACAACCAATTCTTATTGAAGATTGTACAGCATCTTTCTTATCAATTATTACAACTTTCCTATTATTATCAATCTCAAATTTTTTATATTCTTTAGAAATATTAGAAATGTTCTTCCAACTTGCAAATTTGTTTTCAAGAATTGGTTCAATTTCTTCTAAGGTTATATCACCTACAACTACACAAAAAGCATTTGATGGTTGAAAAAATTTTGAATAATACTCTTTCAAATCATTTACAGATATTTTTTCTAATGAGGATTCATCGCCTATTGTAGAATTAGCATAAGGTAAAATTTTGTAAATCACTTTTGAAAAATATTTTTCTGCCAAAAAATTTGGATCTGTTTTTTCATGCTGTAAAGCAGCAAGTCTTTGAGTAATTTCTCTCTTTAACTCTTCTTCAGGGAAAGTTGGGCTTAAAAGACATTCAGTAAATAAATCAAGTCCCTTTTCAAAATTCTTTTTTAATATTTTCAAGCTCAATCTATTAGCATCCCAATTTGAGTTGCTGTTAAGCTCAGCACCTAAAAAATCAATTTCTCTTGCAATTTGCAAAGCATTTTTTGTTTTAGTACCTTTTGTCAATAATTCCGAAACTAAACTACTTACACCGGGTTTATCTGCATCGAAATATGAACCTGCTTTTACTGTAACAGAAACAAATACTGTTGGTTGAAAATGATTTTCAATCACTACTAATTGCAACCCATTAGAAAGCTGTTTTTCACGATATTTTGGGAAAGATATTTTATCAGGTTTTGAAATTTTAGGTGGTTTTGATCTATCAAGTTTTTCATTTTTCTGAGAAAAGGATAAACTTATAATTAATACAAAAAGACAAAAAACATTTATAACTCTTAACATTATTTTCTCCAATAATTAATTAGTTTGTTCAGGTTTATAATGAAGAACAACACTATTTTCTTTTTGCAAATATTTTTTAGCAACCTTCTGGATATCCTGCGGTGTTACTTTAAGATATTTTTCAATTTCAGTATTTATTAAGTTGGCATCTTTTTGTAAAGTTTTATAAAGAGCTAGTTGTACGGCTCGTTGATAAGGCATTTCTAACTTATAAATAAAATTGGATTCAAATTTATTTTTTACTTTGATTAATTCTTCCTCTGGAACACCATTAGTCTGAATTTTTTCAATTTCTTCATAAATAATGTTTTCTAGTTCATGAGCTTTTAATTTACCAGAAGAGATACTGCTAAAAATAAATAGGCCCGGATCTTCTCGTAAATCTGCATAACAAGATGCTTCTAACGCTACCTGATCTTGATACACCATTCTTTCATATAATCTTGAACTTTTACCACTAGAGAGAATATTAGCAAGCAATTCTAGAGCATACGAGTCTTCATGACCTAACTCCGGAATATGGTAAGCCATAAACACACCGTCAAACATAATTTTATCAGTAAAGAGTCTGCGCATTTGTTTGGTTCTAGGAGGCTCTTTTGGAAAGTTTCTATTAATTTCTTTTTTACCTCTTGGTATATCACCAAAGTATTTTTTTACTAGCTCTTTAGTTTTTTGAACATCAATATCACCAACAATAACTAAAGTAGCATTATTAGGTACATAAAAAGTTTCAAAAAAATCTTTTACATCTTTTAATGTTGCAGCATCTATATCCTGAGCATACCCAATAACAGGCCACTTATAAGGATGAGTTGTATAAGCAGTTTCAGCTAAATTAATTTGTACCGTACCATAAGGTTGATTTTCATAACTTTGTTTTCTTTCTTCTTTCACAACCCCCTTTTGTACTTTCAAGCTAATATCCCTAACTGCAAATTGTAACATTCTATCTGATTCCAGCCATAATGCTAGCTCTAATTGGTTAGAAGGGAGAATATCAAAATAATTAGTTACATCTTCATTGGTAAAAGCATTATCATCACCACCAGCGCTGTAAATATACTTATCGAAATCACCTCTATCAACATTTGTAGAGCCATCAAACATCAAATGTTCAAACAAATGAGCAAATCCATTTCTTTTGTCATATTCATTTTTTGAGCCAACATGATAACAAATATCAACAACTACAATAGGAGAGGTTTTATCTGGGTTTAACACAACATTTAAACCATTTTCTAAAGTAAATTCATAAAGCTCAATTTTGTTGCTTTGTCCGAAAGAAGGTAAAACGTAAAAAACCAAAAATAAAAATAATATTTTTTTCATAAAAATCTTTCTTTTTAAAAATTAATATTTAATTTCCCAAAACACATTTTTCTTTATCTCTTCGACCCATTTTTTTAATTCTTCTGATTCTTTCATTTTTCTTACAAAGTTTTCAATTTTTGAAATGTCTGTAACTAAAGAAAGTTTGTGTTCGGGGATCCGTTTACTTAAGTAGATTATTTGAAAAGCATAATTAGAACCTACTGATACTTTTTGAGGTTGGCTAATTTCTCCTTCTTTGAGATTCTTTATAATTTCGGCTAATTCTGATGATAAATTATCTACAGGAAAATTTCCTAAATAGCCTCCTAAATCTTTTGTTTCCGGATTTTCTGAGTATTTCCTTGCTAATTCTGAAAACTTCTCCCCTTTCTCTGCTCTCTCTTTTAGCTTTAATAGTTCTTGTTTAGCAGTCTCATCATCAGAAGTTGATTTTTGTAATTTAAATAAAATTTGTTTAGTCAGAATAGCATCCCCTCTTCTTTCAACTAATTTAATTATATGAAAACCAAGAGGTGATTCAATCACATCGGAAATTTGTCCGGGTTCTAGAGCAAAAGCTGCTTCTTCATATTCTTTCACTAAAGTTCCTCTTTTTACCCATGGTAAATCACCACCGGATTTACCAGAAGGGTGCTCAGAATACCTTTTTGCCATCTCACTAAAATCAGCACCTTTTTTGATACTATCTAATACAGCTTTAGCTTTATTATATACTTCATTTTTTAAATTAAGATTTGGCTTAGGGAATATTTGAATATGATATAATTCTACTTCCTCAGGAATAATAGGCAATGAATCTTTTAATTTATTATAATACTCTTCAACTTCTCTTCTGCTAATTGTTAAATTTCCTATACGTAAACCCATCATTTTACGTACAATTAAATCTTTTTTAGTTTCAGTTCTTCTTTCCAATTTAAGTTTATTAATCGACATATTAGCATACTGAACTAATCTTTCTTCGGAACCAAATCTCATAATCAATTCTTTCATTTCTTCATTAACTGCTCTATCAACTTCTTCATCAGTTACATCTATACTATCGATAGCAGCCTGAGCAAGAACAAGTTTATTGGTTATAAGTTCATTTAAAATTTCTTTTTTAAAGTTATAATCATTCGGATTAACTTTTAATCTTTGTGCATATTGATATGCAGCATAGTTTAGCTCTGATTCTAATATTATTTCATTCCCTACTATAGCAACTATTCTATCAATAACTCTCTTTTGAGAATAAGCTGAAACAATAGAAAAAATGAATACTATTAATAAAAATATTATTTTCTTCATAAATTTATTTATTTATTTGATAATTCATAAAAATTTTCTGTTTTATATTTATTACTTAATGACTTTAAATAATCATTATATAACTGCCTTTTTTTATCTACTATCAATCTTTCAATTATATCATTTTTGGCAAATTCAATACTACCAATCTCACCAGCTTTTTGATACCTGTTTAATTTGACTACCATATATCCATCAAAAACCTTTAACGGTTTTGAAAGATCACCTTGGTTTAACTGAATAATACTTTTCCACAAATCAGGAGGATACAGCTCTGATTGTTTAAAAAAAGTAGTATCCTGATAACTTACTATGAGGTTTTGAGCATGAGATCTTACAAAATATTCAACAGCATAATTCCAATTTGATTTATTATAATTATTTCTGAATTCATTTGCGGCATCCTCACTCTTAAAAACTGCAAAACATATACTTACGATATCATTAGGCAAATAAAACTCATTTTTATGGTTTTCGTAATATGATGATATTTCTTCAAAGTTTATATTTACCTTTTTATTATAAACTTCTTTTTTTAAAAGCAGGTTAATTGCAATTTCTTTTTTAGCTTCTTCAAGTAATTCTTTATATTCATCAGAATCTAAAATATCACGTTCTTTAGCTTCCTTATAAAGAATAGATGTATTTATCCAATGATTTATGAATTCATTAACTTTTTCTTTAGATTTGATACTTACTGTATCAACACGATCAAAGACATAATTGTAAAGCAACTCCTCATCATCTACTTTTGCAAGCACTGGATTAGGTGTTTTATCTTTTGAACAACCAGTCAACAAAAGTAGAAGATAAAGAGACAAAAATAATAAAAACTGCTTCAAAATAATTTTTCTATTTATAATTCTTGAAAGCTTCTTTCAATTTTTCATCAAATTTTTTAACTGGGAAAATTGTTTTTAAGGAATCTAGCCACAAACCTTCCAGTCTTTTTGTTTCATATTCTTGAAATTTACTGGATAATTCAGACAAAGCTTCTTCATAAGTCTTATTACATGGGTCAATAAATCTATTAACTTTAATTATAGAGTATCCCCCTTCAAAAGGTCTTGGAGCACTTAAGCCACCTACACCAAGTTCAAAAGCAAGTGTGGCTAAAACATTATCATATTCTGATAATGGTTTCCATAAGCCTTTCTTCTCTTTATAACCCTCTCTTTCAGTATATTTTTCAGCTAATTCTTCAAATGTAGGTCTTTGTAACTTTTTCTCAATCTTTTTAGATTTTTTACCTTTAACTTTTTTTGAATCCAAAGTATCGGTTAACATTTTATGAATTTCTTTGCTTAGACTATCACTCTTAACCCAAATCTCACTAATTTCCACTCTTCTTTGAAATTTGAAATCATCTTTATGTTCCTCGAAGTAAGCTCTCATTGCTGAATCATTTAAAGAAAGCTTTTTCCATACAGCTTCCTGTTCGGCTTTATAAAGAAGAATACCATCGACATATTCTTTCATAACTTTCTTAAACTCAGGATGCTCCTGAGAAACCAAACTTGCTTTATATTCCAATAATAATTTTTCAGTTAATCTATCAATAGTTGTTTTAAATTGATTAGGTGTTAAAACAACATCTCTAAATTCAGGCATACGATTAATCATCTCGATAACTGAATCAACTATTACATTTTGATTCGCAAAAGAAAATAAAACCTTGTTTCTTATATCTAAAGTAATAAGACTATCCCAGCTTTTAGTATATACAGCTTTATTTGTATCTATCTTATTATAAAATTCATTAAGTGCATCTAAATTTGTAGTAAAATTATACTTTCTTTTGAGACCAGCTATGAAATTCTGATAATCAGAATTATATTTTAACGCTTGATACTCTTCTTTTAATTTATCTTTAGCTTCATTAAATGAAGGATATGGTTCTACACCAACTAATTTGACAATATGAATACCAAACCATGTTTTTATTGGTTTAGAATACTCGCCTAATTTTAATTTAAATACTTCATTCCAAAAATCTTTTGGTTCTAAGTTTGGATCTCTCTCAAAAGTACCAATAATACCACCCTTATCTCTTGAGTCAAGATCATCAGAAAATTTCTTTGCCATATCTTCAAAATTAGCACCCTTTAATAATTCATTATAAACAGAATCAGCTTTTTGTTCTAAATTTAGAGAATCTTCCTTTGTAAATTGCTTATATTGGAAAAGTATATGTGCAAAATTTCTACCACCGGATCTAGGTTCAATATCAGTTACCATCGGAATAATATAGCCTGGTCTTAATTTTATTGGATTTTTTGAATATTCACCAATTTTTAAAGAATAAATCGCTTCTTCAAAGTTAGGTACAGTTTGACCAGCAGTTACATATCCAAGATTACCACTATCTGATTTTGTATTCTGCAATTCTGAATAATTAGCAGCTAAATATTTAAAGCTTTTACCAGCATTTAAACTATCATAAAATGATTTAATTAAATTAAACTTCTCGATTGTATCTTTTGGTGAGTTCCAATCAGTTCTAATCAAAATAGCAGAAATTTTTAAGTTACTTTTTCTTCTTTCATACCAAACTTTTAGATTAGGTTCGGTAACTTCTTTTTCAATAACATAAGGAACTGCAAGGCTTTTTTCATACTCTGATATTTCAGAAAGTATTTCGGGATCTTTATTATAATTGTTTTTATAAGCATCCTTTACTTTAAGACGATATTTAATTAAAAGGTCGAGAAATTGTGCTTTGCTATCATCTGTAGCTTTTTTAATTGCGGAATATCCACCATTATTTTTGATATAAAAATCCTCATATTCTTTAAGGGTTATTACTTCATCACCAATAGTGGCAATAGTATCTTTTTTAATTGATTCAATCCCTTCATTTTCTGTATTTTTGCTAGATGAACAAGAAAGAAGCAAGATAGAAACAATTATAACAAAACAAAGATTGAAGATTTTTATTTTCATCTTTTCTAAACCTTTTAATTGTTTATTAAAAATAATTTAGTTAAAATTTTAATCAAAAAATGCTCTAAAATCAAGATATTTATTTATAAGCTAAAAAAATTGAATTGATAATAACTTTTTTAATTTATAAATTTGTTATATCGAGTAATATTAAGGCTTTTTATTATATGCTTTATTCCAATTTTTACAATATAATGCCAGATGGCACTATTAAACAAATCAACCCATTCACAAAAACAGAAGTATGGTCTGTACCCGGTAGAAGTAGTAAACCCATAACAAATACTATTCCACCAACTGCTAAAAGAATCGAAAAAAGAAACCCGGAAGATTATTGTAGCTTTTGCAGAACAAGATATCACGAAACACCACCCGAGAAAAGTAGGTTGGTTTTTCAAGATGGTTATTATAAAATTTTATCAAACTTATTCCCTTCAGCTTATTATGATACTACACCAATATTTAGAAGGGTCCCAAATCTTTTTGAGATAGTAACATTAGAATATTGGCGAAAGAACTACGATTATAAACTTACTGAGTCAAAGCTAAGATGGAAGGAAGCTTTTTTAAATGATCCATCAGGGTTAAAACACGTAATAAATGTTTTAAATTACAAACTTAAACTATCTGGTAAAACCGATGAAGAAATTGATAAAGTTTCAATGGAAGAAAAACTTTTATCTGGAGATGCCTTTTTTGGTGGTGGACATGAACTCATCATTGCTAACAAGCATTTTATAGATACTGCAGAGTGGGATACCGAATTATTTAGCTCTGGATCAATGACCCCAGAAGAACATTATTGGTATTTTAAGTTTACTATTGAAGCAATGAAAGATATTATAGAAA
>Ga0116186_1004593_pt1 | contig 11182 bp, 7 predicted proteins | sample AD_JPNNA4_MetaG_FD_89806 | JGI IMG/M metagenome (GOLD analysis project Ga0116186, IMG submission 89806) | Active sludge microbial communities of municipal wastewater-treating anaerobic digesters from Japan - AD_JPNNA4_MetaG | ecosystem: Engineered > Bioreactor > Anaerobic > Digestate | place...
ATTACTTTCATCTTCAAGTAACACTTCTCGTATCCAAGCTACAAGTCCATCCCAATAATCTTTTCCAACAAGTACTATCGGGAAACGTCCAATTTTACCAGTCTGAATAAGAGTCATTGCCTCAAAAAGCTCATCTAAAGTACCAAAACCTCCTGGAAGAACAACAAATCCCTGTGCATACTTAGTAAACATAACTTTGCGAACAAAAAAGTGGTCAAAAGTAATCAGCTTATCGTTATCGATAAATAAGTTAGGCTCTTGCTCAAAAGGCAAGGCTATATTGATACCTACTGAACTTCCCCCACCTTTTTTGGCCCCCATATTGCCCGCTTCCATAATGCCCGGGCCTCCCCCGGTAATAATACCATATCCATATTGTGTCAACTTATAAGCAATCTCTTCGGCCAACCTGAAATACTTGTTATCAGGCTTTGTCCTGGCCGAACCAAATATGGAAACACAAGGGCCAATACGTGCTAATTTTTCAAAACCTTCAACAAATTCAGACATTATTTTAAATATCCTCCATGAATCTGAAGTCTGTATCTCTGCCCAATCCTTCTTTTTAAAGGCATTTTTAATCATATCTTCACTTGACGCCATATTTTTTTATTTTTGGGTTAAATATAATGCTTTTTATAACACTTTACTTTTGAATTTTCCTTGTGCAAGGATTGTTTCAACAACATCATCTCTACACAGCTCTTTTTCAGAATTTACTATTTTCCCTCTTAACCTGGTAATTGAATAACCTCTTCTCAACACATTCTCAGGGTCTGCCAATTGAGATACCTGCAAATATCTGTCAAGTAATACTTTATTTCTGCCAAAAACATCTGATGAAGCCCTCTCTCCCTGCACCATCAAACCTTCAAGACGGGTCCCGGCAACAAAAAGTTGCTTATGTACATCGGTTGTTACTGAATGAAGCAAATTTGCCCACTTAGTCTTTTGTTTAGCAAGCTTCTGGGCAGATAAATTAAAAACTTGCAACATTTCATTCCTTACTTTTTGCTGTTGATTATTCAGTATTTCTTTAGCAATTACAGGCAACAACTGGGTTATATTTCTCAGCCGCTCCCTTTCAGCTATGGTCACTTCTGAACAGTAATCAACTACCATTTGAAGGCATTCGTCTAAATGTAATTCAAACATATTAGTCCTGTCTATCACATAAGCGGCAACTGCAGTAGGCGTTTTTAACCGGGTATGTGCAACCATATCAACAACAGAGTCATCTCGCTCGTGCCCAATACCAGAAAGTACTGGAATTGGAAATTGTGCAATATGCGAAGCCAACAAATAACTATCAAAGCAGCTCAGGTCAACCTGCCCGCCCCCGCCTCGAATAATGGCAACAACATCATACTTTTCTATTTTTGCAAAAATAGCATCTAAAGCTGCAATAATAGATGCCTCAGCTTTCTCGCCCTGCATTAAAGCCTGAAACAGTGTGACTTCAAACCTGTAACCATGAGGATTTTCGGCCAGGTGGGCCATAAAATCAGAATATCCTGCTGCCCCTTCAGAAGAAACTACAGCAATACGCTGTACAACAAGGGGCATCTGGACTATTTTATTCAGTTCAAAAACCCCGTCCTCTTTCAGCTTTTTAACAACCTGCATCTTTTTCAGTGCCAGGTCGCCAATGGTATAACCAGGGTCAATGTCAACAATATGAAAACTTAGCCCATAAAGAGGATGGAACTGAACAGAAGCTTTGAAAAGTATTTTCATCCCCCGCTCCAACCTGCGCCCTGTAGCCGTTTCAAAATAAGCCTTTAGCATCTTATAGTTGCGCGACCATACCATGGCCTTGGCTTGCGCCAAAACTGTATCCGAAACTGCATCTTTCTCAACCAATTCCAAATAACAATGGCCGGAAGAATTCTCAGATATACGGGCTATTTCAGACACTATCCAGTAATTGTTGGACAGGTTATCTGAAATTACGCCAGCAATCAGGCTGTTTATCTCATAGAGGCTAAATATCTTATTTTCCATCTATCGTTTTTTAACGCCAACAAAATTACGTCTTTGCCCATTTCTTTCGATTGTAAAAATATACATTCCTTCCCTTAAATACTGCAATTCTCCTTGTAAGTGTATAAAGTCTTTTTCATTTTGCAATGAAAACATTTGTTGTCCGTACAAATTAAAACACTTAAGCGTAGTAATCCCGCTGTTTTCAAAATAGGTATTAATATTGAGCAATGTGCTAAAAGGATTGGGATAAGCTAAAAAACCTACATGGTTTGCATTGTTCTCCCGGGCAAGTATTTGGTATGCCTTATAAAAATCAGGTATTCCATAACCCATAACTGAGTCTGGCGAATTATATTGGCTTGCAGAAACAAGTAATTCACTTTTAATCTTCTCAGCCGAAAGATTGGGAAATGCCTGAATTAGACAAGCTATCATACCTGAAATTACGGGAGCTGAAAAAGAAGTTCCACTTCCCAGTCCATAAACACCAGCATCAGCCTCGACAACAACTAATGCCCCCACAGCTACAACATCTGGCTTTACACGTCTGTCAAACGTTGGCCCGACAGATGAAAAAACAGCTCTAACACCGGTGCTATCTACAGCTCCCACTGTAATTACCTTTTCAGCATCGGCAGGGACCCCGATGTATTTCCATGCATTATTTCCTTCATTGCCGGCACTGGCAACCACAATGATACCCTTTGAAGCAGACATGGTTGCCCCTTGAGATATCCTTGAAACCTTGCCATTTAAATCATTATAAGAATAATCAAACCCCGTATCATCAAAAGTGGTGTATCCCAACGAAGTGTTAATTACGTCAACCCCGGCACTATCAGCATATTCAGCAGCCGCAACCCAGTTGTCTTCTTCGCAAGGCCACTCGCTCTCTGCATCCTCTGTCCTGAAAAGATAATAAGTTGCTTCGGGAGCTGTACCATACAAAATACCGTCTTTTTCACCAGCCATAATACTCAAAACCATTGCCCCATGTGTATTACATTTATAGATATTTTTCCGGGGATAAACAAAATCTGCTACATCAGCAATACGGCCATCATTTCGTACATTTGTAAGGCTCTCATAAACATCGGCGTTACCAAAGCCTGCATCCATAACAGCAATGCTAATGCCTTTGCCTTTATATCCAAGCTTATGCAGGCTAAATCCATTAACCAAAGCAACCTGTGCAAAGCTTATCTCAGTATAATCGGCCGCATCTTCAAGTTTCTTCCAATATCTTTTACTTGTAAAAGTAGATTTCTTTCGAATAATCCGGGCCTCTAAAACACAAGATATTTTTTCTACTTCAGATATATTATTTTTGCCCAGGTCAACCGTTACACAATTAAACCACTTTGATTTGTTGACGATTTTAATCCCTTTTGAGGTAAGACTGTCTATATAAGCGGGCTTAATTGGTAAATCAGTTTCATCCACTTTTACATTATTTTTGGCCCTTCGCTGCAATGCTTTATTTGAAAGGAATAAATTGGGAGAGTCTAATAAATACGCCTGTCCTGCTTTATCTTTAAATGTAACCCTATACAACTCAACATCCTGAGCCCGTAATGAATTGGTTGCAACAAAAAAAAACAGGATGATATATATGGTATATTCAACAATACTATCGTGGCACCATATTATTTTCATCAGGTTCGGGAATGAGGCCTTTGTTTTTTTCAATCATTTCAAATATCTTACGTTGATTTTCTTCTAACTGTGAAGCATTTTGAGGTACTCCATTAATGTATAAAATTTCCATTTTAACGTTGCCCTTTTCATCATAATAGTTCCATTTGCCCTGCATCACATTGTTCTCAAACTTTCCTTGCATCTCAAGGCTACCATCAGGCCTGTACATCTTGTACATCCCTTCACGTTTATCATTTTTGTAAAAACCTTCTAGCTTAGGCAAATTATTCTCAAAATACATCAGCCATTCACCGTCTTTAACGTTATTTTTCCAAACCAACCGCTCAGCAACATTTCCATTATTGTAAATACGCATAGTGACTCCATTCTTTTTGCCTAAAGAATAAGTTTCTTTCATCCTCAAGGTTTTGTCATAATAAGAAAAATATTGCCAAACGCTATCTTTCAAAGAGCCAACATACTTCCCCTTTGCAGCCATCTGGCCATTTTCGTAATAAAAAGTGGCATAAGAAATAGTAGTATTGGGTACAAAATATTGCTTTGCCTTGATTGTCCCATCTTCAAAATATCTTACAAAATCTCCAACAGGCTTATTGTCTTTAAAAAAACCCTTGTATTTGAATTTCCCGTTTTCATAAAAACTTTTCCAGTGACCTTGCTTCATCCCTTTACTATCAGTTGTATTCCAAACAGTATCAGACTGGCAGCTTGCAGCAAACAAATGAAAAAACAAAAGATAAACAATCAGAACACTTGTAGAATAAGCTTTTATTGACATAACTGTATTTGTTAAGTAGAACTTAACAAAGTAAGCCTATTTTTAACAAAATAACAATAAAGAGATTGCTGCCAAACTAATTTTTAAGCTTTTTATAAATATTTTTCCTGTGAGTGTTAACAGTATGTATGCTTAACCCAAGCTCATCGGCTATTTCTTTTCCGCTCATATTATCTTTAAGCATTAACCATACCTGGGTTTCCTTTTTTGTTAATATGCCATTCTCGTATTCAACTATAAAATCTTTTTCAAATACTTTCTTTTCGGTGTTATTAATTGATTTATAAACAGTCAGTGTCTGAATATTATCTTTAGGGATACCTTCACCTGTTTTAAAACACAAACCAATCATTGAGGCTAATATTTCATTACTCTTTTTCTTTAAAAAACGTAAACTAATATTAAGCTTGATATAATGTTTGTTTTTATTCTGAACCCAGCAATGATACCTAAATATGTATTTTGATATCTGCGAAGCAGAAAGCTCTTTGACATATTTTTCTATATGATTATAGATGGCTTTTTGAGTATTCAAAAAATCTGGATGATAAGAACTTTCAGCAAGCCCCAACATATTACAATCAGCCCCATTATATGGGTTATAACCAAGCACAGTGTAAACCGAATCACTTATAAATGAATATTTCTTTTTTGCATAATCATAGCAAAAGTAATAAAATGGCCCAAGCTTAGACAGTGCATCAGGTTGAATACTACATGACAGATTTTGTCCATAGCCGGAATTTCCGTCCAGATATGACATTACATCATTTTCGGGTTCTAAATCATTTTTCATAAGTAAGAGTTTACTTACAAATATAATAAAATAATTAGATAATTAAAAATTATCAAACATTTTTTATTACATTTATATCGCTAAATATCAATATTTTAATTTTTTATTTTCAAAATACTTTGAAATAAAAAGAATTTTAAGCAGCAAATAAACTCAATGAAATCAATTATTCTAATAATGAAACGAGCATAATTCGCTAATCACAAACATGGATAAAAAGAAAATCAAATCGTCAGTTTTTCAAAAGTTTTTCAGCAGATGCCATGTTCAAGCTATTGCAAACATTCTTAGCTTCGGGAGTGTATAAAAAAATGATGAGCTTCTCGTAACGTTCAACGACCTTACCGCGAACCATTTTCAATGTACTGTTCAGCATGTGGTTTTCTTCGGTAAAAGGTTCATTTAGTACGCCAATGGCAGCCGGCAACCAACGTTGCGGGAACATGTGCCCAAACTTTCTCCCAGTTCGATATTCGTTAACTTCGGATTCAATAAGCTTAAGTACCGCTTCTGGCGTAGGAGTATGGTGATGTTCGGATAATTTACGCTTTATGGCAACTATATTGGGCACTATAAGTGCAACTGTATATGGTTTTTGATTATTATACAACATACATTGCTCAATAAAAGAAGACTGCGAAACCATGGCTTCTTCTATCCCTTCCGGACTATATTTTTCACCATCATCAGCAATCAAAAGGCTTTTAAAACGGCCAAGCACATATAAGAAATTATCTTTATCAAGGTAACCCATATCGCCTGAGTAGAGCCAACCGTCTTTAATCGTTTGCCGGGTAGCTTCTTCATTTTGCCAATAGCCCGACATCACATTGCCACCTTTTATAACTATTTCTCCTTTTTCGCCCTGCGGCAAAACTTGTCCATTTTCGTCCCGGATAGTAAAATCCATATTAGGGACAAGAGAACCTGATGAACCTAATTTATGTTTTGTAAGTGAATTGGCCGAAATTATTGGAGAAGCCTCGGTCAAACCATAGCCTTGCAACATGGGAATGCCAATGGCATAAAAAAACCTTTGCAATTCAATGTCAAGTAATGCTCCTCCCCCAACAAAAAACTGAAGCCGGCCCCCAAAGTTTTCTCTTATCTTTTTAAACAAAATTGCATCAAACAACCTCACCGGCAAATAAAACAATACCCTCCAACCCTTACCTTTATTGTATCCATTGCCATTATAAAGGTATGCTGTTTTCAGCCCGGTAGTAAAAAGCCATTGAACAATAACCCCTTTAGCTTGTATAGCAGATTCAATGTTTTTTCGGAAATTTTTGGCCAAAGCCGGCACGCTAAGTAAAAAATGAGGGCGTACCTCTTTTATATTGACCGGAATATTTTTTAACGTTTCCAAAGGCGTTTTACCGCTTTGCACAGCAGCCAATGAAGCTCCGGCTTTTGCAACAGTATAAATACCCGCAGTATGGGCAAAAGAATGATCCCAGGGTAAAATAAGCAAAGTAACAAAATAGCTTGGAACAGCTATAAGCCCTAAAGCCTGGGTGGTATTGCAATAATAGTTGCCATGAGACAATATAATGCCTTTAGGATCAGCTGTAGTCCCCGAAGTATAACATATAGTAGAACTATCATCGGGCAAAATAGAAGCTATTCTTTTCTCTAACTCAGATTGTATATCAATTCCTGCATTTTTGCCCATGCAGACAACCTCTTTATAACTTATCTCTAAAGAAAAACCTAACGGCTCATCATCAACAACAATGATTTTTTCAATGAGAGGAAGCGATGGCAATAACGAAACAATCTTTTTTGCCTGGTAACCAGAGGTAATGACAAATTTTGCCCCCGAATGTTTTAACCTGAAAAGTAACTCGTCAGGTTCATTGAGCTTAACAGACAAAGGTACATTAACAGCAGCACAATACAATATCCCCAACTCTGAAACAACCCATTCTGTGCGACCTTCAAGAAGCATAGCAACGCGTTCGCCACGTCTTAGGCCTAAGCTCAGAAGCCCTTTAGCAAAAAAAATTACCTGTTGATGTATTTCTGCATAAGTAAGGGACTGATATTGGTCTTTTATTTTTTCCCACAAAAAAGGGTTACCACTATATTTTGCAACGCTATCTTCAAATAATTGTACTATAGTGCCCATGCAATAATTACTCTATTCGTTTAAGTTTGGTATAAAATTTCCCTTGGGTGATACGGGCTTTTTTTGAAGTATCAGCCGGAATAACACCTACGAACTCAAAATAGCCTTGGAGCGTATTGTTTTCAACAATTTTGTATATCTTTATTTTTCCTGAAGTCCCTTTTCGACCATCTGCCCAATAAGTAGTATTTCTGTCTGATGAATAATTGGCCTTGATAAAACCAACAGATTCTATCAATTGTCCAATAGGATATTCTTTGTTCATCTTAAGCTCAATATCACTCATTTCAATAACAAGGGTTTGATTTTGCCAGGTACCGTTAATTACATATTTATCTATTCCATTGCCTGATATGTGGGTAGCAACTGAGTTATAAGACCTGAGCGTATCATTAACCCTGAAAGTCATGGATGCAGGCTTAATATCAATATTGGGAATACGGTCAGGATCAAACAATACCATGTTCAGGTTTATTTCACCTTCACATTCAAGCGTATCAATACCGTTGATAAGGTCTGTTTCATAAGTTACAAACTTGTACCGCGCTTGTAAAACACTACCTTTCTGATACTTGGCCACTTCTACTGTTCCGGCCGAAAATTCATGTTCTACATTTGACTCATCCCTATAAGTAGCCCTAACCCCTGATGTATCATTAATCGAAGTAATAACCTCATAGGAAGTATTGCTCAGATTGACAATTTTATAGAAAGTAATTTTTAAAGCTGTTTTCAAGCTATCATCAAGAGCATTAAATACTAAGGTAGTAGTATCTCCACCATAAATAACTTTATAATCTTGAATATTATAGACTAAACTGGTATCTGCATCTTTATATGTGATTGTATTTTCATCAGCGCCAACACTCGACCCTCCTCCTTTATCGCTACACGAAACCAGAATTAAACAAGCAGAAAAAAACAGAACAATTAGTTTGGAGTATTTCATAATCATTTTTTGTTTAAATTTCATCACAAACTTAAAGCTTTTTGAAAATAAAACAAAAGATAAGCGAATGACATTGCTTATCTTCATGTTTGTTTTTTAATTAAAAACTAATAAAACAAATATGAATTCACATTTTTATTTATAAAAAATAAAAAATAAAAAAGAAAATTATACTGTACTCTGTTAAAAATTTTCTCACTTTTTTCTAACTTTAACAAAATAAACTAAAAACAATGAACTCAAAAGTCAAATTACTAATAGTTGACGACCACGACATTTTCAGACAAGGTGTTAAGATGCTGCTCAACAATGATTCTGCTGTGGAAGTAATAGGTGAGGCCAGTAATGGAAAAGAATTTCTTGACGTTGTTGAAAAGCTTGCCCCGGACGTTGTATTGATGGATATTGCCATGCCTGTTATGGATGGCATAGAAGCTTCGAAACTGGCTCACGAAAAATTCCCTAATCTGAAAATACTGGCCCTGACAATGTTTGGCGATGAAAAATACTATTATCCGATGATTCAGGCCGGCATAAAAGGTTTTATATTAAAATCATCAGGCATAAGCGAGTTGCAAAACGCTATAAATATGATTTCGCAAGGCTTTAACTATTTTTCAAACGAGTTACTTTGCAAACTTATTAAGAATGTAAGCGAGAAAAATAGTGTCCCTGATGATAAAAATGATAAGCTCACCAAACGCGAATTAGAAATACTCAAAGAAATAGCTTGCGGTTTATCTAATGATGATATTGCCCAAAAACTACATATCAGCCTTTCGACGGTAAAAACCCACCGCAACAGCCTGCTTCAAAAGACCGGCACTAATAATACTGCCAGCTTGATTATGCATGCTATTAAAAACAAACTGCTCGTAGTAGAAGAATAAACACTTGGCTTAATATATCCTCAAGAGCTTATAGCAAACCAATGCTATAAGCTCTTTTTGTTTTCTGATAACCTAAAGCTGTATTGCTGCATCCACCTTTCTACCGAGCCAAAAATCAACCTTTAGGTCAGGATAAATACACCCAACACACGATGCATTGAGGAGCCTTCAAAACCTAAATTTGTTAAAAAACTCAGTCTATGGATCCAATTATTCAAAAATTTAGGGAGAAATTCTTTGACGAGGCAGGACGATTGCTCGACCAACTAGAGAAAGATTTGCTGGAGCTCGAAAAAGATTTATCCAATAAGGAACTTAAAGAGTCTGCTTTCAGGGCAATGCATACAATAAAAGGTGTCAGTGGCATGTATGGCTTTGATTTTATATGCGAGTTTACTCATAGTATAGAAAACCTTTACCAAGCTCTTCGAGAAAACAAACTTAATGTCGAACGAAACTTCTTTGACATCTCGTTTTCAGCCATTGACCACATAAGAAAACTTTTGGTAGATGAAAAACTCAACGACCCTACCAACCAGAAAAACCATCACGACCTCATCAACCAGGTCAACCAAATAGTGCAGACTGCACCTCCAAAGCCCGAACCAACCATTCAAAAAGAAGAAGCAACAACAAACGAGAATACTGAAAAAGCCAGTACATGGCACATATTGCTAAGAACTGATGAAAAAATGTATTTCAGGGGAATCAGTTTGCTGAACATTTTCAGGGAACTGGCTACCATTGGCGAATTTCAGATTAGCCGGTTAGACTTTATGAGCCAGACTGAATCTGACACCTGGAGCATTATCCTCACCTCCAAAGCGTCGCAGGATGAAATAACCGACATATTCCTTTTCATTGAAGACAATTGCAGCATTACACAACTTAGCCTGGAAGATGTAAACGGCATTTTTGCCCATCAGAATACCGAAGCCCAAGAAGAAAGCACAGACCATGAAATTTCAATAATAGAATATATTGAAAATCAAAACAACCAAACTAACCAACCTAAAAAAGAGATTTCTTCAGAAGTTAAAGAGCAAAAGGCTGTAAAACAAAAAGAGGCCATTGAGCGAAAAAGAATATCTGTAGATTCGCAAAAGCTCGATCAACTGATGTACCTCGTAAGCGAGTTAATAACCGTCAATTCGCAGCTTGAACAAAGCACAAAAGAAGTAACGTTTAATTCCATTCGAGGATTTTTAGAAAAAGTGGACAACCTCTCAAAACAATTTCGCAACAATGCACTTGAAATAAGGCTTGTTCCGCTCAGCGACACCATCTTGCGCTTCCAAAGACTTATCCGCGATTTATCAAAACAAATGCACAAAAAAATAAACCTTGAAACATCAGGCATTGATACCGAGCTTGACAAAAGCACAATTGACAACCTCAACGACCCTTTAATGCATATTATCCGTAACTGCATCGATCATGGCATTGAAACGCCAGAACAACGCATGGCAAAAGGAAAACCAGAAACAGGAACAATCGCTATCAGTGCATATCACTCAGGAAATTATATTTATATAAAAATAGCCGATGACGGAAGTGGCATTGACGCTGAAAAAGTCAGAAAAAAAGCCATTGACAAAGGCATTTGGAAAGCAGACTATCAGCCCACCCGAAAAGAAATCTTCGACCTTATATTCTTGCCAGGTTTCTCAACAGCTCAAAGTCTTACCGAAATCTCAGGGCGTGGCGTAGGCATGGATGTTGTACGCAAAAAAATCCAAAACCTCAGGGGTGATGTCGAAGTCGAATCAGAACAAGGAAAAGGAACGGCATTTATTCTCAAACTACAACAATCGGTAACCATCATAGACACCTTGCTCTTTACCGTTAATGAAAGCAATTTCATTATTCCTATTTCCGACATTCAAATTTGCAGTCAATATAGTTTAAACGAAATAAACTTGCGCAGACATACAGCAACACTGCCATATAATAATCGACTCATACCATTTATTGATATGCGTCAATGGTTTGA
>Ga0116186_1004597_pt1 | contig 11178 bp, 9 predicted proteins | sample AD_JPNNA4_MetaG_FD_89806 | JGI IMG/M metagenome (GOLD analysis project Ga0116186, IMG submission 89806) | Active sludge microbial communities of municipal wastewater-treating anaerobic digesters from Japan - AD_JPNNA4_MetaG | ecosystem: Engineered > Bioreactor > Anaerobic > Digestate | place...
CGGCGGGCTCGTGCGGAGTGGCGAAAGAGCGCATGGAAGGCAAAGACGACATAAAATGCTACGACTGGTTCTTCTGCACTAAAAAAATCGATAAAACCAAAGTGATGGGCGCTATTAAAAAAGCGGGCAAATAACCGGCAGCTTACAGCCGTTAAGTCCGCCGATTAAATTTAAAGGCCGCAGCGATGCGGCCTTTTTTCAAAATCGCAATAATCGATTGCAATTTTGCAATATTTTTTCATTTGTGATATAATTTTATTATGAAAAAAAATTACATGGCAATAGATCAGATACTCGATTTTCTCGACGACGGCATATTCACCGTCGACAGGGATTTTAAAATCACCTCGTTCAACCGCGCAGCCGAAAAAATCACCGGCGTTTCTGAAAAAGACGCTCTTGATAAAAACTGCGCGGCCGTTTTCAATACTCCTTTATGCAAGTCGGCCTGCCCTTTAAAAGAAGCCATAAAAAAAGAAAAGCAGACTGGCGGCGTAAAAATACAGATCAACACCGGGGCCGGAAAAGCGCTTCCAATCTGCGTTACCGCAGGCCCCCTTTACGGAAGGGACGGTTCTGTGACCGGCGGCATCGAAATATTCCGCGACATATCCGGCATTGAAAACCTAAAAAAAGAGCTCGACGAAAAATATTCTCATTACGATATCGTAGGCAAAAGCGAATATATGAAAACTCTTTTCAACATTCTTCCGGACATAGCCGAAAGCGACTGCAACGTCCTTATAGAAGGCCCGTCAGGCAGCGGAAAGAGCCTCGCCGCAAAAACCATACACAACCTTTCGGAGCGTTCTAAAAAGCCGTTCATAGTCATAAACTGCGGAGCGCTGCCCGAAACGCTCCTGGAATCGGAACTTTTCGGTTACGCCAGAGGCGCGTTCACCGACGCGAAAAAAGACAAGCCCGGCAGGTTCGCCCTGGCCGAAGGCGGCACGATTTTTCTGGACGAGATAGCCGAAATGCCTTTTCATCTGCAGGTCAAGTTGCTGCGCGTCATAGAAGACAGGCGATACGAGCCGCTCGGCGGCGTGAAAACCAGGAACGCCGACGTGCGCATAATCGCGGCCACCAATAAAGATCTGGGTTCGATGGTGAAAAAGGAAAAATTCAGGGAAGACCTTTATTACCGCCTTAAAATAGTTAATTTAAGGATGCCGGCGCTGGCGGAACGCCGCGAAGACATTGAAATGCTGGCCCGCCATTTCATAAAAAACTTCAACGCCAGAAAGAGCAATAAAATCACTGAAATATCGCCAAAAGTCCTTGAATTTTTCGCGGTGTACGACTTTCCCGGCAACGTGCGCGAACTCGAAAATATACTCGAATACTGTTATATATTTTGTAAAGACGGAAAGCTTCTGCCGGATCATCTTCCGGCCGACTGCCGCAGCTTCGTTTCCGGAATTGCGGCGCTTTCGCCGAAATCCTTAAAGCCATCGCCTCTGGCGCTGGAACGCGCCGTCGAAAACACCGAAAAAGTTTCGATAGTCAACGCTCTCGAACGTTTCGAAGGCGACAAAAAAAGCGCGGCGCGGTTCTTGAAAATAGATTATTCAACGCTGTGGCGCAAAATGAAAAAATATTCGCTGAATTAAAACGCATTAAATTGACAGTGATTTTGCGTTATGCTATAATTGTGAAGTTAAAAAGATTAAAGCAAAGGTAATTTAAAAATGATCAAACCCGTTTACAGAAAAAGCGTACAACGCCAGAAAATCTACGAATTCATAAAAGGGTCGTTCGACCATCCGAGCGCGATGTCCATTTATGAAACGCTGCGCGAGAAATTGCCGGCTTTAAGCCTGGGGACGGTTTACAGAAACCTCGCCATCCTCGTAGAGCAGGGGCTGGTCACAAGAATGCCCTTCAAAAACGGCTTCGACCGTTTCGACGCCAACACGCTCGCGCATCATCATTTAATATGCGAAAAATGCGGAAATGTAGAAGATATAACTCTGCCGGCGCTCGCCGAAATAGATAAAATCGCCGCCAGAAGCAATGAATTTAAAATTTTACGCCACAGAATAGAGTTTTACGGGATCTGCCGAAATTGCGGCAAACGCGGCGATTAACGCAAATAACCAGCGGCGTACGATTAAAATTCGAAAGTTTCATGGACATGAACGATAACAAAAATAAAATAATAATAATAACGCTCACTCTGCTGATTCTGGCTTCCGCGATATTTTCGGCCGCCCGGTTCGCGCCGGCATTATACGGCCTGTTCACGGCCGGCGAAGGCCGCCTCGCATACGGCTTCATTTCGTTTTTCACGGTTTCAAAAAAGAGCCTGTCGGCGCTCGGATTATTTTACTTCACCGCGGCATGGTTCCTGTTTTCAAATAACCTGGCCCGAGCTTTCGCCATGACCGCTTATACGGCCCTGGCGCAGCTATCTTTCTTCGCCGTGTGTTTTATGACATTCGGATTTTTTTGCGGCCCTGGCGACGCCATGCCGCAGCTAATATTGGCGGCGCTTATAATAGCGCTCGTCTCGCTTCCGCAATTCCGACGCGCGTTCGCTTCCGACGCGCCTATATTCAAAAAGCATTATAAACTTTCGCTGACAGCATTTTTATGCGTCATAGCCGCGCACTGCCTGTGCGTCGCGTATTTTGCGCTTAACTATCCGCACCTTTTCGCTGCGCCGGCGGGGCCTTATGATTTCAGCTCATCAGCTCAGGCCGCGCCGCAGCCGTCATTCGTGGCCGGCGCGCCGCTTTACGATACGGCAGAAGTTTTCGGTTTCAAACTCGCTCTGCCGGCCGGATTTAAATTGAGCAAGAAGATAGGCGAAGCCGCGTCGAAACAAAACGGCGCATACGGCAAGGCTGTCTTCGCCAGCGGCAGCGACCAGATCATGCTCACTACTAAAAACGGCATTCTTATCGAACAGCTTTTTTCCATGACGGCCGTATTTGAAATCCAGAGCAGCTACGATTTTTACACTAATTACATCAACGACCGCTTCGGCGCGGTGTGGCTGTATTCAAAATCTTACCCGCGCTACGACTATGCTTCTTTTACAGCCGGCCGCTGGCGAGGCTATATGGAATCCGGGCCGGTCCTTCCGGGCGGCGGTTATTTCGCGAAGTCGCTGAATATATGGAGCGCCGCTCCCTCGAACCCGGCGCGCCTCGAGATCACGTTTATTTTCAAAAACGGCGGGCCGCCCGACGCTCTCATAAAAGGCATCCTGGCCTCGCTCGAAGGCGGCGACTGGCCGTTTTAAAGCGGCTGAGCGATAACGGCCGCCGGGGCTCGTTTTTTTTTATATTTACCGCATTGCATTTGCGATTGTATGCTATTAATTTATTATAAACAGTTTTTAAAAAATGTGATTATACCAGGGAGGATCTTATGATGTTTTCAGTTCTAAGGCGCCGCGCCGCTTATGCGCTGATCGTCGCAGCGCTGGCGTTTTTTATGCAGATATCGCCGCGCACGCAGCCGCTTATGGCTGATGAAAACGGAGCAGCCGCAAAAAGTGCGAAATCGGAAACCAAACAGGAAATCTTGCAGGAAGCAGTATCTGAAACGGACGCGGTCATGCTTCAGGCATGCTGCGACGCCATGAACAAGCTGGTCCCCAAGCTTAAATTCAAAGATATGGCCGCGCACGAAAATTTTTCGGAAATCAGCCGGCGCATCAAAAGGATCGCTAACGCCTTAAAAAACGGCGGCGTTCTTTTTTCGCCCGACGGCACCGCCGAAAACGTTCCGATTGAAAAGCTCGACAAAATGCTGGCTGACGAAAACGAGCGCCTGGAAGAGGCAAAAAAAGCCATAAGCCGCACTCAGAAGGAGCTCGACGAAATGACGGCGGCGGCGCAATATATAGAAAGCGGATCGCCCGAAAAACCAGCCGTATGCCCCGCAAAAGGCGTTTATACGCTCACGCAGGACGAGAAGCTCCGCTACAGAATCAAATGCAGCATCCACGGCAGTTTCGAAGAAATCCGCGCGAAGCTCTATGAAAAGGCAATGAAAAACACCGAACCCGCCAGGTTCTGCCGCGGCAACATGAGCGCGATAGTGGGCGCGTGCGAGCGCTACGCGATAGATTACGGCGTTCCGGCCGAATGGCGCATCGAAGAGCTCGTCGAAGAATGCTATCTCGAAGACGAATACGTCTGTCCGTCCGGCGGAGTTTACGCCATAAAAGGCGGCAGCGCGAAAGATTTTACATGTTCGTGCAGCGTCCATAAATGATGCTTTTAAAAAATTTCGCGCCGCATGAAACAAATTAGACCTTTCGCCAGTATAATATAAAAAAGAGTATCAGGAGGCCTGTCATGATTTGCAAATATAAAAAGCTGATTTTATCGCTATTTTTATCCGCCGCCATACCTTTCGGCGCGGCGCTTCCGGTTTCGGCCGGCATAGAGGCCCTTTCCGGGCAGATCAATTCCGGCGAGGTGTCCAAAGCTTTTGTTCCGCCCGAAAACGGGCCGGTGGTAGGGCGCGTCACGGCGCGCTATATGCTCAACGTGCGCAAAAGCCCGTGGGGCGAAATCATCGACGGTTTTTATCCGGGCGTTAAAGTCGATATTTTCGGCTTCGAAGGCGAATGGTATCAAATAAGATACGGCGGCGGCGTAGCGTATGTCCACACGTCGCTCATAACGATAGAATCTGGAAATCCAAGGTCGCTCGCGGCCGATGTGGAATTTCCGGTTAAGGGAACCACCACCGCCAGGTATTCGCTCAACGTTCGCAGAAGCCCCTGGGGCGAAATCATTGACGGCCTTCCGCTCGGCACCGAAGTAGACATAACCGGGCGCGACGGCGACTGGTATATAATCAGCCATGGCGGTGGATCCGCTTATGTTCATATATCGCTGGTAAGCGTCATCGGCGCGGGGTCAAAACCAGCGACGCCCGGCGCTCCCGAAAAGCCTTCGACGCCGCAGGTCGCCCAGCCCGCCGACACGGCAAAGCCGGCCACTCCCGCTCCTCAGCCAGCGCAGCAGGCCAAACCGGAAAACGGCGGTTCTTCAAACAAGCCGGGCGCATCGAACGGCATAAACGGCCCCGGCATACCGCCGGAGCTCATTCAAGGCATCGAGGCGGCCAAGCGCACCCAATGGTACACCACTCCCAATAAATGCCTGCAATTCGCCGGAACGGTAGCCCACGAAGCTGGCGCGCCCGACGCCGGCAAGACATATACGCAGCCGCAGGCGATATGGCCTGCCGACAAGAGGCTGCGCGGCTATTACATCAACCAGCTCCCGAAGGCCGTAGAGGCCGGCACGCTGCTGCCCGGAATGCTCATACATGTTAAGGTCCACTACGACTACGATCCGGCTTATAATCCCGTTAACGACGCGCACCACTGGTTCGTTTACGTCGGCAAAGACGCGCAGGGCGTTCCCCGCTTCACCGACAACGTCAAAAGCACCAACCTGCAGACCGCCGAACAGGTCTATAATTACATGAACGGCGGATCGGCCAAAAAATACGGCGACTCCAAATACGGCTATAACCGCCGCGTGCACGCCGTTTTTGATCCGTTCGCGTCGGTGAGATAACCAAATAACAATTAAAAACTCATGAATATATCCATACGCTTCGCCGCGGGCTATAAATTCAAAACGCCTGCGACGAAGCTGCGTTTAAAAAGCCTTAATCTCGTCGAGCGCTTTGAGCAGTTCTATTTTTTTTGCGGTTATTTTTGAAAGTTTCGTCAGAACGCCCGAAAGCGCCTCCAGTTCTTCCACGCTCGAAACATTTTCTATGTCCACAAGCAGCGATTTGATGCGTTCTATAAGCGGCCGTTCTTTCAAGCGAGGCTTTTCATAAGGCTCGCGGCCTAATTTCGCCGCCGCCTTTCGCTGAGCGCATTTCAGGATTAATTTTGCGGCGCTCTTTTGCGGCTCGGCCTGTGATTCTTCGAATATAATTTTATCTTCTTTTCCATCCCTTTTTTCCGGGGTTAGTTCCGCCTCCGGCGGAAGCGCCGCCGCCGCGGCCGGACCGGAATCGAATCCGTCTATATCTATGCCGAAAGTTTCGGCCAGGTCGCCTTCGCTGATTACCCGCCCGGAACGCGCGCCGGCTTTTTTAAGCATGTCCTCCGATTTCCTGGCGACCGCGCCTGATATGATATCGGCGATATCGGCCTTTCTGAGCGTGAAAAACAGCGAAGGGTCATTATCGAGGCGCGCGCCCACGCCGTAAAGCACGGCCGCCACATGCTTGCACATATAAGCGAAATCGGGGCAGCTGCACTCAAAGTCTATTTCCCTCGGCGAGGGGAATATGCCCCTGTCGCGGGCGGTGAACAGCGTCGAAAGCTCTCCTGGAATGCGGCCTTCCAGAAGTTCGCCGAGCGAATGTATTTTTCCGGCGCACTCCGCCGCCATGGCCTTCCATGTTTCGCGCTTCACCGGTTTTATGGATATTTCAACTTCGTATGGGTCTTTATTGCTGCCCTGCACGAGCGCATCTATCCGGCCCGGAAGTATCTTCAGATCGATCACTGCTCCGTTTCTAACATACGAGCGTCCGCGCTCGAGACGGTTATAAAAATCGGAATAGCTTTCGAGGTTCTGGCACCATTTGATCCCCCACCAGCTCGACGAAATTATTTTTCCCGCTATGACCACCGGAGCCGCGTCGCGCCCTTTTTTCCTGAGCTTTTCGAGCGCGCGCGCAGTGGCGTCTTTATCGGGTTTGTAAGATTTATATCCCCAGTAATAGCGGTCATAAAACGGCATCGTAATACTCTCCTTGTTTATACTCTTATAAATTAACGCATTACATCTTTCGGCGCCAATCGCGAACGGCCCGTCATAAGCAATACAAAAGCGCGCCCGCGAATTCGGCTCAATCAAATTCAGTTCGGTCCGCCGATAGATCGAAAAGTTTCATGAGCTGTTCGTCGCTCATTTCGGTTATGAACGATTCGGAAATATCCGGTATGGCGTCTTTTGAAAGCCTTATCTTATCTTCTATCATCAAATCTATTTTTTCTTCGAGCGTGCCTTTCGTTATAAACTTATGCACGATTACATTTTTCGACTGTCCTATACGGAAGGCCCTGTCGGTCGCCTGATTTTCCACCGCCGGGTTCCACCATCTGTCAAAATGTACGACATAGCTCGCCGCCGTGAGGTTGAGCCCCGTGCCGCCCGCCTTAAGCGAAAGCACCATGAACGGAATATAATCGGCGCCCTGAAAGCGCGCCACGACCTCTCCGCGCCGCCCGACCGGCGTTCCGCCGTGCAGCACCAGGCCGCCGCGGCCGAAAACTCCCGCCAGAAATCCGGCGAGCGGTTCCGTTATTTCCCGGAATTGAGTGAAAACCAATACGCGCTCGCGTTTTTCGCGTATGGTCTCGCATATTTCGCGAAGGCGACCGAATTTGCCGCTTTCGCTTTCGTCATAGCACTTCTGGCCCAGGTACTGATCTGGATGGTTGCATATCTGTTTGAACTTCATCAGCGACGAAAGTATTAGACCTCTTCTTTCGATCCCTTCATCAACGCTTTCGAGGGCTTCTTTAATCTCTTTGACGAGCGAGTCGTAAACAGCGGCCTGTTTTTTGCTCAGCGTAGAATATGATTTCATTTCTATCTTGTCCGGCAGGTCTGATATTATGGATTTGTCGGTTTTAAGGCGCCTTAATATGAACGGCCCCGCCGTCTTTTTAAGCCTGGAATAGCCTTCCACGGAGTCGCTCAACCGTCTGACGAACCCGGTGAATTCGGTCAGCGTGCCGAGAAGGCCGCGGTTGATGAAATCGAAGATAGACCACAGGTCGGACAGTCTGTTTTCCACCGGCGTACCGGTCAGGGCTATGCGGAAATCCGCTTTCAGGCGCTTTACCGCCCGCGTCTGTTTGGTGTCCGGGTTTTTTATATTCTGCGCCTCGTCGATTATAAGCGTATCCCAATCGATATCGCATAATTTCTGGTAGCGGTGAAGCATGGAGTACGTGGTTATTATAAGATCGTTAGCGGCGGCGGCTTTTTCGATTTCATTCGTGCCGCAGGTTTTTTCGGATTTCGCGGACGAGTGAAGCACCTGATATTTCAATTCAGGCGTGAAACGCTCGATCTCGTTCATCCAGTTGGCGATGAGCGAGGCGGGGACCACGAGCAGGTTCTTCGCATGCGCAGCCGCTTTGCCTGATTTGCCGGCGTTATCTCCTTTGCCGCGTACGCGGCGTCCGGCCGCGATGGAATTCAGCAGAGCGAGCACCTGCACGGTTTTTCCAAGACCCATATCGTCGGCCAGGCAAGCGCCCAGCCCCAGCGTTTTCATTAAATTAAGCCAGTTCAAACCTTTTTGCTGGTACGGCCGCAGCGCGCCCATAAAGTTTTTGCCACAGTCGGTGTTTTCGACGGTTTCCGGCCGGGTTAGTTTTTTTATAGTGGCCGCCAGCCATTCGCCGTTGCTTATTTCGATAACGGCCGAATTTTCGCCGTCAGCCGCGCCGGCTAATTTATCGGCGGTCATATTGAGCCGCAGTGCTTCAAAAAGAGTTATGCCTTCCCCGCCGCCGGCGGTCAGCGCGGCGCGTTCGAAAGCGGCCAGCGCCAGTTTGAGGCGTTGGGCGTCCGCCTCGACCCATTTTCCTTTTAATAACACCAGGCCGTCGCTTTCATGCGCCAGCCTTCTGAGTTCTTCGGGCGTTATACTCACGCCGCCGAGGGAAATTTCGGGTTTGAAATCGAGCAGAGTATTGAAACCGACGCGCGAAGGGGCGCTTTCGCCCACTTTTATCCTCACCGACGGAGGGCGTCTAGCTTCTTTCCACCAGTCGGGGATTCGGCAAAGAACTCCGGATTCCTCGTAAAGCGGGACTTCCTTTAAAAAAGCATGGGCCTCTTCCGTCGAAAGCGTTATCGGATGAAAAAGCTCGCCGGTTTCAAGCAGGCCGCCTATGAGCCGGCTTTTTTCGGCGGCGCGCGTTACGGCCGATATAAGCTCGAGCAGTTTTTTTCTGTCGCCGCCGAACTCGTTTATCGCGTTTTTAAGCGGCAGATGTTTAGTCCGTCCGTCTTCGCCGTGTTTTGAATAGGTGGCCATAAAAGCGAAAGGCTTCTGGCCTTTTTTGTTTTCTACCATATGGAAAAAGACGCGGCCGGCGGGATGTATCCGCGGGTTATATACGGCGAAAAAGCCGTCCGCTCTTCCGCGATACGCGCCCATAAGCCGTCTGAAAGCGCCTTCGAATATCATCGCGAAACTTTCGAGCCAGCTTTCGCCGAGGTGTTCCGAACCGTCCAGATACGGCGCGGCTTCTACAATCGCGGCGGCCTCGCCGCTTTCATAATGCACCGGCGTTTTCTCACGGAGCGTTTCGAGATCGGGATTTTTAATCAGCCGCTCGCATAGAGGCGCGGCGGCGCTTAAAAGAAAAGCGAGCGACGGCGAAACGAAAAAGCCGTTATGCCTGCCGCTAAATCCAAGCATCAGCAGGGCTTCGCCCGGGTCTTTCGAGTACAGCTCGAAAAGCCGCGCTTCAAAAGCGGCCCGCGCGGGGGTTATTTCTTCGCCGGCGGGCCGGCGCTCCAGGCAGAAACGGCCTTCGGGCTGTATTATGGCTATAAGTTCATTATTTTCTGAATTCATGGCGCAACGTCCGCATTATATAGCGGGTAAACTTTAATTTTAAATGACGAATCGGTTAAATTATATTCGATTTACTTAATGAATGCAATAAAAATTTGGCGCTTTTTTATGCCGGTAAAATGACTTTTAATCCTTCGATCACAAAACCCATAGCCGGCATGGAGATGTTCACCAAATCCCGCGCCGCGGGCCATTCCGGCCAGCCGTTCGAGACCAACGAAATGGGCTGGCTCGTTTATCCGGAAGGCATCTATCGCGCGGTAAAGGCTATCGGCCGTTACGGCGCCCATGATAAGGTCCGTATTTCACTGTCGATATATTGCATAATATCCTCAACCACCTCGGCACGCGAGTTCGTGAAAAACATTTTTTTAACATATTTCTTGATTTAATATAAAATATTTGCTATAATAAAATTGTTCAACAATTATTTTTGTTCAATAAATATTAAATAATAAAAAGGTGAACAAATGTTTAAAAATGATGTTATCGAAGAAATTATAAGTAATTTCAAGAAAAAATTCTGTTTTTTAGAGATTATATTAAAACCAGGTAAGAAAGATGGCCTTTTTGATGGTATTTTAGAAATTGTTCACGAAAAGCGAAAAAGCAAATTTAACATAATAACCAGATATAATTTTAATATGGCGGACCGGATGTGTTTGGAATACATTCGCAATCAAAGTCATGAAAATAATATAATACTTATAACGGGTCATGTATCAGCAAAAATGGCTAATATTTTAAGAAACGCAAATATATTTTTCATGGATGCTTCGGCAAACTCATACCTGAAAGCCGAAGGAATCTACATATATAATTACGATAAATCAAGTTTTAAATCTGTACCTTATAAAAAAGCCGGAAGCGTATTTTACTCTACCGGTCTCAAATTAATATTTAATCTGCTGATTTCCAATGAATTGTTAAACGATAATTATAGAAAAATATCTGAAATTGCGGACATTTCACTTGGATCGATAGGCTGGATTGTTCACAGATTAAAAGCTGAAGGATATATAATAAATACTGAGCATGATAAAATACTTGTTAATAAAAAAGAAATACTAAAAAAATGGATTGAAAATTATCCAGAAAAATTGAGGCACAAATTAATAAAAGGCAGATATAAATTTTTGAATTTCGAATCATATAAAAATTGGAAAAATATAGTCTTATCACACCCTCAATCATTATGGGGCGGAGAAACTGCCGCAGAAAAAACGACAGGATATTTAAATGCCAAAATAATAACTATTTACTCAAAAGAAGATCATTTGGAACTAGTAAAAAAACTCCGGCTTGTCCCTGACAATAAAGGCAACGTTGAAATATTAGAAATGTTCTGGGACCCATATTATCTCAGCAAAAATGACGAAACTGTTCCGCCTTTATTGGCATACGCCGACTTAATGATATCAGAAAATGAAAGAAATATCGAAGGGGCCAAGATAATATATGACAAATACTTATCGCAAAGCTTTAAGTAAACTGCCGATGAAAGGGTTAGACAATTTTTTTGAAATAATCTATGACAAATTCAAAGAATTGAAACTTGAATTCTATGTTGTTGGC
>Ga0116186_1004602_pt1 | contig 11171 bp, 10 predicted proteins | sample AD_JPNNA4_MetaG_FD_89806 | JGI IMG/M metagenome (GOLD analysis project Ga0116186, IMG submission 89806) | Active sludge microbial communities of municipal wastewater-treating anaerobic digesters from Japan - AD_JPNNA4_MetaG | ecosystem: Engineered > Bioreactor > Anaerobic > Digestate | place...
CCGCCTGAGCCACCCGAACCGCCTGAGCCACCCGAACCGCCTGAGCCACCCGAACCGCCTGAGCCACCCGAACCGCCTGAGCCACCCGAGCCACCCGATCCTCCCCCTCCTGGATAAATCGTTCCATCTTCGCCCGTGTAAGTCGTTCCTGCCGCGGTCGCCGCCTGGTCGATCAGACTTTTGAATGAGTCGGTTCGTGTCCAATAATTGTCGTTGCCGTAACAATCGGCCCCCCGCGACGTCACACCAAATACCGCTCCCTGCTGCGAAATGGCAGGTCCTCCCGAATCTCCCGAGCAGATCGACTGCCCCCCACGAAAATCATTGCCATAAACGATCTGACTCACCGTCACTCCGTCTCGATAATATCGTCGCCCCGATGAATTCGGATTGTTCGGATTCGTCAGCCCATAGCCTACGGCCTTGAACGTTTCCCCAATGGTGGGCGCAGACGAGACACGCACACGAACCGGTGTGAGCGACGATATCGGGCTGGAAAGCCGAATGAGGGCAAGATCGTGACCGCAAAGGCCCTTGCTCCCATCATGATACACTTGCGCTCCTTGGGCGATGGCTTGGGGATTTCCCGAAAGCGGGTCGTAACCTTTGAGGATATACAATTCGCTGGCGCTGAATTCCCCCGTGACGTCGTTGACGCAATCGACATACTCGTTGGTGTTGGACACGCAATGCCGCGCCGTGAGCACGATATTGGGAGCGATGAGCGTGCCCGTGCAGATCGATTGGTAGTATGGGCCTTGGTGAAACACCATCACGATGGAGTCATTCGACGTGCTGGTGTCGAGCGTTCCGTTGATGATGGGGTCGAACCGCTGGGCTACCAGCTCGAAATCCGGCTCGTAGGAACTGCAAGCCGCACCCGCGAATGCCACCAGCAAGCACGATCGAAGCCTCGAGCGCATCTTTCAATCATAACGGTTTAGCGATGGTTGCACCACGGCTACAGAAAAGATGCTGCGCTCGGATAAGACACCGTGCGACACTGTAAGCCTGATACCGACCGAATCGAATCATTGGAAAGCGGCATTGCTCTAGACTTGCATTTCCGGCAAAATCACTTCGTATGGGCCTTCGGGAGCCATTTTGTTGCGCCTTTTTCCTCAGCGTCGCGAGCAATTCCCTGGGTTGCGCGAATGTGCTGGGATTCGACGATATCTCTTTCGAGCAAGGAGATGGCGTAGCCCGTGGGCCCGTTACCTCAGCGGAATGTGGGAAGATATCAGCGTCTTCGATGGCATGCGCGACTTGCGTCAGTGATTTCTGCTGCGATATCGCCAAAGCATGCGGCGAGCAAACACCGTGCGCACGGCTGGCGGCCTGTCGAATGAGATGCACGGTCGACGATATCGCATGCTTGCACGATTGTGGGGTCCAACATTTCGATGGGATGACGTCGTGGAAGGAATTGGATGGGTGCGAGTCACAAAGCTGTGCGCAAACGTGCGTTCGATGAATCAACCGAGGGGTTGCACGAGGTAGCCCAGTTGCACCTCGTAGTGGACGTTACCGATTTGTAGCGTGCTCGACGATAGCGTGGCCCCCATCGTCAGCAATTCCGAAAGCGGCATGATGCGCCCCGTCATGCCGAAAACATCATGCCCTTTCGAAGATCCGAGAACGCGCAACGCATCGCGAAGAACGAACCGAGAACCGTTGGCTACCGTGAGCAATGCGCCGTCGAGACTCGCGCGCTGCGTTCGTACCCGCGCGTCGATATCCGCCACGGATTGGAAAAAGATGGTGCGCTGTCGCACACCCGTATCGTTCGTATCCTCCGGATAAGACGGGAACCGACTGGGATGAGGAGAAGGATGAATCATGCGTCCTTGGTGGTGGTTACGAAAGTAACCGCATAGCCCCGAACAGAAGCAGCCTTCGTGCCAATGAACCCTGGATCTGGAGGAGTCGGTAAAATAATATGTAAAAACAAGTGGTTATCGTTTGCGCCTAGAGGTTGGGGAAGGCCCAATCCACGCCGATTGCGGTTGAATCATGTCAGACAAGCCACGCGACCGTGACACCATCGCCACCCTCGCCGCTTTGACCGGGGCGGAAACGTTGCACGTAACCGTTCGTCTGAAGAGCGGAGCGAATCGCGTTTCGCAACGCTCCCGTGCCATGACCATGAATGAGAAAAGCCACCCGTCGCCCCTCGTTGAGACATCGGTCGAGAAATTGCTCTGCCATGGCCACGGCCTCTTCGGCACGCAATCCTCGTAAATCACAGGTGTTGTCTGAAGTTTGAAGCGGCAAATCCGGGTCCGCTGCAGCGTCGAAAAAGCGTGCGGGCTTGACGTTGGGACGAACGTTGCGGGCGGGAGCGGGCGTATCTTCGGATGCTCCTACGCCCCTAAGCTCATCGATATGGGCCAGGACTTTGACCGCACCGAGGGCGACACGCACTTGCCCTTGTTTGAGCACATCAACGATTTGCGCCTCTGCCCGCAGTCTCGGAACATACTCGCGTTGGCCCGGCCCAATCATCTCCGGCGACAACGGTGTCGTGGATGCTGTGGTCTTGGCCTGCACAGGTTCGAGTTCTCCGCCCATCGCAACTTTTTGCGCCACGGCATCGACGGTTCGCTTGATTTCTTTCAGCGCTTCTTCGTTGAGTTTTTTGCTTCGTAAGCGCTGCTGCGCCATGCGAAGCTCCTCTCGCGCTCGCTGTATGGCAGACAACAATCCTTGTGTGTGTTCGGACAATAATTTGTGCTCTCGACTTCGCTGCTGTTTCAGTTCCGCATCCAACTCCCGTCGACGAGCTTCCGCCCACTGTTTCTCTCTTTCCGCGGCCGACCGGGCGAGTTCCAAAGCCCGACGCTCGTCGTTGAGCTTTGCCACCAGGCTGTCGAATCCCTGCTCTGCCACGGCCAGGTATTGTTGCGCGCGTTCGAGAACGTACGATGGCATGCCGAAGCGACGGGCGATCGCAAGCGCGCTGGAGGCTCCGGGCAGCCCCGTGGCCAGCGAAAACGTCGGACTCATCGAAGACATATCAAACCCGACCGATGCATTACGAAATCGATCGTCTCCCAAGGCCAACGCTTTGAGTCCTTCGTAATGCGTCGTACAAGCTACCGCCGCCCCACGCGCACAAAGACCGTCGAGCACTCCTGTAGCAAGCGCTTCGCCTTGCCGCGGATCCGTTCCTGTCGCGATCTCGTCAAGAAGCACCAACGTGCTAACGTCCGCGGTTTCGAGAATGCCGGCCAAGTTTCGAACCTGCGCGCTGAACGTCGATAGGTTCTTCGAAATGCTTTGGTCGTCGCCCATGTCGGTGGCCACCCTGTCGAACAATCCGACGCGAGACCTGGGGTCGCAAGCGATGGGAAGGCCCGCGCGGATCATACATGCGGCAAGACCAAGGGTTTTCAGGACGACTGTTTTTCCCCCCGCGTTGGGACCGGAAACAATGAGTGCGTGCCCGGACTCCACCTTCATGTCCGAGGGGATCACTTTCACTCCGTCGAGTTGAAGCAAGGGGTGACGCGCCTGAATGAGATCCATCACCGGCGTTGGTTCGAAGTGAGGAAAACACAAGTCCAGATCCTGTGCCAGGACCGCTGCGGCCGCTTTGAGTTCGGCGTGGGCAAGAGCGGATTCCGCAGCCGCTACAGCCTCGATCTGCTCTCGGATCATCTCCGACAAACGTGTCGTAATTGCAACTTGCTCGCGCTCGATCTGCGCATCGACCACCTTGAGTTTGTTGCCCAGCGCAATGATGGCCCGCGGCTCCATGAACAAGGTTTGACCGCTCGCGCTCGTGCCATGCACGATACCGATGAACCGCTCGTGCGAATCCACACGCACCGGCAATACGAATCGCCCCTGCCGCTCCGTGTAGAAGTCGTCTTGCAACGTCGACGCGTAGCGCTGCATGATGTCATGGAGCTTGTCGAGAAGACGCTGCCGTGTGGCATGGCGCTCCTGTCGAAGCTCTCGCAGACGCGACGAAGCCCGATCGCTCCAGGACCCATCGGGTTCGAAACAGGGTTGGATCTGGTCGATGAGGCTGTCGAGTTGGGGATCGGTGGCGCAAGACTCATGCAAAAGTGGCGCGCGACTCTTTTGTTCCTGCAAAAAACGTTGTAAATACCGAGCCTTAGATAATAGCTGGGCAACGCTTAGCAGTTCGTTGGGCGTCAGAGCGCCACCCGCCCGAAGCCGCTCCAGGATGGGCGATAAGATGGGAGCCCCCCCCGTCGGCAATGGTTTTCCCGCCTGCAGTAACGCGTACGCTTCCTTCACCTGCCCAAGCGCTTGCGTGACTTGCTGTCGAGTTGCGCAAAATGTCAGGTCAAGAGCCGCCCGGTGTCCCAACGGACCTTTCGCCCGCTGGGCCAGCGCTTCGAGCACACGACCCCACTGCAGATCAGAACAAGTCTTTTCCGAGCAGATAATGGCAGACGAGGATCCTGAAGCGTAGGAAGACATCTCGAGGCTGCTAGGCATGAGCAGCCTGGGTAACCCTAGATCTCAGCACGCACGCGCTTGCGACGCCTTCGCGCTGCTTCGCTCTCCTTCTTGCGGCGTTTGACCGACGGCTTCATATAATGACGTCGTCGCTTGAGTTCGCGAAGGATACCTTCCGCGGCCATTTTGCGCTTCAGGTGTTTGATTGCACGCTCGATCCCCTTATCACCGACGGTGACCTCGAGGGGTTTACACTGCACTGCCTCGGACGGCATTTTGATTCGAACCTCCAAAGGGAAAGGACGCGGGACCATGCCAGAGGAAAGCGTGGTGGGCAAGCCTCGTGAGCGATGGGGGGTATTTTTTTGCGGCTGACGGGGGGCTTTGATACGTTTTCGTCGTCGGCCGCCGTCAGGGAAGGCAATCGGAGGTAGGCGCTCCGTGGATAATCCATCGGACGATCGCCCGCGTTTCGTGGGCCGATAGGTGGCCTTCCAAGGGCATTGGTTCACCGTGAACGAACCAGGAACGCAATCGAGAAAGTTCGTCGTAAGAGGGGGGACCAGAAGGTGTCAGCCCCCCAAGCCACGGATCGGGGGTATCGCCATCGTGCAGCCCCGGATGGTTTTGGGGATGAATCAAAAGCTTATACACCAAGTAGCTGTTTGCTGCGTTCCCGGGGTCGATCCGCGGCATATCGTCGCCAAATCGGCTTGGTGTGCTCGCTGTCGCCGACACCGAGGCGCCCGTCATGGTTTGGCGCGCCACGACGCGAACGGCTGTCGTTTGCAAAGCGGTTCGCGTGGAAAGCCCCAACCCCAGGGCGGGAGAAGAACCGTGGCATCCCGCACGCCCACACGATGACCGCAATACCGTGGCCACGGCAGGTAACGCATCACTGCCTTCGTCCTGTTCACAATAGCGAACGGGCGGCAATCGATCGTCGCGAGGCTCTGATTCACGCTCGCCCGTCATGAAAGAATAGCTTTCCGTTTCTTTCAGGGGCGCGCCATCAAAAGCTCGAAAGCCCGTCATGTCGCCGTCATCTTTGGGAGAAAAAAGTCGAACCGTATGCAAGGTGGAAGGGACCCACCGAGAACGAGCGGTCAATTGAAAGACCACGAGCCGGTCGAAGGGGTCGTAGACAGGCTCAAAAAAAAATGTGGGACCTTTGGGAAGCCCAGCGTCCGGGTCGATGATGCTGGGGGTGACAAGGATGGATTGGCGTACGACGCTTGCAGGCCGCAGGTATCGGTTGAAGCGCAAGCGAAGGGCCCGTTCGAGGGGAAAGGACGATTCGGAGGGCTGAGGTTCGGATTCGAGGACGAGCAATTCAGGCGGGTCGAAACGCGAGTCCGGTGCGTCGCGATCGCAAGCAAAAAGCGCGGCGATGAGGCATGCGATGAATAGATGTGTGGAAATAGGAACGGTGAATAACCGTTTTTTCGTGGTTCGAACGCGATGGGCGCTCGATGGCGAAGCTGGTTGGCTCAGGAATCCGAATACATATTCAAGGCTTCGTGGATGACTTCCGTTCGAATTCCGGTGGAAATACTGTCTTCCAAGCAATCCGCCAGGGTGAGCAACATCTCGTCCACCCCGTTTTCCTCTATGATTTTCGTCAAAAGCCGCCTCGCTTCCGGACTGTCGTCCTCGCGTAGAAAGTTTCGGACCGTCTCGAGTGAAATGTCGCCCTGGAAGTCGAGATACATATTCTCCAGAAGGTACAGCGTTAGCTCCTCCACAGGCGTCCTCCTTGCACAACATTGCGCTGGGTAACCTCAGGCATGGTTCGCTATACCCGCCCGACCGGGTGGTCGGCAAGGAGTAATCGCGGCTTGCTGCCCCGGGCGTTGCCTTATTGCTCATCGACAGCGGAAAATAAGCGCATCGTCAGGGTCGTGGCAAACGAAACAAGGGCGAGGATTTCTTGCCAACGCCGATGCGCATCGAGAAGAAAAACCGGCAGGATGCGGATTGACCCCAATTCCTCCACCACCTCGCGTGGCATGACATCCTACACAATCGCGTTCCCCATGACAGCCGACACAAGCAGGTAAGTTTCGTCTTGCTTCCACCGAATGATGCCGACCGGTGATCGGAGTCGAAACGAATATCGCCGCTGGTGGATGAACCCTTCCTCGATGGGCCCGATTCCATCCGGGGCCGGTGAGGGTTACTCCCGCACGCAGGTGACAGTTTTTGCAAAATGACTCGTGATGATGGCACGAGTTGCAACGCTGCGCGCTTTGCTTCGCCGCTACCGCATGCATCGATAAATAATCATTCGGATGCACCTGCCGCGGACGCTCTCGTCCATCATGGCAACGAAGGCAATCCGCTTCGCTATGACACCGCGCACAAAAACGCGAATCGTTTGCCGCCACCACCGCATGGGTATGAACGAAATCCGGACCATGCTCGACCGCGCCCATCCACCGCGGTGGCAGCAGTTTTCCTGAAGGAAACGAGGTTTGAAGACGTCCGGATGCGGTTGTCAAATGGCACGTGGGGCAACCGGCCTTCGCATCCCCACGGGATCCGTCGGGAAGGCCGTGGCAAGTCAAGCATTTTTGCATGCGTGGCAGATGATCACGGGATGTTTTCCCCACGGTTTGCACCGCCCCATGACATTGCGCACAACCGATATTTCTCGCCGCATGGACGCGATGATTGAAGTGCAACCGAGCCGAGGGAACCACCGATCGCCGTACCCGATTCGCTTCGTTTGCTTCATAACCTTCATGGCAAAAAGCGCATTCCGTGGGCTGTTCCGCCGCCAGGTCCCGGTGATTCGTCCCATGGCATCGGTCACACGCCGCCACCGACCAGCCTACCCGCTTCGCTGTGCTGTCACTCGTTTTGGCGGAAGGATGGCAATGAAGACAGGTAGCCCCCCGCTGATGGTGCGCCGCATGATCGAAACGAATGGGAATCGTTCGAGCAGGAAAGATCAATTCACTCGGACTGCTTCCGCCGCCGACCGACGAGGAAACCTGCTTCGCGGGGGCTACAACCCCACCGGCACGGGCCAACGCTCTATCGCCGGACATCGCCGCCAAGCCCGCCGCAATCAGCAAACTCACGCCCAGCCATACAACCTGGATTCGACTCGTTCTCACCGGCTCACCAGCAATTGCAACGAGGCCAGAATGCGATATCGCTGACCTACCAACTCGTTCGTGTCATGCTCCCATTCGAGGCGCGCCATCGTTTCATCCCCCACTCGAAAACCACCCCCAAGCACATAGCCCAAGGACGTCGTCGAACGATCCGTACGCATCGCATCACGCCAATCCGCCACACTCACCCGTCCCGATACCAAAAACCGATCCTCGAACCACTGATCCGCAAAAACATCGACCCCATCGCGGCTGCCGCGCTCCCCTCGGTCCGTAAGACTTCCCATTCCTACTCGCCCACCGTCGTGATCATGACGCACCGAGGCCCGACCCAGCACATCGAGCATCGTGGTAGACGTTTCGCTTTCGATATCCACCCAACGAACTCCACCCGCGACCGCCAGCCGCCAACGATTCGTCAGCCCCACATCACCGCGCCCCAACAAGGTCGTCGTTGGTTCCGTCGAAAAAAAACTCCAGATCGAATCACCATCGAACGTGGGAATCACGTGGTCGACGTCGATGCCGGTCGTTAGCCATGAGGTAACGAATCCATCGAGCGTGGCGTACCAAGATGTGATTTGCGCTCTCGGGAAGTCGTGGATCAATCCGGTTCGCAAGGCTCCCAGCTCTTCGACAAGGGCGTCGGCGGATACACCGAGACGCTCCTGGGAGATGCGCATTCCATCGGTGGTCGAAGGCATTCCCGCGATCTTCAGAAAACGGGCTGGTGGCGACTTTGCCTGTATTCCATACGCGACGATACGCCACGCGAGCGTGAACGACCGGCAGGTCGATGCTTTCGAGCACGAATCCGTGGGCGGGAGCCAATCCTGCCTCGAGAAATTCAGGATACGCATTGGCATCGAGGGAGGTTCGATCGCCGCGCCATACGCCGTCTCTTTCGAATCGACCCGTGGAAAGGGGTAGCCCCGCACGTTGTTCAAAGCCTCCGTAAGCTTCGAGGGCGAGAAATACCGGTAGTTCGGCGCGAAGCAGCGCACCATCCAACGACCACCACCCCAGCGGATCGACGATGATTTGTCGTCCTAGCCTGGCGCTCAACCAGCCTCCCGCGAGGTTGCGAATATCGAAGTAGCCGATCACCAGATCGACCGGCGCCCGTTGCAGTCCCGGAACGAAAGCCGATGGGTAATCCGCGTAGTTGCTTTCGAACGGTTGGATCGCGAAGTCCGCATCGAGGCGCATTCGCATGTGAAACGACATGTCGAGGCCCGAGGAAGCAGCGGCATTTTCGTTTTCGCCAATGCCCACGACATGCAAGCCAAGGGTTTGCAAAAACCGACGACGGGACAGGACCGGGTCCCCCCACGCATTGCGAAGTTGATAGCCTTGCGCCGTCGTTTCAGAATCGACTTCGACTTCAAAAGCCTGGGCGGCAGCAGCCCACGAGCCTGCCAAGCAGAAAGTCGCTACGGTCGCCCAATGCCGCGGGGCGCGTCGTCGAAGCATGGCTGTCGCACAATCCAGCGGACCGGCAGAGGTGTCAAGCGTGGGTGCCAACACGGGTCAGCATATCGCCCAGGACCGAATAAAAACGCTGAACCGATGAAATACTCACGCGTTCTGTGGGTGTATGTGCGTTCTCGATCCGGGGACCAAAAGAAATCATGTCGATTCCCGGCAATCGCTCACTCAAAGGACCGCATTCGAGCCCACCATGAATGACCGTGCAGCGAGGCCTGGTCCCATACACCTTCTCAAACGCCGCAAGCGCAAGGGCCATCGCCGTGGATTGTTCATGCACATGCCAGGGTCCGTACGCCGACGTCTCCTCCGTGGCCGCTCCCGCAAGCCTGGATACCGCATCGATCTGATTCAATACGCCATCGAGACTCCATTGCAGCATCGAACGACTACTCATCGTCAAGGTGACACGATCCACGTCCGTCCGAACCGACGCAAGATTCGTGGAACTATGCACCTGGGTTGGATGGGCTCGACTCATGGCAAGCACACCGTGAGGCAATGCGTTGAGCAATCGAACGAGTCGTCGCGTGGATGAGCAATCGAAAGGGGAAACGGAAGGGGTGGCGGTACGTTCGAGCATGACCCGCAGACCGGAATCGACCACCCCGATTTCCCGCATGAAGGCTTCGCTCACTTCATCGATCAATTGTTGAGCGCGCGACAAATATTTTTCTGGGGCAAAAAATACCGCATACGCCTCTCGCGGTATCGTCGTCGACTTATTTCCCCCCTCGATTCTCTCCACGTAAATCTCTTGTTCGCGCAGGTAACGGCGCAAAATTCGCGCAAGAATTCGGATGGCGTTTCCTCGGTTTTCATGGATCGAAAGACCCGAATGTCCCCCAAGCAGCCCCCCCACACTCAGTTTGACGGGGATATGCCCTTCTGGGGCCATGGCCCGACGCGCCCCATATTCGATTTCCGTATCGCATCCCCCAGCGCATCCGATCACGATCTGATCATCATTTTCCGCATCTAAATTCAATAAGATACGTCCGCGAACCAACGTGGGATCGAGCTGTTTCGCGCCGCTCAAACTCCCTTCCTCGTCGACCGTGAATAGCAACTCGATGGGTCCATGCTCGACCGTCGTATCTTCACACACCGCAAGAGCTGCCGCGACGCCAATGCCGTTGTCGGCGCCGAGCGTGGTTCCCTTGGACGATACCCAATCACCATGGACCGATACATCGATGGGAGCGCGACTGAAGTCGAAATCACTGCCCACTTCCTTTTCGCACACCATATCGAGATGCGCTTGCAAAACCACGATAGGTTGCCCCTCCCGGCCTTGGCTCGATGGTACTTGCAAACAAATATTGCCTACCGCATCCCGTCGCACCCCCCAACCCATGCGTTTGGCATTCGCCTCAATATATTCGATCACCTTGCTTTCATCGCCAGAAGGCCGGGGAATGGCTCGAAGCGAATCGAAATGTTTCCACAGACCGATGGGTTCCAAGTGGCTCAGCGGGCTCGTCACGGGTTCTCTTTCCTTTCGCGATGGGTTCTCCACCCTCTGTTGCCGGAATTGTCACGACGATGGATCGGAAGCAAGCTTTGTCGCTGCCTGCCCTTGACGAATTCGTTGACCCTGCCGTGTTCCCATTCCAGTCTTTGCCCACGATGAACGATAAGTCACGGACCATTTCCAGGTTTCGTACCGGCAGGCCGATGGTACTTCTGATGGGATTGACCGCTTGTTCTGGCCTGGCGAAAGAAGATCCGCAATCGCCGACCCCCGCCGACCCCAGCCTCGCGGCTTCGAGTATCGTCATCTGCCCCAAGGATAGCTCCTACGATCCCGGCCGTAACGGTTGCTTGGCGGCCTCTTCTGCGCCTTCGGCGTCCCAAGCAGCCACCCCCGCTTTCCGCGCCTCGCCTCCCTCTGAGCCGGTAGAAGAAGAACCGAACGAGCGAGACATGCAAGATGAAGACTGATTTCACCGTTTTCTGCGCATCCCCTATTGCTAGTTGCTAGTTGCTAGTTGCTAGTTCCTAGTTCCAACTAGTACTACAGCCACGAAGCACGTTCCGCTTATTTATGGAAATAAATTGGTACCCTCAAGCGTTGGGCACGCATGAAGCCAGTGCAGGTCAGCAAGCAGGAACGCCGCAGACTCG
>Ga0116186_1004603_pt1 | contig 11170 bp, 9 predicted proteins | sample AD_JPNNA4_MetaG_FD_89806 | JGI IMG/M metagenome (GOLD analysis project Ga0116186, IMG submission 89806) | Active sludge microbial communities of municipal wastewater-treating anaerobic digesters from Japan - AD_JPNNA4_MetaG | ecosystem: Engineered > Bioreactor > Anaerobic > Digestate | place...
CCGCTCCCCGGACGTGATCGTGAACGGGAACGGTCACACCATCTCGGGCAACGGACTCTTCAACACCTACGGGGTCTCCGCCTACCGTCGCGACGGGTCACTCTCGAACGTGCTGGTCGCCAACCTGGCGATCGAGAACTTCTACTACGGGTGCTCGTTCTGGAATACGCACGGGGGAAGGATCGACCAGGTGACGGTCCGGAGAACCACCTATGGCATCCTCCTCCAGTCCTCCACCGGAAACCTGGTCCACGCCTGCGACGTGACCGATAACCGCCAGGGGGGCATCCTCCTGCTCGCCGCTTCCGACGGCAACATCCTCTTCGGGAACCGTGCGGATCGCCAGAACTGGGGCGTGTACCTCTCCTCCTCCGAGCGGAACCGGGTGATCTCGAACCGGGTGGAGGGCAACCTGATCTCCGGCATCACCCTCTTCTCCGCCGGGAACTCCACGATCGCGAACAACTACCTGAACAACACGGGGAACGCGGGTTTCGAAGGCAGAACGCTGCCGAACAGCTGGAGTGTCAATCTCTCGATCGGGCAGAACATCATCGGGGGCAGGCTGATCGGCGGGAACTACTGGGCGAAGCCCGACGGCACCGGGTTCTCGGAGATCACGCCCGATGACGATGAAAACGGGATCTGCAACAGTCCGTACAACCTCGCTGAAGGGAACGTCGATCAGTACCCCCTCCACGGGCGGAACGCCTCCGCTGGGTACATCCCGATCACCGGCCCGGTCGTGATCACGGAGCCCGGACGCTACCGTCTCTTCAACGATATCCAGGCGAATACCGCGATCGGGATCGAGATCCGCTCGTCCGACGTTGAGATCGAGGGAGCCGGGTACCGGCTCACCGGGACCAGGAGCGGCGGTGCCGGCAGTCCCCACACCTACGGCATCCTCGCCTACAACACCTCGATGCCGCTCTCGGGGGTCCGGATCGCGAACCTCACGGTGCAGGGATGGTACTTCGGAACATCGTACCGCTCGGTCCGCGACAGCGGGATCGACCGGATCAATGCCGTGGGAAATGCCTACGGCGTGGTCCTCGCGGGCTCCAGCACGGTACGCGTCGGTTCGGTGACGGCGAGGGGTAACGAGCAGGGCGGCGTCCTCCTCCTCGAGGGGTCGTCGCACAACGCGATTGAGAACGTCACCGCCGAAGAGAACCTCTGGGGGCTGTATCTCTCGGGATCGGATGCCAACCGGATCACCCGATCGCACATCGGGAACAATACGATCTCCGGGATCGACCTGGTCTCCTCGGGAGAGAACCTCATCGCGGACAACGCCCTCATCAACTGGAACAACACCGCCCTCCAGGGCACGATCCGGGCGAACACCTGGCACCTCGACCCGGCGCCCGGGCCGAACATCATCGGTGGAAAGAGCATCGGGGGCAACTATTACGGGTCCCCCGACGGGCGAGGGTTCTCTGACCTGGTCCCCGACCGTGACGGCGACGGGTACTGCGACACCCCGTATGAAGTCGGCGCCCTGAACCGGGACCCGTACCCCCTGGCCCCACCCTGGAACGAGCCCTACTTCCCGGTGACGGGACCGACCGTGATCGCGAGCCCGGGCCTCTACCGGCTCGAGGGCCCGATCACCCTCGGCGGGGCGGCAACCGGGATCGAGATCCGGTCATCCAACGTGATCCTGGACGGCGGCGGGTATTCGGTCACCGGGTCGCGATCCGCGAACAGCAACGGGATCCTCGTCTCGGGCCAGGAGAACGTGACGATCCGGAACCTGACCGTCTCGAACTGCCACACCGGGGTACACCTCTTCGGGACGAACGGCTCGACCGTCCACGACGTGACGACCGATAGCAACGACTTTGGGGTTGCCGTGCTCGAATCGCGGGCGGTCCGGATCGAGGACTCGACGACCGGGTCTAACACCCTCGCAGGCGTCTCGTTCGAGAAGGTGACGGAATCCATCGTCCTGAACGTCTCCGCGCATCAGAATAAGTACGGGATCACGCTCGGTCAGTCGGCCAACTGCGTCGTCCGGGACTCGCGGACGAACGAGAACGACTTCGGCGTCCACCTCACCCGGGACCAGGGGAGCGTTGTCACCAACCACACGGCAAGAGACAACAAACAGTTCGGAGTGCATGTGGTAGACGGGTCCTCGGGCACGCAGGTGGACCATGGTGAAGCCTTCAAGAACGGGGTGGGGCTCAGGGTCGAGCAAAGTTCTGGTATAAAGATCTCGGGGTTGAACGTGTCCAACTCGACCGGTTTCAACGTCACTATCCCCGGGGATATTCCGGACTCGTATCGAAACATAAGTGTTCCGGGATACGGGATCGCGGTCGTCGGGTCCCCCGACGTCCTCCTCCAGTCATGCATCGCCTCGAACGGCACCTACGGGTTCGATCTGGTCGGATCCGACCGCACGTCGATCGCCGGTTGCCGCGCGGACGGCAACGACTACGCCGGGGTGCTCGTCGACGCCTCTCCCGGGTCGAGCGTCTCGGACGGCAGGTTCGCCTCGAACGGCGGGGCGGGGGTTCACGTGAACGGCTCGGACCGCTGTACCCTGACGGGGAACACCCTCACAGGGAACTCGGTCGGATTGCGCCTGGAGCGAGCAAGGGAGACGCGGATCACCGGCAACACGGTCGAGAAGAACGACTGGACCGGGATCGCGCTCTTCCCGGGCGCGGACGCGAACACGCTCTCGAACAACCAGGTCAGGAGCGAAAAGAGTGCGATACGCCTCACCTCCTCGAAGGAGAACAGGATCGTCAACAACGTCCTGATCGGCACGCCACCGGTCGACCTCTCCCCCGACTCCCGGCCGAATACCTGGCAGAGCCAGCCGATCGCCGCGACCAACATCATCGGCGGACCGTCCATCGGCGGCAACTACTACGGGAGGATCGGTGGACCGGGCTTCTCGAACGTGACGATTGACGACAACCACGACGGGTTCTGCGACCTGCCCTACACGATCGGCGAGGGAAACGTGGACACCCTCCCGCTCGCACCGTGGACGGCGGTACCGACCCCCGTTCCGGTGATCCCCGCGATCGGCGTCGACGGACGGGCGGGGATGGCCCCGTACACCGTGCGGTTCCATGATGAGTCGACCGGGCACCCGACCCGCTGGTCCTGGTCGTTCGGCGACGGTGCGACATCGGCGGAACAGCACCCGGTGCATACCTACACGGAACCCGGCATCTACACGGTCACCCTGGTCGCCGAGAACGGACTGGGACCGGTCTCGAAGACCGAGCGAAAGTTCATCACCGTCTGGGGCACCGCCCCCTCGAAACCGGTGGCGAACTTCATCGTCCACCAGGCGAGAGGGGAGACCTATTTCCCGGTCGTCTACGACGGGAACGGCGTCTCCGGCACGGCGCCGCTCAGCGTCCGGTTCAACGACACCTCGGTCGGGTACCCCGAGCAGCGGGTCTGGTCCTTCGGTGACGGTGCGACCTCCCACGAGCAGAACCCGGAACACCGGTACACCAGCGAGGGGACCTACACGGTCACGCTCCTCGTCAGGAACAGCTTCGGGGAGGACACTGAGGTGAAGACGGGGCTCGTCACCGTCAGGCGTTATATCCGGACGATGCCGAACGGATGAGAGAACGGTGCAATCGGTTCCGCGTCGCACCGGAACGGGTCGTACCAGGGGGGACAACCTCTCGGTCGTCGCAGGCGCAGCAGGGTATCGGCGCACATCTCGGGGAGGGGCGAACAAATGGATCGGTCCCGCCGACGCTCCATTCATCCCCGGGAGGGACGATCGATCGGATCCTCCGGGTTCGCCGGTTTCCGGCGGCGGGGGGAGAGAACAGGACGGGGATGGAGACTTCCCGGAGAGGTATATCCCCGTCCTGCGGTTCGGATCGAAAGTCGCAGAGGTTTTAGTCCGAGTCGAGCGGGGAGAACGCCTCCTTGGTCACCTTCCCGAACCGCTCGGTGAGCCGGTCGTCGATCGCGCAGACCGGGCAGGTATAGTCGTCGGGCAGGTCCTCGAACTTTGTACCGCGCGGGATTCCCCGGTGGGGTTCGCCGCGTTTTTCATCGTAGACGTATCCGCAGTACCGGCAGATGTACTTGGTCGGGACCCACTCCTCGAACGCCCACGCCCCGATCTTCCCCTTACCCTGGACCCCGCAGAGGGCACAGACATAGGTATCGGGAAGGTCTTCGAACTCGGTGCCGGGCGGGATCCCCTGCCTCGGTTCGCCACGGAGCGGGGAGTAGATATACCCGCAGAACCTGCACTTGAATCGTCGTACAGCCATTGAAGTCCTCCTGGTGACGAGTAGTAGCCGTCCCCCGGTATTATACCTGCTGATGGTGCACAGGATCAGCGGATCGGATGACACCACTCGACCAGCCGGAGTTCCTACCCATGAGCCGCCGCGAGCTCGATCGCCTTGGGATCGACGAGATCGACGTGCTGCTCGTCTCGGGGGATGCCTACATCGACCACCCGTCCTTCGGAACCGCGGTGATCGGGCGGGTCCTCTGGGATGCCGGGTTCACCGTCGGCGTCTGCACCCTGCCCGTGGCGGGGACGGATGACCTTCTCCGGCTCGGTCGGCCCAGGCTCTTCGTGTCGGTCACCTCCGGGGCGGTCGACTCGATGGTGAACCACTACACCCCGAACCTGAGACGCCGCTCCCGCGACGCCTATGCGCCAGGAGGCGTACCCTCCCGACCCGACCGGGCGGTCCTGGTCTACGCCGACCGGGTTCACGCCCTCTTCCCGGGCACACCGGTGGTGCTCGGGGGGATCGAGGCGTCGCTCCGCCGATTCGCCCATTACGACTACTGGTCCGATACGATCCGTGGTTCAGTCCTGGCCGACGCACCGGCGGAGATCCTCGTGTACGGTCCGGGCGAGCGGCAGGTGGTCGAGATCGCACGCCGGCTCGATTCAGGCGAGGAGGCGCGGGACCTGCGCGACATCCGGGGTACGGCATGGCGGTGCGCCCCCAGGGAGTGGAGGGGATCGATAGCTGACGGTGTGGTCGAACTGCCATCGCTCGACGCGGTGCGTGCCGATCTCACCCTCTTCTCCCGTACGCACGCGATGATCGCCGCCGGAATGAACCCGTATTCCGCCCGCCCGATGGCGCAGCCCCATCCCAAGACCGTGGTCGTCCAGAACCCACCCCCGCACCCGTTCGCCCCCGCCGAGCTCGACCGAATCTACGAGTTGCCGTTCACCCGCCGGCAGCACCCCTCGTACACCCTGCCCGTACCCGCGCTCGAACCCGTGCGGTTCTCGATCACGACCCACCGAGGCTGCTTCGGTGACTGCGCCTTCTGCGCGATCTCCTGCCACCAGGGCCGGATCGTCCAGTCGAGGACGGTCGAATCCATCGTCCGCGAGGCCGAACGCATGGCGCGGATGCGGGAGTTTCGCGGCGTGATCCAGGATGTCGGAGGACCGAGCGCCAACATGTTCGGCCTCAGTTGCCCCCGCTGGTCGACGACAGGCGCCTGCCCCGATCGCCGCTGCGGGCCTGACTGCCCCTCTCTTCGGAAGAGTCATGCCCAGCAGCTTGAACTCCTCTCGCGCCTCCGGGAGGTGCCAGGGGTGAAGAAAGTCTTTATCAGCTCCGGCATCCGGCATGACCTGGCACTCGCCGCAGAACCCGAATACCTCGAGACCGTCTGCCGCCACCACGTCTCCGGACACCTCAAGGTTGCACCGGAGCATGTCGTCGATGCGGTCACGGCCCGGATGCGAAAGCCACCCCGGGCGGTCTTCGACGCCTTCTGTGCCCGGTTCGAGGAGATGCAGCGTTCCGTGGGTCAGCGCCAGTACCTCATCCCCTACCTGATGTCCGGCCACCCCGGATGCACGGTAGAGGACATGATCACCCTCGCCGAATACCTCCGGGACCACCGCCTCTACACCGAGCAGGTGCAGGACTTCACACCGACACCGATGACGCTCTCCACCGCCATCTACGCGAGCGGGCTGGACCCGTACACGGACGAACGGGTGCACGTCCCGAAGGGAAGGGAGAAACGGGTGCAGCGGGCGATCCTCCACTACCGGGACCCACGCCAGCACCACCTCGTCGAGGAGGGGCTCCGGAGTGCGGGCCGGACCGATCTGATCGGTCGGGCGTGGAGATGTCTTGTACCCGGGCGCGTCACCGATCCTGGAACGGAATCTCGATCATCACGAGGTCGTCCGGAACGAGCACCTCGCCGGAGAAGGCGTTCGTCGCGTCCCTGAGGTGGCCCGCGGTCGACGGGTACCTCGACGAGAGGTGGACGAGGGCGAGCCGGCGGGCGCCGACACGGGTCGCTGCCTCCCCCGCCTCGCCTGCAGTCGCGTGGTGGACCTCCGCTGCCCGCTCCCGGTCCGCATCGTCGTAGGTCGCGTCGTGTATCAGGAGGTCGACACCCCGGGGAACTCCGGCGCGAAGGAGATCGACGAACCGTGTGTCGCCCGTGTAGGCAACCGACCGTCCGGGCCTTGCCGGGCCGAGCACCTGCTCGGGACGGATCTCCCGCTCCTCGCCGTTCACGCTCACCGTGACCGTCTCGCCGCGCTGAAGGCGACCGAAGAGGGGGCCCGGGCGGACGCCCAGGGCGATCGCCCCCTCCCGGTCGAAACGCCCGGGCCGTCCGTCCTCCATGAGCACGAACCCGAGAGACTGCATCCCGTGGCGGGTTGCGAAGGCCCGGACGCGATAACCGTCGAACGCGACCTCGTCCCCGGGCCGGAGCACATGCCCGATCACCGGGAACTTCATCGTCGCGGTCGAGAGATGCTCGATGATATGGACGATCTCCCCGACCCCGTCGGGCCCGTAGAGGGGGAGCGGTGCCTCGCGCCCGTTGAAGGCCATCGTCTGGACGAGCCCGAACAGCCCGAGGAAGTGGTCCGCATGCCAGTGCGTGATGAAGACCGCGTCCACGCCGAACCCGGTCTGCGCACGCATCATCTGCTGCTGGGCACCCTCTCCGCAGTCGAAGAGGAGCGTGTCCGAACCGCGCCGGATCACGAAGCAGGCGGGGTTCCGGTGCACGGTGGGGAGCGCCCCGGCGGTGCCGAGGAAGTAGACCTGGAGAGTCTCGCCGGCCATCAGCCCCACCTCCGGATGACGCCGAGAGAGCGGCGCCCCTCCTCCACCGAGCGGCCCTCGACCACGGCGATCCCCCGGAACCCCGCAGCGATCCCGGGGCCCACCAGGTCGTACCCGATCGTGCCGTCACCCACCGCGAGGTGCTCGTCCGACACGCCGTGGTTGTCGTGGAGATGGAGATGGTCCGCCCGCCCGATCCGGTCCACGAACTCCTGCACGACCCCGACCGTGTGCGCATGTCCCAGGTCGAAGCAGGCACCGATGCCCTCGATCCCCTCGATCATTCCAAGCAGCTCGCCGGGGTCGCGGCAGAGGAACTCCCGGACGGAGATCATGTTCTCCAGGCAGGCGAGGACCCCGTGGTCTGCGGCGAAACGCCCGATCTCGCGGAGCGCCTCCTTCTGGGTCGTCCACGCCCGTTCGGGGTCGAGTTTCGCGAGCGGCGAGAGATATCCCGGATGGAGGACGACCCGGTCGGTCCATTCGGACGCCGCTCTGATGCAGGCAGTGACCTGACGAACGGACTCTCGCAGGATCGGGTAGTTGAGCGATGCACAGTTCAGATCGCCGTAGGGGGCATGAACCGTGACCCGGAGCCCGGTGGTCTCGATCAGCTCGCGGATCCGGGCGAGTCCCGGGGGGTGGTCCAGGCGGTAGTCACCCTCCGCCACGATCTCCCATCCGTCGAAACCGGCTGCCTGCAGGTCGTAGACCCAGTCGGGCGGGGCGGTCACCTTCGCCGAGGAGGAGAAGAAGACGGGTCCCCTCATGCGGTCTCCCGGAGCTCGATGAGGAGATTCCGGACCTTTTTACAGAACTCTTCCAGACTGCCCTCGTTCACCAGGGTCCTTTCGGCGCCCGACAGGGCGGTTCCAAGCCCCCATCCAAGTTCGCGTTCGTCCCTCCGGCGGAGCCCGTCCGCATCGGCCAGGTCATCCGCCCTTCCCCGCGCGGAGAGCCGTCCGAGCCGGGTCGGAAACGAGGACTCGACCCCGATCAGGGTGAACCCGGGGACGGCGGAACGAAAGACGTCAACCTCGGCGTCCGAGCGGATGCCGTCGATCAGCACGACCGGGGCCTGCTGGCGACGGATATCGTCGAGCATCAGGTGGGCGATCGCACCTCTTCCGAACCGTTCTCGCAGCTCGCCCGAGATCCGTCCAAGCACTTCGTCCTCGGGCGGCAACCCTCGCTCGGCGGCGACGCGACGGATCACATCACCCATGACGAGCACCGGGATGCCGAGCCCGGCGGCGCATCTCGAGAACTCACCCTTACCGCTTCCCGGCAGTCCCACCACTCCTATCAGCCTCATACACCTGCTCACCGCTCTCTCGTGTCCTGATCCGGCACGGTCGCCCCAACCCTGCGGCGATGGCCGCAAGCTCGCCGAAGCTGAGGGGTTTGATCTCCCCGTGCACCCCCTGCTGGAGCACGAGCGGTACCCCGGCGGTCTCCCGGGCGATCGATGCGACCTCGTCCTCGTACCCCCTAAAGAGGGTGACGACCACCTCGAACTCGGGCAGGCGCCCCTCCAGGTACGCCCTCCGGCAGAGGGCAAGCGACTCCTTGACCTGTCCGGTGAGATCGACCCCGAAGAGGCGTGCGTACCGCTCCCAGCGGGCCTTGATGTCGAGGGCGACGCGATCGACGAGCCCCTCGTCGATCAGCCGGGCGAGCACCCGGGGGTAGACGCCGTTGGTCTGGACCCCGACAACGAGTCCCATCCGGTGGCTCTCGCGGGCGAGGTATGCGAGGGCGTCTCCCTGCATCGTGGGTTCACCACCGGAGAAGACGACACCGGAGACGACGAGGGCACTTGCGGCGATCATCCCGGCGATCTCCTCCTCGTCGCGCATATCGCTGCCCGACAGCAGCGATGCGTTCTGGCAGTAGAAGCACCGGACCGGGCACCCCCTGAAGAATACCGTGCAGACGGCCCGACCAGGCCAATCAACCGTGCTGACCGATACAAATCCTCCAAAGTTGATCGGCAGTCGTATCACCGTCCACCATTCAATTCGCAAGGAGTTTTATTCAATCTATTCGTCGAGGGATCGGAAACCTGAAATGCCGGCGTCTCAGACACGATCGGTGGTGATGACGCCTCCCCTGCTCGATCCGCCGTTCTACCGGCCGGAGTTCGAAGAAGCGTTCCGGTGGGTGACCGAAGAGTACCGGCTCATGCCGCGGCATCTCGCGGTCTTCATCCCGTGCGCCGTGAGGAAGCCGTACAGCACGAGCCCGAGCCACCGCCTCTTTCACCGGGTCTTCGACGAGGTGCTCCCGACGGGCCGGTACCAGGTGATCGTCTTCGGGACATGCGGCATCGTTCCCGCCGAACTCGAGCTCATGTACCCCTTCGCCCATTACCAGTACATGCTCGGAAATGTCCGTGACCCCAGGGTCCGAAGGGACTTTCTCGAGATCGAGACCTACAGGCTCGCCCGTTTCCTCGACAGGACTCGGGGGCTCTACGACCGTCGTGTCGCCTACTGCATCGGCCTCTTTCGGGAGGCCCTCGTACGCGCGGTCGAACGATCCGGGGTCGAACTGGACCACCTGCTCCCGAGCGACCCGGTCATCGAACAGGTCTACGACCCGGACTGCCCGTTCCCCGAAGGGAGCCTCTCGCGGGGGGAGTACCTCCAGGAGTTACGGGACGTCCTTCGGGGCCAGGTTCCCTGAACCGATCCTCCTGGAAGGCCCCCGAACGGGGTCCGGTCATCGGCACCGTCGCCACCTCTTCGTCTGCCCGCACGGTCGATGCAATCGACCGACATCCGTCGAATAACGAGGGACTTGATAACCGGGTGCCTGCTCCCGTCCACCTCACCGGGGGCAGACACCGGGGTTCACAGCATCGCAAGAAGGGCCAGTTTCGAGAAGGGTGCCCCAGGACGGATTTTCTATTTTGTTCCGGTGCATATCTCCACACCATCACGCCCAATGGTGTGTTCTGCTGCCCGGCATCTCCTGTTCGACGACGCAGTCTCCGAATGACCAGGCCGTACCGAATCCCTGCCGCAGGATCCGGGACCTTTCGGAAGGGGTCCCATGCCGCCGAACACCGGAGTCCGTGCGACCGTTCGATGACGAATATCGCCCGATCGTTCGTGTCCCCGGTACCTCGATCCATCCAGAGGGGCAACTCCTGCTATGCATTACGTATATTTATAATTTTCTAATTATGCAATTTGGCCGCTGGGTATCATGTCAGACATATCGGCCGGAAATTCATAAGCCTTTTTTGTTCGAAACACAAAATTTGCCTTTATGAAACGAACACTCATCGGATTCCTGGTTCTGCTTCTGGCAGGGTGCGTCCTCCTCGCAGGCTGCACGGGATCAAACCCTGCCACAAACCAAACGAACCAGACCGGATTGAAGTCGAAATACATCATCGGGCTCGACGGGGCGTATCCGCCGTACTCATACGCCGAGAAGGACGGCAGCTTCGCCGGTTTCGATGTCGACTCCGCCCGGTGGATCGCGAATAAGAGCGGCTTCGAGGTCGAATTCCAGGCCGTTGCCTGGGATGGCATCATACCGGCGCTCCTGGCGAAGAAGATCGACATGGTTTACAGCGGTATGACGATCACGCCCGAGCGTGCCGCCCAGGTGGCGTTCAGCAAGCCGTACCTCAAGATCAACCAGTCGGTCGCGGTCCGTTCCGACTCGACGATCACGATGGACGACATCATGTCCGGCAAGGTCGTGATCGGCTCCCAGCGTGGTACCACAGGCGAGATGTGGGTCCAGAACGAGCTGATCGCGAAGGGCAGGATGCCGGCGGCGAACCTCAAGTCATTCGACAACTTCCCGCTCGCAATCACCGCCCTGACCAACCGGCAGGTGGACGCCACGGTATACGACAAACCCCCGACGGTCGATATCATCAGGGACAAGGACGTCAAGATCATCCACGAGATCGACACCAACGAGGAATACGGGATCGCGATCCGGAAGGAGGACACGCAGCTCCTCGAGACGATGAACAGGGGTCTCGATATGCTCATGAAGGATCCCTACTGGAACGAGCTCAAGCAGAAGTACAAGCTCGAGGGTGTCTGAACCGGCCCCGA
>Ga0116186_1004605_pt1 | contig 11166 bp, 11 predicted proteins | sample AD_JPNNA4_MetaG_FD_89806 | JGI IMG/M metagenome (GOLD analysis project Ga0116186, IMG submission 89806) | Active sludge microbial communities of municipal wastewater-treating anaerobic digesters from Japan - AD_JPNNA4_MetaG | ecosystem: Engineered > Bioreactor > Anaerobic > Digestate | place...
CAAACATATTTTTAGTTAAGAGTAGTAATATTCCGGAAATAAGCCCTGTTATTACAAAATCTCTTTTTAGCATAAGAACAAAATAAGAGCTCATCCCGACAAATGCACCGGTATACCACGCTTGTCCCAAAATATTTCCATAAACAGGTATTTTTGTTACAAGAATACCGCCAATTATACCGGTTGTTGCAACTGTAAATACTTTATAATTATCATCAAGAGAGGACACCGTAGTCTTTATTTCCATTGATATTATTGATGCCAAAATAGCTGAAGGGATTACAAATAGATCAAACGGATCAAAAATCAAATGATTATCGGTTAATATATTAAAACTTTTATTGTAAACAAGTTTTAACATAAGTAAAAAAATCGAGACAGATATAAATGCTATAGTTCCCAATCTTCCACCATAACCGTCAAAAGATAACTTCGGAAATTTGTATGAAAATATTTCACTCAAAGCATATAAAAAAGCAGTAAAGAGCGAAAGAGATAAACTTGTAAAGAAGAAATTTAAAGACATTATATTTAATTTATCAAAACCAATAAAAGCTAAACTTGTCATACCTGCAAATGATCCGCAAAAACTTGCCCATGAATAGTGATTTTCAGCTTTGATTATGATAATTGTAAAAAATGCAACGATTATAGATACCAACGACGAAGCTACAATAGGATTTATATCCAATGCTATTATATAAATTGTTGAGAATGCTCCAACAAAACAAAATATAAAAAATAGCGGAATTTTATATATCATTTTCATCTGATTTTCCACAAAATCATCCCCAAAAAACAAGATTACAAAGATACGATTATAAATTCTTTTTATAATTTAATCAATAAAAAATAACTTTTTTTTATTTTTGTTGAAAAATAAAAAAATACCTAAAAATTAGTTTGATTTAAATTTATATTTCTTGTATAATGGAAAATCAAAATATGTTCATAAAATTTATTTTTATGAAAGGGGCTTTTATTGATATGGAAATAAATACTACCAGAGGTAACGATTTTCTACTTTTGACTATGAATGGCGATTTTACTTTAACAGAAATTGATATATTCAAACAATCTCTTAATACAATCTTGAATAACAAGGAAAAAAACATTGTTATTAATCTAAAAGATATGAAGTTTATCGACTCTGCCGGAATTGGTCAACTTGTATCTGTGGTGAATGTATGCCAAAATAAAAAAAAGACACTGCTAATTATGAATGCTACTACCTTTGTTATGCAATCTCTTAAGACCGTCGGACTTGAAAAATTCTTTAACTTTATATCTCAGGATGATTTTGAAAGAAAGTTTAGATAGAGTTTTAGAAAATTCTTAATATCTCCGATACATTTTTATAGGTGTTTCTTTAAAAAAAAGGAAAAGATAAAATAATGGAATGGGTAAAAAAACTCAAAGATATATCAATATTCAAATCTTATGAATCAATTTTTAATTTTAATAAAACTTTTGATACAAAGAATTTTTTATTGCAAATAGTTAATTCTTTAATTGAAATCGACCCTGAAAATATTTTTGATTACTATCACCAAATCGATGAAGCTATCTATCAATTGGATCAACTAATCCTATCTCTTGCACCATTTAGTTATAAAGATGAAGCATATGAATTACAAAACAAATTTAATAAATTAAGATCATTTATAGAGAAAATCCCCAATGCAAAAACATCATTTATTAAATTTAAAGAGGTGATTTCAAAAAATCATGACAAAGATATTGATACACTTCAAACTCTTATTTTGAAAGATCTTAAGATTTTTGAAAAAGATAAAAAGAAATTTTCCTTATTTACTCTAAAAGATAAAGAGCAGGTCAATAAAATCACCTTACCCAAAAAAACAGACAACAATCAAAAAACAGTCTCTTTAATCGAAAAAAAAATAAGTGAGTTTGTTTACGGAAATGAAAAAGTAAAAGACACATCTGAAAACACGAATGACTTTAATAAAACTTTGGATAAATATGAATCAAGACATGGGGTTGAACTCAAAAGTGAATTTCAAGAGAGAATAAAAAAACGCGATATGTTGCTTCAGGCTCTTCTTGATATCTATCACGATAAAAAAAAGGGTTATAAGTTAATGTTGTCTATTTTTAGAGGGTTAGATGTTTATAGAAGAATGAGTTTGAGCGGAGATAGTTTTAATAAAGATTTGTTTATTATTAATCTAAAAAAATCATTAACTCTATACGAAGATGCAAATTTATTTAAACTCGTTATCGAAAAAAATCCGGACTTAAAAATAGAAGATGTAAAAAAAATGATTGTTGATTGTTTAAAAATAATTAATAAACAGATAGATAAATCGAGATTTAAGTTATATTTTGATGATAAATTAAATTATAGATCGGGTTTTAACCCGGAATTTCAACAAAAAGTTGAGTGGCTTTATCTTCCTGATAAAAGACGGCCAAAGAGAAATCTTGATGAACTTTATACTATAAAAAGCGTTACCGATAATCTTAATAAATTCCACCAAGAGGGTTCTAAAAGTTATTCATCTTTTCTATCGTCAAGAGATATCGATATCTGTAATAAAATTTTAGCCTCTCTTCATGCTGTTTATTATCAGGATTCAAATATCAGAAAATTTTTAATTAAAATCTTTCATAGTCTTGATAATTATGATTATAATAAACATGAATATACAGAAAAATATAAAGAGGATTATAAAAGAAATTTTCAAAATACTGTTATGGACAACAATATTAATTGTGGTCTGGTTAGAATTACAATTCATATGAATCCAAAAATAAATCCGCTTGATATAAAAAATCTGATACCTATAAGTTTAAAAATAATGAAAGAAAAGATAGACACCGGCTTTGAAAGAAAAAAGAAAGAAGATGTAACACTTCAAAACAGTTTTAACCCTATGGAAAAGTATTATAGAATTTATGATAAAAAATTATTTAGGATATATAAAAGAGTTTAAATAATTTAGTAATTTTTTTTATAAAAATAATTTTTGACATTTATCCTTTTTTCAGTTATAGTTATATTGTAAATTATGGTGGAGAAAATAGTATGGTAAGTGTTAGCGATATAAAAAATGTGATTGCTGAAATTCAGAAACATTACGATAAACATATAAATAATAAATATGTTAAAAATATTACAATGAGACTTGACTTAGGTCAATCAGTAATTCAAAATATGAATTTAATTTTATCAGGCAATCTGGTCTATATTGATTCAAAAGGTGCGATAGAAGATCTTTATTACGGAATTAAGGCTGTTCTTGATTTTATTTCTGAGACCGAACAAAAGATCATCCCAAATATGAACTTGTACTATACCGGTCCCGGTTCAAACAATACTCAAAATATGGGACCAAATGATAAAATACTTTCACAAATGGCAATAAAGAATTACTCTATGAATTTAAAATTATTTTTTGATATGATTTCTAAATTGTTTATAATGGTTAATGAATTTGATAAGATTAATTTTAGTAAAGATCCTGCATATAAAAGAATCAATAACTTCCCTCAAATTGAAGCACTTATTGAAGAGTTAAAGAGTAAGTTTGCTAGAGAAGACGATTAATTACAGTTTCTTGAAATGAGTTTTGAATTTCTTATCTTTGATAATGAAGATGAAAAAGTTTTGAAGGAATTCCTAAAAGATTTTTATAATCCCACATTCTTAAGATCAAAAGAGGATATTTTAAAATCGTTGAACGAAGATTTTGAGGTAGATTTTAGAGCGTCTTTTGTCATGAAGCATAATCTAAATATTATCGGTTATTTTTTGGGTGCAATCAGGGAAGAAAAAGGTTATATAGTAAATCTATCAGTCATTGAAGATTTTAAAAACATGGGATACGGAAGAATCATTCTCCAAAAAGGTATTAATTTATTCTACCAAAACGGTTGTGAATTGGCGGTTCTTGATGTTATGCAAGACAACAGAATTGCGATAAATTTATACAAAGATGAAGGATTTGTGATTAATAATGAAATGTACTCATACCTGAACGAAAAAAACTCTTTTTATACAAATGATGTGTTGTTTTACAAAGTTGAAAAGAAACCGCCTCTATTTTTAAAACCGCTTTATATCAGCTTTAATGCAAAAGAAAATCTTTGGAGTAAAAATCTTACAGATATTCACCATTTTCTACAAAAAAACAATAATGAACTCTTCATATTAAAAAACAACACAAAAACAGAAGGTTACGCAGTAATTGAGAGAGAAAAATCAAACCTTAAAGTAAATTCTATTAAAATAAAGTCCCTCAACGATAAAAAATTATCAATCTTTTTATCTCTCATCCTGAAAGACGAAAAAAAAGTCTGCATAAGAAATATCTTTCAAGATGAAGAGATTAACATTAACTTAAAAAAAATAGGTTTTTTTGTCGAAAAAAAACAATTTCAGATGACAAAAGATTTACTCTGATTGTCCTTCGCCCTGTTTTTCATCTTCTTTCTTATTTCCTTTCTTTTTTAAAAGATTATCGATTACACCGCCAAGACTTTTTGCAGTCTCTTGAGTCACATAAATTCCTGCTTCTGTAAGAGATTTTAAACTCTCACCAAGAGATTTGCCTGCATCCTGAATTAAGTTTTTATCACCGTTAGTAGACTCCTTTACGCCTTCAATAAACCCTTCAGAAGCGGCTTTTACAAATTCATAAGTTCCTTTTCCTACTTTACTCATAGAATTAACTATCTCTTTAAATAATTCACTCGAGGTCTGTTTTAAATCTTCACCAGATCCCTTTGATTTTTCAATAACCTCTTTTGTAATATTCTTTATTATTCCCTGAATATCCTCTATCGCAACCTTGCTATTGTTAAGTGCACTATCAAGTTTAGATTTTAATTTTTCGTCCATAAATATACTCCTTAAAATTAATATTAGTCCAAAAATATAATTTTATCAACATTTTTATAAAAAATTACAAATGTTTTGACAAAATTTTAATATTTGTGTATTAAAAGCTATGGAATTTAATAACTATTTTTTGCTTTTCCCTGAAGGTGACACTCAGGAAATTTATCATCCTCTAAGATTTGGCGATATTATAGACATTAACGGTAATATCTGTAAACCAAATGATCTAAATCCTCGTAAAATTTCATACAAAGTAACTGGAGTTCAACAAAAAACTCACTTTAAAGAGATTACTTTTTATTACAGAGTTGAATTGTTGAATAGAAATGAGGTTTTAGGTGAAATTAGTTACAATATGAACGGCGGTAAATTCTTTTGGGAAAAATAAAAAGTTGAATAAATATAAAGGTGAAATTTTATTAATATTTTCAAGCGTTCTCTTTGCCATAACAGCGGTATTTGTTAAACTCTCGTCTGCATATTTTAACGGAATATTTATTACATCCGTAAGATTTGTTATCGGAATCATTCTGACTATAGTAATAATGAAGTTACTTAAGATAAAATTTGTTATCGAAAATTTAAAAGATTGGATTTTAAGAGGTGTTTTTGGTTCAGTTGCAATGGTATGTTTTTATTTATCAATATCGATAACAAGTAGCGGCAGGGCGATAATGCTTTGTGATACATATCCGATGTTTGTAGCACTTTTTGGCTTTATATTTTTTAGAGAAAAGATATTTCTGAACAATATTATAAGCCTTTTGTTTTGTCTTGTTGGGATCGTTTTTATCTTCTACGACAGAGGAACATACAATATAATCGGTGATGTTTTGGGGCTTATTTCAGGAATTAGTTCGGGAATGGCAATCCATTATGTAAGACGATCTGCCACAAATAATCATCCTTCAATTGTATATCTTGCCGCTTGTATAATAGGATTGGTATTTGTACCTTTTTCTTTTAGCGGGAAAACAGATTTTAATCTTATCAGTATTATTCTTGTAATTACAGTAGGTTTCTTTACATTTTTTGCTCAATATGTTATGAGTTTTGGTTACAAATATGTTACAGCTACAAAAGGAAGCATCATCGGATATTTTCAGATACCTTTAACTACTTTTTTAAGCATTATTGTACTAAATGAAACTTTTAGAATAAAATTTATTATAGGAACTGTTATGATTATCTTAGGTTTGCTTGTCAATTCATTTTTAAAAATAAAAAAAATCAACCAAAATATATAAAAACACTTATTTATTTTCACAACCCAAGTGCTTTTTCCAAATCAAACGCTACATAATCAATAGAGTAAGATGTGGCATCAACAAGAACTATGTTTGAAAGATTAATAAAATCAAGCCGTTTTTTTAGTTTATCTAAATCATCTTTTTCATATTTCAGTATTGACAAATTTTTTATAGCACAGCTAATATTTTCTGCAAAACTCTCTTCTCCGCTCATATTATACCCGCCCCAGTTTCTATCCTCCCATGTTTCACCTGAATTACTGCGAGCCTGACTAACTGCATCAGCTATTATCAAGACAAATGAAATCAGTAAGTCAATAGTTATTTTAAAAGAGGTCTTTTTAGCATCAATTATTCTACTCACACCATAAGCTGCAATTTGAACATCATTTAGATTTTTTGATGTTGCAAGTTCACAAAGATACTTTTTACATCTATTTTCAAAAAAAACGAGTTTATAATCGGTAAATCCATCAGATAAAAGATGAAATAAGGCAGTATTAAAGCTAAAATCATCAATTTTATCACTATATCGCTCTCCGAGGTTTATTATTGCAATTTCAAATGCACTTCCGAGTCCGGAAGAGCCTTTTAACGGAACAAGTTTATCGATTACACGAGGTTCTAAAACCTTTGCAAAATATAGAGTTAACTTATTCCAGATACCATAATCCCCTTTTTCCGTCCCCCAACCTTCGCGAAAAGCAAAATCGACAAGTGCAGTTTTCATAAAATCTCCGGTAAATCCTACCGCATTCGTTACAAGATTTTCTGTAAATATTGATTTTTCAGTTACATCAGGATGTTCCAAATAGATTTTAATAAGTTCCTCATTTTTATCAAATATTTTAAATGTAATTTCATAGGAAGCCTCTAAAATGCTCTTATCTCGTATTGATTTTATAAAATTTTCCAAACTTTTAAAATCAGAAGAATTATTCTTCTGCACTATCCCGGATAGAAGTCTAATCTTTACAAGATAAAATATCGCCGGTATTTTTTTTGTTTTATCAAATTCAATAAAAGGGTCACTGAGCAAATCAGAATATTGTTCAATCAAAATATCTAATGCTTTCTGCCCGCAAGGTGTTTTTAAATCATAAAGCGGAATCCATGACCAATCGCTCACTTTGTTAACATTAAAAAATTCAAGTCTTTTGTTGACATTCTTCCAGTCACCTGTTTTTTCTGGGGCTGAGAAATAAAATTTGACTTCACAAAATAGAAAAAGCAAAAAAGGATTACACTCTTCAATATTTACAGCCTGCATAATAAGACGAAATTTTTCTTCCGAAAATTTGGATTCAGATAGATGCTCAATACTCTGAATATCTGCACTTCCTGAGTCAAGTTTCTTTCTTACAAATAGTGCACACCCGGGGCCATAGCTTTTGGGATCACAATTTTTCTCAAGAACTTCAAGCCAGTTTAGCGGATTGATCCCGGACATTAACGGTAATTTTCCTAAATGAAAATCATCGGCTATTTTGAACCAATAATACAAATCAGATAGTAACGGGTCAACAGGTTTAATATTTTTTACTAACCGTTCCATTATTTCCCTGCCGGTTTTTTCTGAAGGAATAAATAAAAGTGGTAAAGGCCCATTAATTAAGTTTTTTCTACCCTGTAAATATGAATTTACAGCCAGTTCCGCCAGCTTATTTGTCGAAAAGCGACTCGAATAACCCTGTTCGGTAAAACTAAGTAATACTGTGGCAAGCGATGCAGTTAAATATACCTCACCGGATAAACCAAAATAATCTTTTTTCATCGGATCAAAAAGTTTTAAGTGAGCATCCAATATCTTTTCCAAAAATGGAGCAGATGATATATATCTGCTTCGTCCTAAAATCTCAATAAGCCCGGCAGGTAAATAATAATTTGAGAGATAAAATTCTTTTGGTGCCTGTTGTTCTTGAGAAAAACCGACACATCGCTCTAACTCCTCAACTACAGACTTTGAGTCTTCAACATAGATAGTTGATCTAAAAAGCCATGCGAACTCTTTCGATAAAGAATCATAACTTTCTTTTGCCGTCTTGCATATATCCTTTAAAATATTGAGGTTTAACTTAGAAAGAAGCAAGCAATACCACTCTGCCTTTACCGAATCATAATGATCCAAGGTTTTAAAAGCATTAAGAATAATGGAAACAGCCTCCCACCCGAGTCTAAGAACTTCTTGTTCAGCATCCGGTTCTTGAAACCCCTTTACTAACTGTGAAAGACTTTTTTTTTCCATAAAATCCCCTCATTTTTATATTGTTTGCCGTAGAAAAATTTAAATCCTTTTTAATTCTTTCTCAACTACACGGTTGCAATAAATGGGAGGTAATTGAAAACCGTTCTCTATCTCTTTATCAGTTGCTCTCTTTTAGGACCGACAGAAATGTATTTAATCTTTGTATTAATCAGTTCCTCGATAGTATTAACATAGTTTTGAGCATTCTTTGGTAAATCAAAAAAAGACCTAATGCCGGTAATATCCTCTTTCCAGCCCGGCATAGAGATGTACTCCGGTTTTGCTCCATAAAGTTTTTGTGTTGTCGGGAAATTTTTTATCTTTTCTCCATCTACAGTATATGAAGTACAAATTTTTAACTCATCTTCACCGGATAACACATCAAGAAGCGTTATTGCAACTTCTGTCGAAGCAGTAATCTCACAACCATACCTACTGGCGACAGCATCAAACCATCCGATTCTACGAGGTCTTCCGGTGGATGCACCATACTCATTCCCTTTTTTTCTTATATCTTCTGCTTTACTGTCAAATATCTCAGTAACAAAAGGACCTTCTCCGACACAGGTTGAGTATGCTTTCATTACACCTACTATTCTTTTTATCTCATAAGGCGGAATAGAACTTCCCGCAGGAGCATATCCAGGTATAGGAGAACTTGAAGTCGTATATGGGTAAATACCAAAATCTATATCTCGCAATGCACCAAGTTGTCCTTCAAGCAAAATCTTTTTATCATCTTTAACTGCCTTTTGTAAAAGAGGGATTACATCGGTAATATATTTTTGAATTTTTTTACCATTAGAATACCCCCATTCAACCATCTCATCTATATCAATTTTAGGTTTTTTGTAAATCGCTTCAATTATCTGATTTTTAAAATCAAGATTATTTTTAACTCTTTTATAAAGGTAATCTTTATTTGCAAGGTCAGATGCAAGTATTCCTATTTTAAAATATTTATCACTGTAAACAGGTGCTATACCCATTTTTGTTGAACCAAACTTTGCATCTTTTAGGCGTTCTTCTTCATATTCATCAAACTTCACATGAAAAGGGAAAATAATATGACATCTGTCTGATACAAAAAAATTTTTTATCTCGCCTATGGTCTGTTCAACTATACCGATCTCTTTAGCTAGAGCATCAGGATTAACTACTGCTCCATTTCCTACAATATTTATAGCATTTTTATTAAAAATCCCCGAAGGTAAAAGATGCAATGCAAATCTACCGTAATCATTTACAACTGTATGCCCGGCGTTATTTCCACCCTGAAATCTTATTACATAATCAGCCGACTCTGCAAAGTAATCAACCATTCTACCTTTGCCTTCATCTCCCCAATTTATTCCACAAATTGCAGTTACACCCATAATTCCTCCATATCAATAACTAATATTTATTTTTTTATTATTTTTTACCATTTCTATCGCTTTTTTAAAATCTTCAACAACATTATCCTTTAATGAAATATCCAAAACACTCTCTTTTTTCAAATAATTTTTACTCAATAGTTTTTCAAGAGGATACAACCAAAAACTAAAACCGACTGCTGATTTATTTAGACCGAGTTTTTCAAAAAGAATGTCATACCTTCCGCCGGATACAATCGGTGTTTCAACTTTATCCGAGTAGAGATGAAAAATTAATCCGTTGTAGTAATTTAAAGTAGGCAGTTCAGACAGATCAATGACAATTTTATCTCCATAACCGAGAGTAGACAAAATTTTAATAATATTCTCAAATCTTAAAATAGCATCTTTACCCTTTTTAGAAAAATCAAGTTTTTGTAAGTCCGAAAGATTACCGATAAATTTTGACGCTACTAAACAATCTTTTTTTATCCCATCATCAATAACAAGTTTATCGAGGAGTTCAGTTAAACTTCGTTTGTCATGTAACCTGATACAATTTAAAATCTCTTCAAGATCTTCTTTGGGTAAATCATCAAGTAAATTTTGATAAAAAGAGATATCACCGATATGTAAAGTTGTATCTTTTATCTCTAATTCATTTAAGGATTCAAGCAGAAGAGAGAATATTTCGATCTCTTGATATGTGAAATCATTTCCGACTATCTCGCATCCTATCTGATAATACTCTTCAGGATTTCCGCTTTTTTCTTTTCGTATAATCGAGTCAGAATAGTAATATTTTAAAGTTGATTTATCATTTGACACACGACCGGCTACAAGTTTTGCCGCAAAAAGAGTTATATCATTTCTAAGTAAAATAATCTCTCCGTCTCTATCGACAAATTTCACGCTACCCTTCTTGATATCATCCGATAAAATATCAGAATAAACATCAAAATAGTCAATAATAGGCGTTTCTATAGGAAAAAAACTCCATTTTTCAAAAAAAGATGAAAGTTTTTTTTCAATGAGATTTCTAAATAAAGCCTCTTCTTTATAAAAAGGCTTACTGCCGGGTGGCGTATGTAAAAACTTAATTTTTTTATCCATAGTTTGAGATTATATAATATAATTTGTTATTTGTCAAAAAAAAGAAAATATAGATTAAAAATATATTTGTGATATAATTTACTGATGGAGGGGAAATGGATAATGAGGTAGATCCCGTTGTAAAGAAAATAGTATAATTTTATTTTTATTTTCGATGATCCGGGTGCTTCATTCATATTTTATATATGAGAAAATTAGATTCACTTGTCAATAAAATTGAGATGGAAAATTTATAAAATAAATTTATTATTTGTAAATTTATTTTGACATTACTTTACAAATAGTATTACAATTAATTTATGGCGGTTTTTATTTATGAAGAGAAAACTTAGTTTG
>Ga0116186_1004607_pt1 | contig 11160 bp, 9 predicted proteins | sample AD_JPNNA4_MetaG_FD_89806 | JGI IMG/M metagenome (GOLD analysis project Ga0116186, IMG submission 89806) | Active sludge microbial communities of municipal wastewater-treating anaerobic digesters from Japan - AD_JPNNA4_MetaG | ecosystem: Engineered > Bioreactor > Anaerobic > Digestate | place...
AGCAAGTAATTGAAGCTTCTGCAGAAACAAGAACTATCGATTTAAGTTCATTAGCAAAAGGCATGTACTTAGTACAAATGCAATCGGAAGAAGGAACCTTCACTGACAAAATCCAAATCATGAAGTAATTCGCAATTATAATTTTTGGAGGTCCCGGGATAGCAATATCTCGGGACTTTCTTTTTGTATTTGGGGGAAAATAAATTTCCGGTTTCAGAAATATACATAAAGTCTTATCTTCGTTCCATTGTACGTAAGAATCCCCAAACTAAGGACATAATGAATCCATCGATTAAACCATTTTTAAACTGTAGTTTATTTCAGAATATTCCCGATAATATTATTGAGGAAGTACTCTCGGAAGCTGAACTAACGATTTACAAGCCGGGACAAAAGCTAATAGAAAAAGGAACGGTACCCAGCGGACTATTCATTATAGAATCAGGGACAGCAAGTATTTACAATGAAGATATTCTATTAGCCGAGCTAGGATCGATGGCTATTATGGGCGAGAGTTTTTTAGCAGATGGAATAGCAACTGCAACCATATTAGCGAAAGATGAATTGAAAGCTGTAGAGATTAAGAAAGACAAATTCTACTCACTCTCACAAAAATATCCCGCTTTAGTATTTAATATTTTCACCATCAACTTTCAACGTCTTCGCAACTCGAACAATGCAGCATTGCAAGAAGCGCGTACAAGGGAAGAAAAGTTAGAGCAATTAGTGCAAATACGTACTAAAGAACTCAATGAAACGATGGAAGAATTAAAGACCACGAATCATGAGTTATCGATTACGCGTGACAATTTAATTGAAACACAAAAATTCAGAGATCAGTTCTTGGCGAATATGAGTCACGAGATCAGGACTCCTATGAATGCCATTGTAGGATTAACGAACCTCTTAACGAAATCACCATTAACTGAGCTTCAAGACAAATACCTCAAAGTAATCAAGAAAAGTGGAGAGAACTTATTAGTAATCATTAACGACATTCTAGATCTTGCAAAGATAGAAGCAGGAAAAATGGAATTAGAGAATGTTCCGTTCCCTTTGATTTCCGTAATTCATAATGTACAAGTAATTTTAAATCTGAAGACAGAAGAAAAAGGAATTGCATTTAATACCGACATTGATCCTCAGATTCCCGAATATGTTTTCGGAGATGAAACACGCTTCACTCAAGTAATCATGAACCTTGCTGGAAATGCAATTAAGTTCACCGAAAAAGGAGCAGTAACGATATCAGCGAAGCTACTCGACATTGACGGCGATTACTATGAAATTCGCTTTGGAGTAAAAGATACGGGAATAGGTATTCCTGCAGATCGAATTGAAAAGATTTTCGAAAGCTTCGGACAAGCATCGGCAGATACTACCAGAAAATTCGGAGGTACAGGATTAGGATTAACGATCTCGAAACAACTGGTAGAAATGCATAACAGCAGACTACAAGTAACGAGTACAAAAAATGTAGGATCTGAATTCTTCTTCGTAATTAAATATAAAGTGGCTGCTGCACCGCAGAGCGATGAGTTGGATGCAATGGGACAAGCATTCGATGTAAGCGACAAAATTATTTTGTTAGTAGAAGACAACGAATTCAACCAGATGGTTGCGGTAGACACGCTGCAAGACTTATTCCCGGGCATCAAAGTTGATATAGCAGAAAACGGAACAGAAGCAGTAGCTAAAGTAGAAGCCAATGAATACTCATTTATTTTGATGGATATTCAGTTGCCGGATTTCGACGGATTTGAAATTACGCGACGTATACGCAAGATGAACAAACACGATTTACGAATTTGCGCAATGACAGCGAGCGTAACAAAAGAACGTGTTGAAGAATGCTTTGAAGCAGGAATGAACGACTATATGATGAAGCCATTCTCGCCGGACGTATTGCGTGAAAAAGTAATTAGAAACATTAACGGTTAATCATTAACAAGAATTTATCATGAGCCGTTACGAGTTAACGAAAGAATTTATTTTGGGGAAAATCGAACGCGAACTATCCCCTACCCTCACATATCATAGCATCAACCACGTTATTGATGTACTTACTGCTGCTACCTATTTAGCAAAAGCTGAAAATATCAGCAAAGCTGAAACAGAACTATTACAAGTAGCGGTATTATTTCACGATTCGGGATTTATTGTTTCCTCTGAAAAACACGAGGAACAAGGATGTGAATATGCAAAAAAGTTTCTGCCTGACTTCGGATATAACGAACAAGAGATTACTGAGATTTGCAAGATCATCATGGCAACTAAATTCCCTCATAAACCGGAATCGCATCTACAACAAATTATATGTGATGCAGACTTAGATTATTTAGGAAGAGAAGATTTTTATACCATTGGCGATTTACTATTTCAAGAATTAAAATCAAAAAATGCAGTTGCTGATTTTAACGAATGGAATAAAATGCAAATTAAATTCTTGGAAGCGCATACCTACTTTACGAAAAGCGCAAAAGCTTTGAGAAGAGAAAGCAAGCTGAGGCATATTGAAGAGATAAAAGAAAAAATTTTGAATTTTGAATCTTGAATATTTTTGTTGTTGAGTATTTCAAGAATACTGTTTTTAATTACTCTCTTCACTCAAATACTTAATAGCATTTTCGACCATAACTATTCCGTCATCAACAATAACACCAATAGCCAATGCAATACCTGTTAATGACATTATATTGGATGAAAAATCAAATGCATTTAAAAAGATGAACGCTGTAGCAACAGAAATTGGAATTTGAATAAGGATAATTACTGCACTTCTCCAATTAAAAAGAAAGACTAAAACGATAATCGAAACGCTAATAAATACTTCTATTAATGTTTGTTTAACTGAGTGAATAGCCTCTTCTATCAATCCGCTCCGGTCGTAATCAATTTTAACTTTTACTCCTTCAGGCAAGCCCTTTTGCACTTCTTCTAATTTTGTTTTTACATTATTAATAACCGCATCGGCGTTTTCACCATAACGCATTACTACAATGCCGCCAACTTTTTCTCCTTCTCCATTCTCGTCAAAAATTCCATAGCGAATGTCGCCACCCATTTGAACTGAACCAACATCTTTAATTCTGATAGGAACATTGTTGGAAGTGCTAAGTGAAATATTTTCTATTTCACCAATTGATTTGATGTAACCCAAGCCACGCACTATATATGACTTATCACTCATTTCAAATTTTCTGCCACCCACATCATTGTTGTTTGATTTAACAGATTTCAATACATCCATCATAGAGAGGTTGTAGTAATTCAGTTTCACAGGGTCAATGATTACCTGATATTGCTTTTGAAAACCTCCGAATGATGCAACTTCACTTACACCCGGAACAGTTTGTAAAGCGAACTTGATATACCAGTCCTGTAATGCCCGTTGCTCACCTAAGTCGAAACCTTTAGCGTCCAATGTGTACCAAAAGATATGACCCACACCAGTTCCATCGGGACCAAGTGTTGGTGAGATCCCTTCTGGTAAAAGTTTCTGTGCAAAGTTTAATCGTTCAGCAACTCTTGTACGCGCCCAATAGATGTCAACATTATCTTCAAATACAAGATACACGAAACTCATTCCGAACATGGAGGCACCCCTTATGTTTTTGAGTTTGGGAACACCCTGCAAATTTGAAACAAGAGGATAGGTTATCTGGTCTTCGATAACTTGTGGACTTCGTCCCATCCATTCGGTGAAAACTATTACCTGGTTTTCGGACAAATCAGGGATTGCATCCACAGGATTGTGCTGCACTTCGTAAATTCCCCAACCGAACATACCAGCAGCAATTAGCAACACTACAAACCTGTTGCGGAGTGAAAAGGAAATCAGTTTTTCTACCATGTCTTTTAAAAATTAGCAATTAGCAATAGGCAAAAAGCAAGAAATACAAATGGACAAATTGTTCATTGCCAATTGCTTATTGCTTATTGAATTTTGCCTATTGGACTTACATCATACCGCATCCACCCATTTGCATTTTGTGTTTCTTCTGTTTTTTGGCAGGTGCAGGAGTGGCTTTAACTAATGCCATTCCACACTGGGGACAATTGCCCGGCTTATCCGATTTAACATCAGGATGCATGGAGCATGTGTAATATGCAACAGTATCTTGTTTAGCTGCTGTATTGTTATTCATATCCATGTTACCCATGTTCATCATCCCACAATTCATTGGCATCTTATTTTGGGTTTCCTGACCTGCAGTTTGTTTAATCAAATCCATTCCACACTTAGGACAAGAACCCGGCACAGCAGACCTGATTTCGGGATGCATACTGCATGTGTAATAGACTGAATCCTTTTTCGATTCCGCTTGCGTTTTTTCTGAATTACTGTTTTGTGCTTTCACACCTGCACATGTTAGCATTGCTATTGCAAGCACTAACAACTTAACTTTAGATTTCATTTTAATTTGAATTAATGTTTGATTATTTCTGATAAATCCATTTCGCATTTTGGACAAGTGCCGGGAGCATCGGAAAGCACTTCGGGGTGCATTTCGCACTGATAGAATTTTGTTCCACTTGCGAGCTTGTTTGTGTCGAGGTTAAAAGTTTGTGCCGCAGCCGCAGCAGTTTTTGATGTGTCGGAAGATGTTGTTTTAGCATCTTCTGTTTTTGAATTGTTGCAGGCAGTAATTGTTGCAAATACTGCGAATGCAGAAATGATGATTAGTTTTTTCATTCTTTAAAATTTTGATTAATTGTTTGACTTATTATTTTTTTAAGATTAAATCTTTAGAACTATTAAATGAAGCAACATAGGATTTGTCACCTTTTGTTAAAGTACAGGTAGTAATAAAATGTTCATCAATATTTGCATTCATTGCTGTAAGCTTATTTTTCATCATCATTAAATTAATGATAGTTCCCGGTTTACGACCATAAGTAATCCTGATATTTCCTGTTACATCATTCATGTCAAGCGGTTTCGCATCAGCATCTAATAAATAAAAAATGAGGTCATGACCGTCTGCAACAATTTCTATATGATAGGGGTCAGCTTCTTCAATGGTTCCACCATGCGGACCTTTTCCGATTTCGCCAACATGATGGTCTTCTTCCTGTTCTCCTGTATCGTTTTTAGCATTACCATTTCCCTTTGGAGTTATTGTTGGCTGCATTGTGTCGGAAATTTTTTCAGGAAGGTGATACGATTCCAAATATTTACCCATCGGACCTATTCCTTCCATGTGAACAAGCATTGCCCCGTGATGTCCGGCAATGGAGACTGTAACCGCTGATGCAATAAGAAAAAGTGTAACAATAATTTCCATCCACATTTTTCTTTTAAGTAAAAAGTGCGATATGATTTTACTAATTAAAGCTGCCAACGAAAACCACCATGTTAATGAAGCCATTTGTTCATGCGTTTCAAAAATCTCTTTTGCCTTTCCGGTGAGTGTACCAGCATCTACATGAAACGTATTGTTTGCAAGCCAGGCAGTAATTACACCTAATAACAAAAGAATGAATGTTACGATGCTGAATTCCTTTTTGAAAAAGAAAAATGAAAGCAACTGAAATAGTGTTGCAATGATGAGCAGCACAATCGGGAAATGCACAATTAGAGGATGATAATTCGGGAATGCACTAACGGCTTCCATCTGCTGGTGTTTTTCCATTTCAATTTGCATCAGAGAATCAGATACAGATACATTTGCAGTATCGTTATGATGCTCGTGAGCATAAGTTTTTCCTGCAAATACTGATAGGAGCACTACAAGAAATAGAAAGATTTGTTTTTTCATTTTATATAAGAAGTTACATTTTACATTTTACATTTTCATTCCCGGCATATCCTTATGTCCTTCCATTGGATTTGCACCTCGTTTAAATACATATTCACTATTGAGCAGGTAAGCACCTGAAACTACCACCAACTCACCAACTGACAATCCATCTACAATTTCAATTTGTTTGCTGTTTTGCATACCTGTTGTTACCATTTTATTTTCGAATACACCATCCTTGTTCAGCACCCAAACGTTTGCACCATTACTATTCTGAATAATTGCATCTAAAGGGATTGCAAGTGCTGTCTTCCTTTCGGTTTGCAAGATGATGTTAGCCATCATACCCGGTTTAATTTGTATGGATGGATTTGTGATTTGAAATCTTGCCAGCACAAATCGTTCGGGTGATTGCACCTGCGGGTCAATAAAAATTACATTACCTGTAAAAAGTTTATCGCTGGCTGCAGGAATACCAAAGTTAGCTTCGGTCCCAATTTTTAAATAAGGTAAATAAGGCAGGTAAACCTGTGCTTCTACCCAAAGTGCGTTCTGTGAAGTGATGCGGAAAATTGTTGCACCTGCAGAAACATAACTTCCTTCGGTTGCTGAAATTTCACTTACATAACCTTCGGAATTTGCGTAAACAGGAATTGTTTGAATAACATTTTTTGAAGTTTTGATTTGATTGATTTGCGATTCGCTCATTCCATAAAGCAGGAGTTTGTTTTTAGAAGCCTCCCTAAACCCCTCCAAAGGAGGGGATTTTTGAACAGCCAAAATGTATTCCTGTTGAACGGAATTTAAATCTTCGCTGTAGATTTCATAAAGCAATTGTCCTTTTCTAATGAAATCGCCCACATTTTTTATAAATAGTTTTTCAATCCTGCCCTGTACCCTTACACTGATTGCTTCTGATAAGTTCTGGTCAAGAGTTATCTTTCCTGTAAGAATAATTTCCTTTGCCAATTCGTGAGGTAGCAACGTGTCCACCGTTATGTTTGCTAATTTAATCTGTTGTTTACTAAGTTGAATTTGACCTGCTTTGAGGTTGTTCTTTTTAACCTTAATTAATTTCATGTGGCAGATAGGACAATTGCCAGCCTTGTTTTCTATCACCTGCGGATCCATTGAACAGGTGTAATATTCATCAGCACCAGCCATGTCAGCATGATTATCATGTTTCTTACAAGATGAAAAAATTGCAGATGAAATAATCATCAGCAAGGCTATTGCGATATTTAATCTGTTGTTATTTTGCATCGGATAGTTTTATAAAACTTTCGCTGTCCACTAAGTATTGAGCATTAGCCGCAAGCTGCTCATTGCCCTTTAAACCATTTACAATTTGAATGAGACTATCATTTACAAATCCGGATTGAACCTGGGTTGCTGTAAAATGATTTTCATTTTTCAGAAACACAATTTGTTTTTGTCCTAAGTTGACTACTGCTTTTCTTGGTAACCATAAACCACTAATTTCTTTAGCGTTAATTTTTGCAGTAATTAAAGTTCCTATTTTTAAATGATGTTCTTCTTCGTTTTGCAAATACACTCTTGCCTTTATTGCAGAGGCATTTTGCCCGGCAACAGGTTCCATGTAGTTTATTGCAGCGTCAATCAAATGAGCCGGATTTGTCTCTGCTGAAATGAAAACTTTGTCACCAACATTTATTAAAACTGCATCCTGAGGAAAAATATTTAACACTGCCCAAACCTTATCAATATTATAAACAGCAAAAACTGATTGACCACTTTGCACATACATTCCTTCTTTGATGGAAAGGGCAGCCGTTTGCGAGCTTGGCAGGTTTTCAATTTGCACCTGTGATGAGGACGATGTTGCATTGCCACTCATACCTGAACTCATTGAAGCATTTGAAGTAACCCCATTACTTAATCCAATATCATGAATGTGACCGCTGTACAAACTGTAAACCGGAATCGGATTTATTGCTTGTTTCGTTTTTTCAATTTGTTTGAGTTGCATATCTGTTAATCCAAGCAATTGCAGTTTTTGTTTGGATTCATTTACAAGTGTTGCACTACCTAAAGAATTATTCAAAAGATAAATCAGATTCTGTTGTTCGGTTAAAATTTCAGGGCTGTAAATGTCCATGATGCGCTGTCCTTTTGATACACTTTCGAAGTTGAAACGCACATATAGTTTTTCGATGCGACCACTAAAACGCACACTAATGTTATTTAGTAAGCGCGGGTCGTAAGAAATTACACCAGTTGCGTTTAACATTGGCGTTATGGTTTGCTGACCTAGTGAAATTGTTTTTATCTCGCTGAATACAGTTTGATTGGCAGGTTGCACCAGCCCATCCAAATCATCCGTTTTATTAGTTGGGATGTGTTTGTGTTCATCTTTGTTGTTGCAAGACCAACCGGCAATAAACAATAAGCAATAAACAGTAAGCAAAATACCGAAAGACACTTGCCACTTGCCCCTTGCAAATTGACTATCGTATTTCCATTTCCTTTTCATAATCCACTTGTAATTTCAATAAAGTGTTCAACTGATCTAACGAATTCATTTGTGCCATTCTATACATTTTCAATCCATCAAGTACTATAAATAAATCTTCGGTGTTTTGCTGGTAAGCAAGCATTGAAGCCTGATAGCTTTTGTAGTAACTCGGAATTATATTTTCATCAAAATTTTTTATTTGTTTTTTTGCTGCCTGAATTTGTGTTTGGAGCGAAGCAATCATCCCAACTGTTTCGTTAATAAGTGCCTGCTTCTGATAAGTAATGGCATTGGCAGCATTATCCAGACCTCTGATGGTTGATTTATATTCTTTAGCAGACCAGGGAGCAATTGGAATAGTAACAGAACCCATAGCAGAAAACTGATTGGGCATTCCATTAAGCGTTTGCATGTGTGTGTATGACACACCGAAATCAGGCAAGCGTTTTGACTTTTCGTATTGCTGCTGCGATTGCAGCAGTACGATGTTTGCATCAAATTGTTTTATATCACTGCGTGATGCCACAATTGCAGCGGTATCGGGCAACAGCAATTCATAATTTCGCGGAAGGATATTTGTGTCCAAATCAAACACATCTGATTTATCAAGGTTCATTAATGTGTTGAGTTCCACATTTTTCATTTTCATATCGCTGAGCAACATGGTTTCCATATTTCGCAGTTCGTACAAATCAGCTTGTACTTTATAAATGTTGCTGAGTTTTTCTTTGTTGTATTTGTAACGAAGCTGCGCCACCTCCACCATGTAATTCAACAAGCTATCGGTTTGCACCAGTACCGAATATTTTTTTTGCAAAACAATCCAATCAAAATAGTTCTGTTTTGCCATTGCAAACATTTCGTTGCGCTTTACACTCCTGCCTTGTTGTTCGACCGATGCCATGCCATTCATGTAATTGTAATTTGCTTTCTGTTTAGATGGATTGGGAATCAATTGTTCTCCGGTTATCATCCACATACCTTCATTGAAATTTTTATAGGGCGCCTGATAAGGACCGGTAGAAAGTGTTGGCGGCATCCAGCTTTTAGCCATTTGCGAATAATTGTTAACGGCATTAATTTGTTCCTGATACATTTTAAGCATCGGGTTATTTTGTTCGATACGATTCAGTACCGTATCAAGTGGAAGGACTTGCGCCTGTACCTGAATTGAACCAATCCAGATAAAAAATATCAATATGTATTTACATTTCTTCATTGCGACCAGGGAGTATTATTTTCCCGTGTTTTTTCAATTCTCTTTCTTTTACCATTTCGTAAATTACCGGAGTAACGAGCAAGACATAAACTGTTGATGTAAGCACACCACCAATTAAAGGAATGGTTATAGGGAGCATTACATCGCTGCCTGTACCGGTTGACCAAAGAATTGGAATTAAACCAAAGAGTGAAACGGAAACCGTCATCAACTTAGGTCGCAGGCGTTGCACAGCACCATCTTTAATGTATTTGCGTAAATCATCTTTAGTAATTGTTGCTGCTGAATTGCCTTTGTCCGCCACTAATTTTTCCATGTATTCATTTAAGTAAATCATCATCAGCATGGCTGTTTCTACAGCTACACCAAACAATGCTATAAAGCCAACAGCGACAGCAACTGATAAATTCACTCCATAAAAATAAACCATGTAAACCCCGCCAATCAAAGCAAACGGAACTGTTATCATGGTAAGCAATGCTTCTTTCAGGGACTTGTACGTGAAATACAAAACCATAAAAATGATAAGCAAAACAATTGGCATAATGAGCGATAATGTTTTGTTTGCGCGAATTTGATTTTCCCACTGACCGCTCCATTCGAGCGAATAACCTTTTGGAAGTTTTGAAAACATTTTGTTCAGCTTGTTTTGTGCTTCTTTAACTGTGCTGCCTAAATCACGGTCGCGCACATTGAATAAAACGGTTCCACGCAGCATGGCATTTTCGGAATTTATCATTGGTGGTCCTTCTGAAATAGAAACATCAGCAACAGCAGAAAGTGGAATGGTTCCGTAATTCATGGTCTTAACCGTAATTTGATTAATAGCTTCGAGGCTATTCCGGTAATCCTGTGCAAATCGGGCATTGACCGTGAATCGTTCACGACCTTCGATGGTTGTGGTGAGGTTCATACCGCCTAAAGCTGTTTCCACATACATGTTCACATCATCAACGCTTAAGCCGTATTTTCCAATATCATTTTTTCTTACCGTGATGTCAACGTATCTGCCTCCGGTTATAGGTTCAACATATATATCTTTAATCCCGTTCACGCCTTGTAATTCGTTTTTCATTTGCGTGGCAAGGCTGTAAATGCTGTCAATATTCTGACCATAAATTTTCAAGCCAACATCTGTCCTTATGCCTGTGGAAAGCATGTTGATACGGTTAATGATAGGTTGCGTGAAACCATTCACCACCCCAGGGATCTGGAGTTTTGCATTGAGTTCGTTGATGATATCATCCTTTGTTAACCCTTCTCGCCACTGCGAATGTGGCTTGAGCAAAATGATAGTTTCAATCATACTGATTGGAGAATTATCTGTAGCTGTGTTTGCTCGTCCTGCTTTGCCTAGCACATTTGAAACTTCGGGCACTGACTTGATAATTTTATCCTGCACCTGCAAAATGCGTTTCACTTCTGAGTTTGAAACATCGGGCAGTGTAACCGGCATAAACAGAATGGAACCTTCATCAAGCGGAGGCATAAATTCAGTGCCCATTCGAAACATCATCACCACACCAATTGCAAGCGCAATAAAATTTATTGCAAGAACAGTTTTGCGCCAAAGTAGGCACCATGTTATTAAAGGTGTATAAATATTTTTGAGAGTACGGGTTACAGGGTTTGAACTTTCGGACTTTAATTTCCCTTTCAGGAAGAATGAAATTAAAACAGGAGTAAGTGTAATTGCCAAGAAGGCATCAATTACAAGGATG
>Ga0116186_1004612_pt1 | contig 11150 bp, 10 predicted proteins | sample AD_JPNNA4_MetaG_FD_89806 | JGI IMG/M metagenome (GOLD analysis project Ga0116186, IMG submission 89806) | Active sludge microbial communities of municipal wastewater-treating anaerobic digesters from Japan - AD_JPNNA4_MetaG | ecosystem: Engineered > Bioreactor > Anaerobic > Digestate | place...
ACACCCCGGGGCAGCCCACCCCGATGGCCGCCAGGTCTGACGGCAGAACATTTGCTTCCTTCAGCGCTTCGCGGATCGTATCGCGGATCCGGGCCTGCACCGCTTGCGCGCCGGCAGCCACCGGCGTTTTCGCCTTGGCCGAGGCCAGGGGCCGGAACGAGGCGTCGTACACCGTGGCCATCATCTTGGTGCCGCCCAGGTCGAACCCCAGCCAGACCTTTTTCCTGCGCTTGATCATGCCGCCGCCTTTCCGCCGGACGTCCCGGCCGGACGGCCAAGGGCTCCGGCCCTTTCGTTCCCGGATTATTCCGCGCGCGTGACGGAGATGATTTCCACCGTCTCCAGCGGCACGTCCTGCATGCCCGCCTTTACCCCCGTGCGCACGCGCTTGATTTGATCCACGACGTCCATGCCTTCCACCACCTCGCCGAAAACGCAATAGCCGAAGCCCTGCGGATCGGGAGAACGGAAATCCAGGAATGCATTGTCTTTCACATTGATGAAGAATTGGCTGGTGGCGCTGTCCACCACCATGGTCCGGGCCATGGCAAGCGTGCCCCGCTTGTTTTGCAGGCCGTTGGCGGCCTCGTTCTTGATCGGCGCCTGGGTGGCTTTCTGGCGCATGTTCCGGTCGAACCCGCCGCCCTGGATCATAAACCCGTCGATCACCCGGTGGAAAATGGTCCCGTTGTAATGCCCGGCATCCATATAGGCCAGGAAATTGGCCGTGGTCAACGGGGCCTTGTCCGCCGCCAACTTCACCTTGATGTCGCCCATGCTCGTTTTAATGATGACCATATTCGTTTCCTTTTTTTGTTCTGCCACCGGCGCAGTTTCTTCCTCCAGGGCCTCTTGGCCCGCTTCGATTTCTTCGGTCGCCAGGGCCGGATCCGTCGCCGGCGCCGGTTCAACGGCCGCCTCGGTCTCCACCGGCGCCGCTTCGGGGGCCGCCGGCGGCGCGGTCTCGTCCTGCGCCGCCGCGAATGTTCCGCAGGCCAGGGCCATCGCCAATCCCAACCACATCCATTTCATGCGCATTCCTCCTGTAGACTCTCACCTTACCATCGCCGGCCCCCGCTCTCAATGCCCAAAACGAAGCGAAAAAACGAAGCGCCTTGCGGTTTGGGTGCGCGGGCGATCCGGGAAACGATGGTCTGCATGCGGCGGCCGGAAGGCGCCGGCTTTCAGGAATGGCCCTGCAGGGCGGCGAGACGGGCTTCGAGGGCGGCAATCCGTTCCTCCAGCGCGCAGATGCGGGCTTCGGAGCCGGACAACGGCCTGGGCTGGCTGGAAACCGGCGGCGGCGCGGCGGCAACCGGCGGGGCCAAAACAGAAGCATCGCCCAGAGCGTGGGCAAAGCGGTTCTCCTTGCAACCCGCCGCGCGCGGCAGTTCCACGACATAGGGATCCGGCTGGCGCGCCGCCAGGGCCCCCAGCACCGCCTTGACATCCGCCGGGGAGGCGAACGGATGCAGACGCGCGGCCCGTCCCCGCAGTTCGCCGGGGGTCTGCGGTCCGCGCAGCAGCAGCTCGCACAAGATCGCCAACTCCGGCGTGTCCACTCCGAGCGTTTCGGTCAACCGATGGGTGTATTTCACCACCCGCGCTCCCGATCCAGAAAAAGTCGCGACCAGTTTCTTGTCGTATTGCAGCACGGTCAGCGCCGGGGAGATTTCGTCCGTGGATAGCTGCATGACCGGGTCGCGGTTGTTTTTCTGGTTGCACGCCGCCACCAACGCATTCAGCGTCAGCGGATAGTACTCCGGCGTGGCCAGTTCCTTTTCGACCAGCCCCCCCAAAATCCGCCCCTCCAATGGGCCCAGGTTCAGTTTCATGGCCTAAAGGTAGCTTTCTCTTCCTGCCGGTTCAATCTCGAATGCCCACACCAAGAAACCAACCACTAAATGCCCTGCCCCCCAAAAAAATGCAAGAACGCGCAAAAACCCGATTCCATTAAGTTGCCTGCACTTGCCCCTCACGGCCAGCGGATGCTATCATGCCAACCATGTGGTGGGCGCATAGTCAAAAGGAACAGCCGAAGGAACACTGGCAGCCCTTGCGTCAGCACCTGGAAAACGTCGCTGTCCGCGCCGCCGACTTCGCGGCCCCTTTTCACTCCGCCGAATGGGCTCGCATTGCCGGTCTTCTCCACGATCTCGGCAAGGCATCCGAGGCATTCCAAGCCTACCTTCTCCGCAGCAACGGCCTCGACTCCTCGGATTACGGCGCATCGGGAAAACCGTCGACCCATTCCGGAGCCGGCGCCGCCTGGGCATTGGACGAATACGGGCCAGTCGGGCGCCTGCTCGCCTATCTTGTATTGGGTCATCATGCCGGTTTGCCCGACTGGATCGGCGGAGTGCAACCCAATGGCACGTTGGCTCAGCGGCTGGAATCAGCCCGTGACGAACTTCGAGCTACAAACAACTGGCATTCCCGACTCAATCTACCCGCGCAACCGCCCACACCTCCGCGCAAAATGATGCACGCAGAAATGCATTTGTGGATCCGCATGCTTTACTCCTGTTTGGTGGATGCGGATTTCCTCGACACCGAGCAATTCATATCGCCGGAGGTCTACGCCGCTCGTTCTGATTTCGAGCCGTTGGCCGCATTGGAATCCCGCTTTTTCAAGTTGCTGGATGAGAAACAGTCCCTGGCCCCGAAGACGGAGGTGAATGCCATTCGGGCCGAAATACGCCGGGCGTGCGAAGATGCCGCAAAACACCCCCCGGGGTTCTTTTCCCTGACCGTCCCAACCGGCGGTGGCAAGACTCTCTCGGGCACCGCGTTTGCCCTGCGCCACGCCGTGCTTCACGGCAAACGCCGCATCATCTACGTGATCCCCTACATGTCCATCATCGAACAGACCGCCGACACGCTGCGGCAGCACTTCGGAAACCTCAACGTCGTCGAACATCATTCCAATCTGGACCCCGACGCCCAAACCAAAGCCGCCCGCTTGGCTTCGGAAAACTGGGACGCCCCCGTCATCGTCACCACCAGCGTCCAATTCTTCGAATCCTTGCTCGCCGCCCGCTCCAGCCGATGCCGCAAACTCCACAACATCGCCGATTCCGTCGTGATTTTGGACGAAGTGCAACTTCTGCCCCCCGAATTGCTCGCGCCCTGCACCGACATGATGCGCCAACTGGCCGCCCATTATGGCGTCACCATGGTCCTGAGCACCGCCACCCAGCCCGTCCTTCCGGGCCTGGGCACTATCGCCGAAATCATTCCTCCAAGCGCCGACTTGTCGCGACGACTTCGCCGCGTCCGATACACCTTGCCCGACGTCCGGGAGAACAAACCCCGTTCCTGGGATGAAATCGCCGTCGAACTGGCACGGCACCCCCAAATCCTGTGCGTGGTCAACACCCGGCGCGATTGCCTGGAATTGTTCGGCAAGATGCCCCCGGAAACGATCCATCTTTCCGCCAGCATGTGCGGCGCCCATCGCTCCAAGGTCATCGACGAAATCAGGCGGAAGCTGCAAGCACATGAGCCCATCCGGGTCATCAGCACCCAGCTTGTCGAAGCCGGCGTGGACATCGATTTCCCCGTGGTCTATCGCGCCTTGGCCGGGCTGGATTCCATCGCCCAGTCCGCCGGCCGCTGCAACCGCGAAGGCAACCATCCCGATGGCGGCAAGGTCGTCGTCTTCATCCCGCCCAAGCCGGCGCCCATGGGACAACTGCGGAAAGCCGAGGATTCCGCCCGGATCCTCTTGCACGAGACCCTCGACATGGAGAACGGCGAGGTCTTCCCGCGGTTCTTTTCTGAATTCTATTCCCGCGTCGAGGAAAGATTCCCCTATGAGGAATTGCTGGTCCGGGACGCCGGCTGCATCCAAATCCAGTTCAGGGAAGCCGCCGCCCGTTTCCACATGATCGATGAAACGCAGCAATCCATGTTCGTCCGCTATGGCGCAAGCGAAGGGTTGATCGGCGCCTTGCAGGAGCAAATCCGGATCGACGCCCCGTACGGCCACCTGCTGCGCAAACTGCAGCGGTTCGCCGTGTCGGTCGCAAAAAGCCAGTTCTTGAAGCTCAAAGCCAACGGCCTGATCGAGGAATTTGCCCCCGGCATGTTTATCTGGAACGGCATGTATTCCGAAACGACCGGGGCGGACATTTTCAACGACACAGGCCGGCTCACCCCGGATCAATACATTATTTCAGAAAATGGAAGGATGCCCACATGAGCAAAGGATTCTGCCTTGAGGTGACCGGCGATTATGCCTGTTTCACCCGCCCCGAAATGAAAGTCGAACGGGTCAGCTACGACGTCATCACGCCGTCCGCCGCCCGCGCCATATTCGACGCCATCCTTTGGAAACCGGCCATACGCTGGCGCATCACGAAAATCGAAGTGCTCAATCCCATCCGTTGGACCAATGTCCGCCGCAACGAGGTAGCATCCGTCGCATCTCCGAAAAGCCAAGGTATCTTCATCGAGGATGTCCGCCAGCAGCGCGCCGGCCTCATTCTTCGCGACGTCCGCTACCGGCTGTACGGAGAGTTTGATTTCATCCCGCCGGAAAAGCGCGGCAAAACCCCGAATCCCGTACCGGAATGGCTGGTGGACTCCGCAGAGGTCGCCGAACTCCGGAAGCCAGATGCCCGGCCCGACGAAACCGCAGCCAAGTATGCCGCCATGTTCGAACGCCGGGCGCGAAAAGGCCAGCATTTCCATCAGCCCTATCTCGGCTGCCGGGAGTTCGCCGCCGATGTCCGCCTAGTCGATCCGGCCGAAAAACCCGCCGTGCCCATTCCCAAGGACGAGAACCTGGGCTGGATGCTCTATGACCTCGATTTCTCCGACCCCACCAACGTCAAGCCGACGTTCTACCGTCCCCAAATGAATCAAGGCGTGATCGTCGTTCCCCATCCCGAAAGCGAAGAGGTGCGCAAATGATTCTCCAGGCCCTCAAGGAATACTACGACCGCAAAGCCGCCGACCCCGATTCCGGCATCGCGCCGGAAGGGTGGGAGAGAAAGGAAATTCCTTTCCTGGTCGTATTGGATCAACAGGGAAATTTCATCCACTTCGAAGACACGCGCGTAATCCAAGAGAACCGGCGCCGCGCACGCGCTTTTCTCGTACCATCGCTCGGCGAAGCCAAGGGGAATGGCATCAAGGCAAATTTGTTCTGGGAAAATATTGAGTACATGTTCGGCATCCCGGCGAATGCGGGTCGAAATGCAAAACGCGTAGCCGCTCAACATGCTGAATTTATTCGCAAAATCAACAACATCCAAGGCACATGTCCCGCGCTTGAGATCGTTAAAACCTTTCTGCATAACATCCCGCGGCCAGCCCTTTGCGCCCATCCGCTATGGAATGAAATATTGGAACTCAATCAATCGCTGCTGTTTGCGATTGCGAACCGGGGGGCCGTAACGGACGACGCAGAGCTTAAACGCCTGATCGGCGCATTTCTGGCGCCAAGGGGAAAGACAGGTTTCTGCCTTGTCTCTGGACAGAATGACATCATCGCCACGCTCGAACCGCTCATAAAGGGCGTTCGTGACGCCAACCCCACCGGCGCGCATATCGTGTCTGTCAACAACTCCATTACTCCTGCTGGCAATTCCGGTGCTACTCCGGCCTTTGCCTCGCTCATGAAGGAACAGGGGGCCAATTCCCCCATAGGAAAACGTGCGTCCTTCGCCTATGCAACGGCCTTGAATCATCTGTTGGGTAAGGATTCCTCTCAACGTCTGCAGGTCGGCGACGCCTCCACCGTGTTCTGGTCGGAAAAGAACACGCGCTTTGAGGAACAATTCTCGCTGTTTTTCAGCGAGCCGGCCAAAGACGATCCGGGCCGCAACGTCCAAGCGGTCAAAGCCCTTCTGGAGTCTCCGAAAACCGGCGCACAGCCGGCTGACCAGGCAAATGCCGGAATGTTCTATGTTCTGGGTCTTTCCCCCAATGCGGCGCGCATTTCCATTCGCTTCTGGATTGCGGCGCCCCTCTCCCAAATGATGGACCAGATCCGTCAACATTTCAGAGACCTGGAGATCGTTTGCACGCCTTATGAACAACCCGTGTTTTCCCTCTTCCGCCTGTTGGTCTGCACTGCGCCTCTTGGCAAAGCGGAAAACATCCCGCCGAATCTGGAGGGCGAGCTGATGCGCGCCATTCTGGAAGGCCTGCCATACCCCGCAGCTCTGTTGAATGCCGTCATCCGGCGCATAAAGGTGGAGCAATCGCAGAAGAACCCCAAAACAGGCAAGTCTGTACCCCACATCACATATATTCGCGCCGCTCTCATCAAGGCCTGCATCAACCGCAATTGCAGATTTCAAAAGATAACGCAACAGGAGGAACTCGCCGTGAGCCTTGACCCCAACAATATGAACATCGGCTATCGATTGGGCCGATTGTTCGCCACCTTGGAAAAAATCCAAGAAGAAGCCAATCCCGGCATCAACGCCACCATCCGCGACCGTTACTATGCAGCCGCATCCAGCGCGCCCGTCATCGTCTTCGGGCGACTGATGACTCTCAAAAATCATCATCTATCCAAACTGGAAAACATTGGCCGGCGCGTCAATTTGGAGCGGCTGGTGGGAGAAATCGTTGGCGGCATCCAAGATTTTCCCGCCCATCTTACCTTGGATGACCAAGGGCGTTTTGCCGTCGGCTACTACCATCAGAGACAAGACTTTTTCGCCACGAAAGAATAACAGAATTAACCCAAAAGGGAAACGATCATGAGCAACCCCATTAAAAACCGATTCGATTTTCTTCTCGTTTTCGATGTGCAGGACGGCAACCCCAACGGCGATCCCGATGCGGGCAACATGCCGCGCATCGACGCCGAAACCGGGCGCGGCCTCGTCACGGATGTCTGCCTTAAGCGTAAAGTGCGCAATTTCGTTCAAATCATCAAATCCGACAAGCCGGGGTTTGACATCTTCGTCAAGGAAAAGGCGGTTCTCAATCGTGCGATCGAAGGAGTTTATGCCGAATTGGGGGTTGATTTGACCAAAGCCCCTGCCGACGCCAAGGACGGAAAAAAACGAAACAAGGACGGTCAGGGGCAAGGCTCCGAAATCGATAAGGCACGCATTCAAATGTGCAACAAATACTTCGACATTCGGACGTTTGGCGCCGTCTTGGCCGTTGGCGCTAACGCTGGTCAGGTTCGCGGCCCAGTCCAAATGACCTTCGCGCGGTCGGTCGATCCCGTCGTCACGCTGGAGCATTCCATCACCCGCATGGCCGTCACCACGGAAGCCGAAGCAGAAAAACAGGGCGGCGACAACCGCACGATGGGCCGCAAGAACACGATCCCCTATGGCCTATATGTTGCTCACGGCTTCGTTTCCGCCCATCTGGCAGCTCAGACCGGATTTTCTCAGGATGACTTGGATCTCCTGTGGGCGGCGCTGAACAACATGTTCGAACATGACCGGTCCGCCGCGCGCGGGCTGATGACCACCCGCAAGCTCGTCATCTTCGAGCACGACAACGCGCTGGGCCAGGCTTCCGCGCAATCGCTGTTCGACCTCGTGACCATCAAGCGCAAGGATGAAACCAAGCCTCCTCGCGCCTTTTCGGATTACGAGATCACCATCGGCACCCCGCCCAAAGGAGTCAAGATTCTGTAGTCGATCGCATCGCCCGGCGGGAATCGAATAGCTGATTCCCGCCGGTTTCACTGCCATGCTCTTTTCCGAAGACGACCTCCTGCCTCTCTCCGCCTTGCAGCACCTGCTGTATTGCGAACGGCAATGCGCGTTGATCCATATCGAGCAGGTTTGGAGCGAGAATCGTTTCACGGCCGAGGGGCGGCGGGCCCACGACCACGTCCATTCCGCCGGCCATGAGACCCGCGGCGACGTGCGCGTCGCGCGGGATTTGTCGCTGCGATCTTTGCGGCTGGGCCTCATCGGCAAGGCGGACGTCGTCGAATTCCACGGTGCCACGCCCTACCCCGTCGAACACAAGCGCGGCCATTCAAAAACCAACCGATGCGACGAAGTGCAGGTCTGCGCCCAGGCGCTGTGCCTCGAAGAAATGCTGGGCAAGCCGGTGCCCGAAGGCGCGCTTTTCTACGGCGAGCCCCGGCGTCGAACGTTGGTAACCTTCGACCCGGCGCTGCGCGCCGAAACCGAAGCGGCCGCCGCACGCCTCCATCGCCTGTTCGAATCCGGACGCACGCCGTCGGCCGTCTACGACAAGGCGAAATGCGAACGCTGTTCCCTGCTCGATTCGTGCAAGCCCAAAGCCGCCGGCGACGTGGCCCGCTACCTTTCGGAGGCCGTTCGATGAAACACATGCTCAACACCCTGTACGTCACCACCCAAGGTTCCTATCTGCGCAAGGAAGGCGAAACCATCGTGGTCGAAGCCGAACAACAGGTGCGCGCACGTCTCCCCATCCACAACATCGGCGGTTTGGTCTGCTTCGGAAACGTCTTGTGCAGTCCGTTCTTGCTCGGTCATTGCGGGGAAAACGGTGTGGCTGTCAGTTTCCTGTCCGAATACGGCAAATTTCTCGCCCGCGTGGACGGCCCCCAATCCGGCAACGTGCTGCTGCGCCGCGAACAATACCGCCGGGCGGACGATCTGGCCAGATCGGCCGATCTCGCCCGCATGTTCGTCTTCGGCAAGCTCAACAATGCCCGTACCGTCCTCCAGCGGCATCTGCGCGATCATCCCGAAGCCGCCGGCAATCCGGACGTCGCAGCTCTCGTCCTGCGCCTCCAGCAGCAAATGTTGCGCCTCCAGAATCCCCTGCCGCTCGACGAAGTCCGCGGCATGGAAGGCGATGCCGCCCATGCTTATTTCGGCGCGTTCAACGGGCTGCTGGGTTCCAGAACCGGATTCGAGTTCCATGAACGCAGCCGCCGACCGCCGCTTGATCCCATCAATGCCCTGTTGTCTTTCCTGTATACGTTGCTGGCCCATGATTGCCGTTCCGCCTGCGAAGCCGTCGGCCTCGATCCGCAAGTGGGATTTCTTCACCGCGACCGGCCAGGCCGCGCCGGTCTCGCGCTCGACCTCATGGAGGAATTTCGACCATTCCTGGTGGATCGGCTGGTGCTCTCCCTCATCAACCGCCAACAAATCGCCCTGAAAGACTTCGTGGTGGGCGAAACCGGCGCCGTTCTGCTGAAGGACGATCCGCGCAAATTGGTTTTGAAAACCTGGCATGAACGCAAGCAGGACGAAATCACCCATCCATTTCTGAACGAAAAAATGTCCGTCGGCTTGGTACCCCACGTCCAAGCCCAGCTTCTCGCCCGCCATTTGCGGGGCGATTTGGATGCCTATCCGCCCTTCCTTTGGAAATGACCCATGATGGTGCTCGTCAGCTACGACGTCGCGACCGTGGACAAGCGCGGCCAGTCTCGCCTGCGCAAAGTCGCCAAAGTCTGCGAAGACTATGGCGTCCGGGTGCAGAATTCCGTTTTTGAATGTGTCGTGGACCCGGCGGTTTGGGTTACTCTTAAAGCCCGGCTGGAGGAAATTTACGACCCCGATCAAGACAGCCTGCGGTTTTATTTTTTGGGCGCCAACTGGAAAAAACGCATTGAACATCTTGGCAAAACGGAACACGTCGATGTCACCGACACTCTTATTTTCTGACCTCCGCGAACCCTAAGCAAAGTCACATTCCCAGACAGGTTCGCGCCTTACACATTGTGTTGTCTGCTAAGATGATGTAACCCGACTACACGAACGCCGATCTTTGACTTTTAAATAGAATACCCTGTTCGCGGACGTAATCCACTTGCCCCTTTATTCCCACTGGCATAGATAATGGGTGTCGCGCCCCGCCGGGGCGCGTGGATTGAAACATGGGGTCTGGGTCAACCGGGATCGCCTGTATCCGTCGCGCCCCGCCGGGGCGCGTGGATTGAAACGCGTCGATTTCCTTTTGCGTCATGCAGCGGACGGGGTCGCGCCCCGCCGGGGCGCGTGGATTGAAACCGCAGAGGCGCAGGAACGCCTCGTCACGGCGAATGTCGCGCCCCGCCGGGGCGCGTGGATTGAAACGCATGATCGTGGATGTTCTTTCCGGGCTGGCTGGCGTCGCGCCCCGCCGGGGCGCGTGGATTGAAACGACATCAACCGCGTGGAAATCTGGAACCGTGGAACGTCGCGCCCCGCCGGGGCGCGTGGATTGAAACTGCTTCTACTGCGGTGCCTGCGTGTCCGGCAAGGGCAGTCGCGCCCCGCCGGGGCGCGTGGATTGAAACACCGATGATGCGCTGGCGGTTCGGGGTTTCGTAGGTCGCGCCCCGCCGGGGCGCGTGGATTGAAACTGTCCGATCCGAGATGATCGTCTTGCGCGTCCATGTCGCGCCCCGCCGGGGCGCGTGGATTGAAACATCGAAGCCACCGACGCGACCGGGGAAGCCCTGGTCGCGCCCCGCCGGGGCGCGTGGATTGAAACATGCCAGCAAGGACGCTCGTTCCCTCGTAGTTCTCGTCGCGCCCCGCCGGGGCGCGTGGATTGAAACTTGTTCGTCACGGCCTCGGCTGGCGGCGTGTCCCGTCGCGCCCCGCCGGGGCGCGTGGATTGAAACAGGTCATCTCGGACGAGAACATCGCAAACACCGCAGTCGCGCCCCGCCGGGGCGCGTGGATTGAAACAGTTGCCCCGCCACGGCGTAGGTTCCCGGCGCGAGTCGCGCCCCGCCGGGGCGCGTGGATTGAAACTTCCAAGACCCGTTGACCAGCGCGATCTACCCGGACGTCGCGCCCCGCCGGGGCGCGTGGATTGAAACATGAAGAATGTCGCCAAGAATTTGGACAACGAGGACGTCGCGCCCCGCCGGGGCGCGTGGATTGAAACGATATGTGGTATCTTGACGTGGAACAATAAGGAATGTCGCGCCCCGCCGGGGCGCGTGGATTGAAACTGATATGTGGTATCTTGACGTGGAACAATAAGGAAGTCGCGCCCCGCCGGGGCGCGTGGATTGAAACTCGTATTGTTCCGGCTTTTAGGGAAATCGCCAAAAGTCGCGCCCCGCCGGGGCGCGTGGATTGAAACACAAAATGTCGGGCTGGACATGCTTGGGTAAAAGGTCGCGCCCCGCCGGGGCGCGTGGATTGAAACATTGATTGTTCTGCATCCACGGCTGAATACCGCGAGTCGCGCCCCGCCGGGGCGCGTGGATTGAAACA
>Ga0116186_1004615_pt1 | contig 11145 bp, 10 predicted proteins | sample AD_JPNNA4_MetaG_FD_89806 | JGI IMG/M metagenome (GOLD analysis project Ga0116186, IMG submission 89806) | Active sludge microbial communities of municipal wastewater-treating anaerobic digesters from Japan - AD_JPNNA4_MetaG | ecosystem: Engineered > Bioreactor > Anaerobic > Digestate | place...
GCGGCAGGTCGCGCCCCTGTTCGACCGCGTCTACGACGAGTTGCTGCGCTAGATGGCGATCAGCGGCATCTGTGGCGCGTTGCTGAGGTACTCGGCCCCATTGGGCGTAACAAGCAACAGGTCTTCGATGCGCACGCCGCCATAGCCGGGCAGATAGATGCCCGGCTCGACGGTCATGACCGAGCCGGCGGGGATGACCGCCCCCTCGGCCAGCCGGCTGAAGCGGGGTTCCTCGTGAATCTCCAGGCCCACGCCGTGGCCTGTGCCGTGGCCGAAGTGGTCGCCGTGCCCGGCGGCGGTGATGAGGTCGCGGGCCAGGGCATCCACAGCCTTGCCGGTAACGCCGGGGTAGATGCCGGCAATGGCGGCCTGATGGGCGGCGCTGACCGTGTTGTAGAGGCTCCAGAAGGTGTCGTCAGCCGTCTGCCCCAGATAGAACGACCTGGTCAGATCGCTCTTGTAGCCGTCCACCTGCGCGCCCAGATCGACAATGACGATATCGCCGGCTTGCAGCGCGCGGTCGCCGGGGTGATGGTGGGGCAGGGCGCTGTTGGGGCCGGAGGCGACGATGATGTCGAAGGCCAAGCCTTCTGCGCCGGCCTCGCGCATGGCTTTCTCCAGTTCCCAGGCCACGGCACGCTCGGTGACACCCGGGCGAGCTAACTGGGGCACAAGGGCCACAGCCACATCGGTCAGGCGCGCGGCGGCGCGAATGGCGGCCAACTCGTCGGCCGACTTGACCGCCCGCAGCGGCTCGATTGTCGCCGGCAGCGCAACCCAGTCGATGCCCGGGTTGGCGGCCAGTTGCTTCTGGAAGGCCAGGGTGACGTGGCGCGCTTCCAGGCCGATGCGCGTGCCGCCGGCCAGCGCCAGGAAGTTGCGCATGTCGTCTGTGCCGTCGCGCAACTGGAAGACCTCGTAATCGGGCGCTTCCTGGCCGGCGCGCTCCCAGTAGCGCGAATCGGTGGCCAGCACAGCGCGGTCGCGGCCAATGAGCAAGTGCGCGGCTGAGCCGGTGAAGCCGCTGGCCCAGCGGCGATTGGCCGCACTGGTCAACAGCAGGGCATCTACTTGCCAGGCGTCGAAGTTGGCCCGGATTGCGGACAGACGGTCAGTCATCTTTACACTCCTCAGTCGATCCAAATGTGGCCCTCGCCGGCAGTGACGCGGCCGACCACGGCGGCGTCGGGCAGTGCGGCGAGGAAGAGGGGCACGCCCGTGGGCGGCACGGTGATCAGTAGGCCGCCAGACGTTTCGGGCGTAAAGAGCATGTCCTGATAGAGGAAATCAATTCCCGCGGCAAAGGTTACCTGAGGCCGGAAGAAGGCGGCGTTGTTGCCCATGCCGCCGGGAAACGCGCCGGCGCGGCCGTAGTCCAGCGCGCCCGGCAGCCACGGCAGGCGTGCCAGGTCAAAGCGGAAGTCGGTAGCGCCCTGGCGGGCCATCTCCTGAGCGTGGCCGAGGAGGCCAAAGCCGGTGATGTCGGTCATGGCGCGCGCGCCAGCGACGACCGCGGCTCGGGCGGCGTCACGGTTGAGACGCTTCATGCTGGCCACGGCCAAGGCCAGGTGCTCTGGCGCGGTCATCTGGCGCTTCAGGGCCGTGGTGACGACGCCAACGCCGAGCGGCTTGGTCAGCAACAGAATGTCGTCTGGCTGCGCGCCGCCCTTGCGTCGCACCCTCTCCGGGGCGATCAGGCCCGTCACCGCCAGGCCATACTTCGGCTCCTTGTCATTGACGCTGTGGCCGCCGACAACGACCGCGCCGGCCTCGGCCACCTTCTCCGCGCCGCCGCGTAGGATTTCGGCCAAAATGCCTTTGTCGAGGTTATCCGGGAAGGCGACCAGGTTGACGGCGAAGAGGACTTCGCCGCCCATGGCGTAGATGTCGGACAGGGCGTTGGCAGCGGCGATGGCCCCAAAGTCATAGGGATCGTCGACGATGGGCGGAAAGAAATCGACGGTTGAGACGATGGCCTGAGTGGCGTTGATCTGGTAGACGGCGGCATCATCGGCCGCGGTCAGACCAACCAGGAGGTCGGGATAGTCGCCCGCCTGGAAGGTGGCGCGTATGGGGCCGAGAATTCGCTCCAGCTCCGCTGGGGCCAGTTTAGACGCTCAGCCGGCGCAGGAGGCGAGAGAGGTCAGTCGAATCGGTTCCGTAGTCATGGCGCTCATGGCCCACACAGCTTTCCCAGCCGGCAGGCCACAAGAAGTATACTGCCGCCCGATGATTCGGCAATTGGCGTTGACCCGTCTCCTATCGCTTCCTATAATGGCCATCTATGAAGCGTTCGCCCCTTTCGCGCGTCGAGAGCCTGATCCGCAGGGTAGTGGAAGAGCCATTCACCTGGCTGGCCGGCAACCCACTTGATCCGTTCCGGCTGGCCACGCACCTAGTCCACTTTTACCAGGACGCGGCTGGCAGCCCGCCGCCCAACCACTTCACCATTCACGTCAACCCGGCCGACTACACGGAGATCACTGCCGGGCAGCCGGACGAACTGGAAGCGCAAGTGGGTGAATACGTGCGTCTGCTGGCCGAGCGGCGTGGCATTCACCTGACCGAGGCGGTCAGCGTCACCTTTGCCGCCAACCCGGACGAGCAGCCACAACGCGCCCACATCGTCCCCGGACGGATCGCCGAGCCGGTCGAAGAGGGTACCGAGGTTTTCGTTGTGGGTGGGGGGGATGCCGTCATGGAAGCCATCCGGGCGGTCGATGCCTTCCTGATTGTTCAGGGACGACAGCACATCGCCCTCGACCGGCCGGTGACGCGCATCGGCCGGCGCATGGACAACGACATCGTCATCGACTCCGCCTCGATCAGCCGCCAGCACGCCCAAATCCGCTGGCGACAGCGCTACTTCGTGCTCTATGACGTCAGCCGCCACGGACACACGGTCGTCAATGGCCGGCCGGCACGCGAGCATATCCTCCGCAGCGGCGACGTTATCGCCCTTAGCGACGTGATGCTGGTCTATGGCGAGGGGCGAGACGCGCCGCTGGGCGAACTGGCCAGCGCCGTCAATGAGGAACTCGACACAACGCAGTTGAAGCCGTTCGAATGACCACGCCAGTGTTGCTCCTGGTGCTGCGCATCGCCGGCGCGGGCCTACTATTGGTCTTCTTTGCCGCGGTGGGCTGGTATTTGTATCAGGACTTGCGGGCCACGCGCCAGGCGATGACCGGGCCAGGTGTCAATTTGGGCAAGTTGCGCGTTTTGGCCAACACGGGCGAACGCCCGCGGCCGGATACCACCTACGAACTGTCACCCATCACCACGCTCGGCCGTGGCGGCCGCAACACCATCGTCCTGAATGACACCTACGTTTCCAGCGAACACGCCCTTCTGGCCTGGCGAGATTCGCAGTGGTGGCTGGAAGACCTGAGCAGCCGCAACGGAACGCTGCTCAACGACGCGCCGCTGAGCGATCCGACTGTGGTCTCGGCCGGGGATGTCATCACCATCGGCGGCGTGCAGTTGAAGCTGGAATTGCCGGGGCGGCAGGGAGAGGAAGACGAGAGCGGCATACGGGATTCGAACCCGTGATAACAGCTTGGGAAGCTGCTGTGATACCACTTCACCAATGCCGCATCTTCCAGGGCATTATAAGCCGGGCCGTCTGAAGGTGCAAGCGGTGCAGGGCTTTGGCAAAGCTCTGGCAAGTGCTGGGAGTGCCGTTGTTCCGGGGGCGCGGCGGCGGGTGTGGCTAGTCCGTCGGTTGCGAGGGAGCAGGCAAGCTCTGGGGGCGGGAGCCGCGGCTATCACGACCGTCCGGCAGCACCGCCAAATTGGCCGGCGCGACAGACTGCGCCGCAGCGGCCCGACGACGATGGCGGCGCAGGGATTCGCCCGAATAAACGACGGCGTAGTGCACGCCGGCCGTCAGCCCTAGCAACAGCCACCAGATGAACCCCGGCCTGGCCCCCAACGCGATGGCGTCAAAGATGCCGAAAACCCAGCCGGCCAGCAGCGAGCCGGCCAGCCCGGCTACAAGACCGTAGTACGGGTGGTTTGCGGCGTGGCGCTGGCGGAGGTGACGGTAGCTGCTCCAGAGCAGCCTGGCGCTGATGGCCCAGATGGCCAGATAGGCGGTCAGCCCAGGCAGGCCCAGGTCCAGCGCGGCCTGTAACATCTGATTGTGGGCATGACCGAGATCGATGTCAGCCGGTATGCTATAGAGCGGATAGAGAACATCGATGACCCGGCGAAAGCCGTTGACGCCTACTCCGGTGAGCGGGAAGTCGCCGATGGCCAAGAGGGCGCGCGACCATATCTCCAGGCGGCCACTCATGCCCACGGCATCGCCGACGATGTTCTGGTCGACGCGGCTGGCTGTGTAGGCCACCAGAGCGCCCAAACCCACAAGGACACCGATGCCCAAGACCAAGCGCCAGCGCGACTGGACGAAGAAGGCGATCACTAACAGTAAGCCCAGGCCCGCCGCCAGCATTCCACCCCGTGACGACGTGGCCACCAGGAGGAAGCCAACGAAGGCCATGACCGGCAGCAGCGTGGCCAGGATCGCCAGGCGAGTGCGCGCCGGTCGCTGCATGCCGGTCAGCACACAGGCCAGCGCGAGTGGTAAGACCCAACTCAACACACCGGCCAGCTCGTTTGGATTGACGACGCCGCCCACCGCGCCGGGAATGCCACCGGCAAAGGGCAGCCAGGCCCGCGCGCCGTTAAGGAACGCGAACGGCGGCAGCCATTGACTGCCAATGAACCCGACGATGGCCATGAGCACGCCGGCCAGCAAGACGACGCCGACGATGGGCCACAGGCTTCCGCCGTGCCGGCCAGAGCCGGCCGTGGCGTAGAGAAGGGCAATGCCCAAAAGGATGCCAGCAATCTTCGGGCCGCTGGTCGCCCAGTCGAACGTAACCGTCAGGCTCAACCCAATCGCCAGCACAAGGGCCAACACCGCCAGGTCATAGGGCGTGGGGGTTAGGAAGCGGCCGGTGATCGCCTTGCGCAGTAGCCAGAGAAGCGGGACGACGGCCAGAAACGCAGTCGTATAGCCCCAGGGCAACAATGCCACCGGGACGAGCAACAGGAGAAGGAGAACCCATTCCCATTGGAGGAGTGACTGAGCCAGCTTGTGCATAAGCGCTATGACCGTCGATGATCATGGTCATGATAGCGGCCCGCAGGGCTGCTCGCAAGGGAAAAGGTGTGAAAAATGCGTTGGTTTGGGTTGCCTATGCCTCTGGAGCGTCTATAATGGGTTGGCTTGTAGAGGGAACAGGAGAACCGGATGCCGTCAATCCCGCTCGTCTTGCTGGTAGAGGGAGTGAACGCTGGCCGCGATTCGTTGCGACCAATGCTCCTCAAGGCTGGCTACGAAATAACTGTGGTCAACACCGGCGCTGGGGCGCTAGATTGGCTGCACGACCATACCCCCAACCTCATTGTCTTCGATGCGTCGACGATGCGCTCTAACGGCGTTCGCAACTGCCGCCGTTTGCGCCGCCAGGCCGAACTGATCCCCATCATCCACAGCCGCATGGCCGGTGAAGAAGAAGACCGCAGCGCCGAGGCTGACGTCTATCTGGAGCGGCCGTTCTCGGCGCGCAAACTGCTCAATCGCACCCGCGCCCTCCTGCCGGCCGACAGCGCGCGCGAGGAGATCATCCGCTACGGCTGCATTACGCTCTTTCGCAGCAAGCGCTCTGTCGGCGTGGCGGGGAAGGGGGAGTTCATCCTGACGCCGAAGCTGGCCTTGCTATTGGAGATGTTCCTGCGCCAGCCGGGCGTGCTGCTGACCCGGCGTCAACTGATGCAGACTGTCTGGCAGACCGACTTCGTTGGCGACACGCGGACGCTCGATGTCCACGTCCGCTGGGTGCGCGAGTGCATTGAGGATGTCCCCAGCCAACCGCAGTTCCTGACAACCGTGCGTGGCAAGGGCTATCGGCTGCACATCGCCGGGCCGGCCAACGAAACCGACAGCGCGGCCGAACGCGATTGGGCTGAAACGAAAAAAGGCGCTATCGTTGCCGATAGTGCCTCATGAATTCCCTGAAAGGATGTCAGATGCCTGGCAGGGCGTCCGACAGTGCCCTTACTTGTTGGCGGTGGCCCGCGCTTCGGCCAGAGCCGCCATCAGACGACCTTTGCGCCGGGCCGCGTTGCGGCGGTGGACGATGTTCTTGCTGGCCGCTTTGTCGAGCGTCGAATAAGCCTCCCGCGCCACTGCTTCAGCCTCATCCAGCTTGTTCTCAGCGATCAGACGGCGCACTTTCTTGACATGGGTGCGCGCCGCAGCCCGATAGTGGCGGTTGCGCTCAGTACGCTTCGCCGTTTGTCTGATGCGCTTCTTTGCAGATTCCGTATTAGCCAATTCAAATCCTCCGTCAATTACCTCAATCGTCTCTGATTGGAGGCGTGAGAGCGGTAGGAGTTTACCACATACGCCAGAAAAGACAAGGCACATTTTGCGTCTACTCCACGTAGCACCGTAGACACACCGCTTCTTCGCCGGCAACGACGCGGAACGGCCCCAGCGCCGCCGGCAGCAGGGCAAATTGCACCGCCGTTAGAGACAACCCTCCTATGGCGACGTGGCCGCCGATAACGCCCCAAATCTCTAGGGTGCGGCCGTCGCACGCGCCGCTGTAGACCGCCCCAGAAGCCAGTTCGACGCGCTCGGTAGTGAAGTAGCGATTGCGACAGAGGAGAAGGCGGCGCACACCATCGCGCTCTTCGACTACATGCGGCGGGCTGAGAGCCGGCTCCACCTGGGCGAAGTTGATGACATCCAGCGCCTTGTCGATGTGCAGCTCACGCGCGTGTCCGCCGCTGGCGCGGTTCCAATCGTAGACGCGGTAGGTGGTGTTAGAGTTCTGCTGAATCTCGGCGATCAGCGCGCCGCCGAGGATGGCATGGACAGAGCCGCTGGGCACACAGACGGCATCGCCGGGGCGGATGGCGATGCTATGGAGGTGGCGCTCCAGCGTGCCGGCGGTGATGGCGGCACGGAACGCCGCGGCCGTTGTGCCCGCGCGCACGCCCAGAATCACCCGCGCATCCGGCTCAGCGTGCAAGACAACCCACATCTCTGTCTTACCCAGCTCGTTGCCCTCGTGGGCCAGGGCATATTCGTCGTTGGGGTGCACCTGTACCGACAGCTTGTCGCGGGCATCCAACAGCTTCACCAGTAGAGGAAACTTGCCGCGTGCCTGCGCCCAGGCGTTGTTCGCGCCGATCAGGCTCAGCCCGAGGGCGGCATAGACAGCTGTCAGCGGCTGGCCGGCGAAACGGCCGTTGCGCACGACCGAAGTGCCGTCCTCGTGGGCAGCGATCTCCCAACTCTCGGCCACGCGGCCCGGCGGCAGGTCGCGCCCCAACCGCTCGGCCAGGTTGCGCCCACCCCAAATATAGTCCTTGAGCACCGGCTCAAACAGCAGGGGATAAAGCGGCTCGTCGTCACTCATTGCATTTCAGGAACACCGCGCCCAGCGGCGGCAGGGTGAACTCGATAGACTGCGGTTGACCGTGCCACGGTACATCCTGGCTCGGCCGCGGCTCGTTGGTGACGCCGCTGCCGCCGAACTCGGTGGCGTCGCTGTTGAAAATCTCGCTGTAGACGCCCGGCGCGGGCACGCCCAGCCGATAGCCGTGGCGCGGCACGGGAGTGAAATTGAGGACGACCAGCACTGTCTCGCCGCTCGATGGCGCGCGGCGCGCATAACCCAGGATGCTGCGCTCGTAGTCGTGGAGGTCAATCCACTGGAAGCCTTCCCAGGAGTAGTCATCTTCGTGCAGAGCCACTTCAGTGGTGTAGAGCTGGTTTAGCCGGCGCAGGCAGTCGCGTAGCTGGCCGTGCTTAGGGTCTACATCAAGGAGGTGCCAGTCGAGACTGGCGGCCTCGTTCCACTCACGCCACTGGCCGAACTCCCCGCCCATGAACAGCAGCTTCTTGCCGGGGTGAGTCCACTGGTACGAATAGAGCACGCGCAGATTGGCGAAGCGCTGCCAGACGTCGCCGGGCATCTTGTCAAGCATACTGCGCTTCAGGTGCACGACCTCGTCATGGGAGAAGGGTAGGAGGAATCTCTCGCTGAAGGCGTAGAGCAGCGAAAAAGTCAGCGTGCCGTGGTGGAAAGAGCGATGGATCGGATCGGTCTTGAAGTATTGCAGTGTGTCGTGCATCCAGCCCATGTTCCACTTGTAGTCGAAACCAAGTCCGCCTTCCGACGGGGGCCGGGTGACGCCGGGCCAGGAGGTCGATTCCTCGGCCACCGTGATGGCCGTCGGATAGAGGCGATGCACGGCGTCGTTGAAGCGGCGGACGAAGTCAACGGCTTCGAGGTTCTCGCGGCCGCCATAGCGGTTGGCGACCCATTCACCCTGTTTGCGCGAGAAGTCCAGGTAGAGCATGGAGGCGACAGCATCCACGCGCAGGCCGTCGATGTGGTACTTGTCTAACCAGAAGACGGCGTTGCTGATCAGGAACTGGCTGACCTCGTTGCGGCCATAGTTGAAGATGAGCGTGCCCCAGTCCTCGTGGCGGCCCCGGCGCGGGTCAGCGTGCTCATAGAGGTGGGTGCCGTCGAAGAAGCCCAGGCCGTGCTCATCGGTGATGAAGTGGGCCGGAACCCAGTCTACCAAAACGCCGATACCGGCCTGATGACAGGCATCGACGAAGGCCATGAAGTCATCGGGCGAGCCGTAGCGGCTGGTGGGGGCATAAAAGCCGGTCACCTGGTAGCCCCATGAGTTATCGGACGGGTGCTCGGCGATGGGCAGTAATTCGATGTGGGTGTAACCCAGCTCCTTGACGTAGGGGATGAGGTCGGTGATCAAATCGCGGTAGGTAAGCCATTCCCAGCCGTTCCGGCGTCGCCAGGAGCCAATGTGGAGCTCATAGATGCTGATGGGCGAGCGGAGGCCCTGGCGCTGGCCGCGGCCGGTCATCCACTCCTCGTCGCCCCACTGGTGCTTCTCAATATTCCAGACGACGGAGGCAGTCTTCGGCCGCAGTTCACTGGCAAAACCGACCGGGTCGGCTTTACTGACCATGTAGCCCTGGTAGTGGGTCTTGATCTCGTACTTGTAAAGTGTACCTTCGTCCAGGCCGGGAATAAATAGCTCCCAGACGCCATTGTCGTGGAGGAAGCGCATGGGGTGGCGACGGCCATCCCACTGGTTAAACGAGCCAACGACGCTGACGCGCTGCGCGTTGGGCGCCCAAACAGCAAAGCGGACACCGTGGACGCCGCGAAGCTCAATGAGGTGTGCCCCCAGGCGGTCGTAGATGTGCAGGTGCGTGCCTTCACCCATTAGATAGGCATCGAGGCCACTGAGCGTAGCTGGGAAGCTGTAGGGATCTTCGTATAGTTGTGTCTGGCCGGAGTAGTAGGTGACGGCCAACTGGTAGGGAACATCCTCCTGGTGGGGCAGTGTCAACTCGAACAGGCCGGTGGTATGGATGCGTTTCATCGGCCGGCGGTCGGCGTCGTTAAGGACGACAGCGACGCTTTCGGCCTCCGGCCAAAATGCGCGAATGACCAGATCGTCGCCGGCGCGATGGGGGCCGAGAATATCGAAGGGCGCGCCGTGGTAACCGCTGACAATCGCCTCAATCGCGCCCGCGTCCAAAAGTGTCTCGCTCATCATGCACTACTCCAGTTGCTACCAAGGTGTTTCGCCGGCGCAGCGGCAGCTACCGACAAGTCGATTTTACCCACGATTGCGCCAAACGCGCGAATTGCGCGGAACCAGTTGACATATTGCCCGGAAACACGTATGATGTGACTAATGTACCTTAGTTATACTATGTGGAGTCACATCACCGTTGGCGAGACAATAAACGCTCTGCCCCGGCCACCCCGGCCGCAAATGGATAACTATCGATGACCCGAACCAATACCCTCCTGCCCATCTCCGAGCGGCCGGTGCCCAAAGGGCCTATCTGGCTGGACGAGGAAGCCTTCCTGCGTGAGGCCGGCGCGCAAAGCCTGAAGACCGAGACCACCTACCGCAGCGGCCTGCGCCTCTTCGCCGACTGGTTGCAGCATTTCCGCCGCGCTGGCTACGCCAAAAGCGATGCGTGGCCGCTCAGGCCTGACCATCTGACGACGGACGTCATCCTGGAATATCGCAACTGGCTGCTGGCCAACCGTTCGCGGGCCACGGTGACGACCTATATGGCCGCCGTGGCCGGCTATCTCAACTTTCTCGACGGCTATGACCGTCTGCCCGACACCGTCCAACTGGGCAAGCTACAACGCCAGATGGCGCGACGGCAGATCGAGCGCAACCAGGCCGAGGCGGTCATCGACCTCGACATCGCCCGGCAGGACATCCCGCGCATTGTGGCCTACTATGACGGATTGCCCCTACCCCCACAGAACGACGTCTACAATCGCCGTCTGTCGCTGCTGCGCGACCGGGCTATCGTCAAGATGCTCTATTCGACGGCCGCGCGCATCTCCGAGGTCGTCTCGCTGAACCGCGCCAACGTCGGCCACGGCCGCGCCGCCTACGCCACCATCGTCGGCAAGGGCAACAAGGGCCGCACGCTCCACATTCGCGAATACGCCCGCCAGGCTGTCGTCGCCTACCTGGCCGAGCGCACCGACGGCAATTCGGCGCTGTTCGTCTCCCACAGCCGCAACTCCACCAGCGCGCGGCTGAGCATCACGTCTGTCCATAAGGTGGTTAAGCGCGCCGTTCATGCGTTGCACCTGCACGAAAGCCTGTCGGCCCACGACTTCCGTCACTACCGCGCCACCCAACTCCTGCGCGCGGGGATGCCGTTGGAGGTCGTGCAAGAGTTCCTGGGGCACGCCGACGTCACCACGACGCGCAATATCTATGCCCCTGTTCTGGGCGTACAGGTCGTCACCGAGTGGTTGGACAATCTGGACGTGCCACCGAAGGAAGCCCTGAGCGACGTCAACGGGCCGTTGGTGACGGATGAGCGGCTGTTGTCGATGCTCGACGACGACTAAGCCCCACCCTGCCCTGTGGCAACCCACCCTGTTACACGTAGCACGTTCTGCTACACGAAATTCACGGCTGCCGCAGCGCTTTGGCCTCGGCCAACAGGCTGGTCACCAGCGCCGGCTCCCCGTCGCCCTGGTCGCCGCTGACGAGCACGGCCGACGCTGCGCTCACCGCGGCGAGAAAGACAAC
>Ga0116186_1004616_pt1 | contig 11144 bp, 15 predicted proteins | sample AD_JPNNA4_MetaG_FD_89806 | JGI IMG/M metagenome (GOLD analysis project Ga0116186, IMG submission 89806) | Active sludge microbial communities of municipal wastewater-treating anaerobic digesters from Japan - AD_JPNNA4_MetaG | ecosystem: Engineered > Bioreactor > Anaerobic > Digestate | place...
GCGCAACCCGTGCTGCTGTTGAAGAAGGTATCATCCCTGGTGGTGGTGTTGGCTTCATCCGCTCTATAGCTTCATTAGACAACCTCAAAGGTGACAATGATGACGAAACAACAGGTATCGCTATCGTAAAACGTGCATTGGAAGAGCCTCTCCGTATGATTGCTGTTAACGCTGGCCAGGATGGCGCTGTTATAGCTCAAAAAGTAAAAGAAGGAAAAGATGACTTCGGTTATAATGCTCGTCTTGAGAAATACGAAAACCTTTTTGCTGCAGGTGTAATCGACCCAACTAAAGTGGCCCGTGTAGCGTTGGAAAACGCTTCTTCTATCGCTGGTATGATTCTTACAACTGACTGTTTGGTTGTAGAAAAACCAGAAGATAAGAAAGACGCTGGTATGGGTGGCGCTCCGGGAATGGGCGGTATGGGCGGCATGATGTAAGATAATTCATCAATCCCAAATATAAAGGCAGCTGTGAAGCTGCCTTTTTTGTTCATTTATTTGTTTTAATGAACAAATACAATATTGCGGCAATATACGGCACAATAGCAGAAATAATCCAGATAAGGATTGATTTATAGGTGAAGTCATTGCTGATAACCACATGCATAATCAGGCTTACAGTCACCGCAAATGAAACAAGTACCAGTGCCAGGGTATTGGCATAACTGATGATTTTGTGCGGCTTGTTTATTACAAACTGAAGATAAAGGAGCAAGAAAATCAATACCAGAAAAGCCACAAAACGTTGCGATGTCTCTGGCAAAAAGACTTGATCAACTAACAACCAACTTTACTTTCTATTTGTTTTAGTCATAATTTAGTACTTTTGTATCCTTTATTTTTTTCAATATGGCTAATACAGTTACAGAGCTTCAGGCAAAACATATTGTGGATATAGTGAGTAAGGTGATCGAAAAAGGGTTCCCTGTGGACAAAACTATTCATTTCCAGTTCAAGAATAACCGTATCACTGACGAATATGACCGTTCGATTGTTGCAAGTGTTTCGTACGAGCTGGTTCGGTGGTGGCGCTTGCTTTGCGAGATAGACAATAACTTTCCCGTGGTACATGATGTCAACTATTATAAAGTCCTGGCCTCATGGTTAATCCTCAACAAATGGGATATCCCTTCACTTGCGCCAATGCGAGGGGTCAACGCGCAGTATGTCCTGCAGCAATACGAGAGCTTATCGGCTTTTCGTAAAATCAAATTTTCGATGCCCGATTGGTTTGACCAAAAAGGCTTTCTTGCCTATGGCGCTGAATGGGAAACTGAGCTCGAAGCGATTAACAAGCAAGCTCCTATCTTTATTCGGACAAATCGCTTGAAAACAAAGCCAGCTGACCTATCTGTACTACTCAAGAAAGAAGGTTTTGACAACGAAACTGTTGAAAAAGCCCCGGATGCATTGAAAATTACCGGCAAAGCAAATATTTTCGACTCGAAGTATTACAAAGACGGGTATTTTGAAATCCAGGATGCCGGGTCGCAATTGATTTCGATGTTTCTTGATGTCAAGCCTGGTATGCGCGTTGTGGATACTTGTGCTGGTAATGGCGGTAAAACGCTTCACCTGGCAAGCCTGATGCAAAACAAAGGCAAGATAGTTGCGATGGATACACAGGAAGAAAAGATTAGCACGTTGAAAAGCCGTGTAGCAAAGGCGGGGGCTGATATTGTTGAGGCTCGTTTGATAGAAGGGACTAAGTCAACCAAACGCCTTTCGCAAAGCTTTGACCGAGTGCTTATTGATTCGCCATGTTCGGGAAGTGGTACTATCAGGCGTAACCCGGAGATTAAGTGGCAAATGAACCTTCAAAGGTTGGAAAAAATAAAGAACATACAAAATATTGTTTTGAAAAACTATGCAAACATGGCCAAACCCGGAGGGTTGATTGTGTATGCCACATGCAGCATATTGCCTGAAGAAAACCACGAACGTGTTGAGGCTTTTCTGGAATCGCAAAAAGGTGCGTATGAGTTGGTCAAAGAACAACAGATAACGACTTCGCAAAATGGCTTTGACGGGTTTTACATGGCACAGATACGAAGGTTGAAATAAAATTTACTCATTTTCAAATTTTCAAATTAGCTAATTAACCTATGAGCATATTCGCCCTGTTTTTACTATCCATAGCCCTTTCATTTGACACGTTTGCAGTGTCTATTACCTGTGGACTAATCGAACGGCATTTGCGCTTTTGGCCGGCTGCACGTATTGCAGTTTATTTTGCAGCATTTCAGGCATTAATGCCAGTATTGGGATATTTTCTGGGATTGAGTTTTAGGGGATATGTTCAGGGAGTTGACCATTGGATTGCTTTCGGGCTACTTTTCGTTGTAGGGGGCAAAATGATTGTTGAAAGCCTCAAGAAAGGTGAAATAGAATGTTTCGACATTCACAGCCGAAAAGTAATTGTTACTTTAGCTGTTGCAACTACCATCGATGCTTTTGCTGTGGGCATTACATTTGCTTTGCTCGAAATCAACCTTTTCATTTCTTCCGTTATTATTGGCATTGTAACATTTACTGTGGCTATGCTGGGTATGTTGCTTGGGAAAAAAATAGGGGAGTATTATGGTAAAAAAGTTGGCATAGCCGGAGGGCTTATTCTTGTGGCTATTGGAACAAAGATTATTATAGAGCACTTGGGGGTTCGGGTATTTTAAAAACTTATCCATAAATCCTTTCTCTATTTAGAGAAGGGACTTGGGAGCTTCGTATCTTAGCCCCTCTCTTGAAAGAGAGGGGTTGGGGTGAGTTTTGATTATATCTTCCTTGAAGTATTGTAATAAGCTATCCACCTGTCGATATGCTCTCCGTATTGAACCAAATTCCATGCATTTGCAGAGGTCAAACGTGGAGAACCTGCATTGTAGGTAGCTGCAATAAGAGGGGGATGGTTCTGATGTTTTGAGTATCTGGAGTTCAGATAATCAATAGCCAGCTGTGCTGCAAAAATGCTTTCGGATGGAAGCCGTAATACTAAGTCAATTATTTGTGCTTCTTTATCGGAGCTGTTCAGCTTGCCTTTTGATTGCAAAGCAGTAGAGATAAGTATATGATGGCTTCCCAGCGACACTCTTCCCGGAGTCCTTATTGGGTCTATATATCCAGGTTCACGGCGCTCCAGATATTTTGCGCCTGCAGAACGGGAGATAAGCCGGACAATCTCATCAAGCCGGCTCCCGACATCGCTGCCAACAATGTTATCAAAAGCTTTTCGCAAATCTTTATAATTAAGCGGAGATGGGACTGTACCCAGAGATTCGGTCATAGAATTGGCTACCAGGATATCGATACCATTGCCATGTTCATCTAAGTTGCCCAGTTTCAGTTTGCCAGTATAAAAAGCTTTTATCCGTCTTAGTTTAGCCATGACTGAAGGCATATTGGAATAGTCAGGGATTGTGCCTTCTGCCCCAACTTCACACAAAAAATAAGGGGCTTTAAGTCTCCACGGCTTGCCGTTCCCGAAGCAATACCAACCGTTTTCAAGTTTAGTTAACATATACCTGGTCGTTTTTCACCACCTTGCCGTCAATCTTTATTTCATCTACAAAAGTTTTGTCAGTGCGGCTGAATGTTACCTCGCACTTAACTCCTCCCGGGGTATTTTCCGAGGCCATTTCAAAGAATAACATTTTTTCATTTCTCGTTTTTCGTCTGAAAATCCTTTTCCACCAGGGTTGTTTAACAGGTTTTAGATAAAAGCTAAAACTAAGGTTTTGTAACCCAAGAAAATGATGGTCGTTGAGAAACATGTCATGGTATTGGTCCCTGAGCAGGTCGAAAAAAGCTGTGCGCTGGGCAATGACAAAACTTGCATCGGTCTTTACTAACTCATAGCAAAGACTGCGAATAATTTCGGAAAGGTTGCGGGACATTATTATTCGGGCAAAGCTTTTGACAACACAGAAAGTAAGCGTGCTAACCCCTCAGGGATAGGGGCTTCGCTGGCATGAACTGTTATCTCGAGCATCCCGCTGCGGTTCATCACTGATTCATCAGCTGATTTGCTCGATACATTCCCTTTTATCGAAAGGTTAAAGAATGGGTTCTTAGTAACATCAGCATCGATGTTTGCCCCGTAGCTCAACTCGTCAGTTGACTTTGATACCTGAGATATTTCATACTTGAAATGTGTGGTAAATGAGTCGATACGAATATGAGGCACCGGAACCATAGAAAGCAAAGGGGCTTTTATTTCTACTGATTTGTTAACCCCGTTTTGAGCAACATTTAGGCTTAAATCTACCGTAAGGGGCTTCCCGTCTTTGATAAGCGAATTGATGTATGTTTGAGTAGCAGCAGCGGCAGCAGCTTGCGCTTTAATAACCCCCAAAAGAGGCGCTGCAATAATGTTTTCTAATGGTAAAGCCTGAAATTCGGCTGCAGGAAGGATTTCGTTGTTTGGCATATAGCTTTGATTTGAAGGTTTAACGGTAATAAAGCTACATTGAAAATATGAAAAAAGCAAAGGAAGAATTTGAAAATTTGAAAATGAGGAAATTCGTCAATTAAGAAAAAAAAGCACTAATAAAGATTAGGTATAGTAATTATGAAGAAAATGCTTAATATTGTCCCATTATTAACCAAAAATCAAAAAAACAATGAAGAAATTAATTTTATTATCTGCTGTTGTCGCTGTTAGCGTTCAGGCTTTTTCTCAAATGTTTGTTGGAGGTGCTTTTTCTGTTGAAATGGATAAAACTAAAAATGCTACAGAAGACATCTATAAAAGGACTAGCTTTGGCATAACCCCAAAAGTTGGTTATTATTTGAATGACCAGTTCGCTATTGGAGGTGCTATTGGTTACACTACAAGCTCATATACTTATTTCTATGGTGCTGGTGATGCTGATGATACTAAATCAACAAGCAATAATATGTCTATTTCTCCTTTTATCCGCTATCATGCTGTAGAAGCTGGCAATTTTTCGTTGTTTGTTGAACCAATGTTAAGCATCGGCTTTGGCAGCAGTAAAAGCGAAAGAGGAAGCACTACTACCAGTGACGCTGATCATTCAAGTTTTGGAATACAAATATCACCTGCCATGTCATACAAAATCAATGACAAAATTAACATCGAAGCTTATTTTGGCGGGCTAAGCTATTCAAGCTCTACAGAAAAAGAAGGAGATAACAAAAGAACTGCTACTAGTTTTGGATTGGAATTTTCAAGCCGTTTAGCACTTGGCTTTATTTACAAATTCTAATTGTAGAAAAAACATTAAAAAGGCTGCCGATGGTGGCCTTTTTTGTTTTCAACCTATTTCTTTTCCCAAAAATACTTATCCAACAATAACCTGGCAGCCTCGAAACTACTGATTTTTCCGTTCACCACGTCTTTTTCCATGACTGAAATCTCGTGGTGCAGCTCTTTATCGTGATAAAACCTGTGGTTGAGCTCATCGCGAATAGTCTGGTGCATCCAATAGCGCGCTTGTTCGTTACGGTTTTGGGCAAAATAGCCGGATTGGGTAACGAAACTTTTAAATTTGAGAACTGTTTCCCAGATTTTGTCAATACCAATGTTGTTATGTGCCGAACAGGTTAATACATCAGGTCTCCAGCCTGATGGAGGACAAGGCATGAAATGTAATGCAGCGGCAATCTCCGATTTTGCCCTTTGCGCTTTATCTATATTTGTTCCATCTGCTTTGGTAATAACAATGGTGTCGGCCATTTCCATGATGCCGCGTTTGATACCCTGCAATTCATCGCCTGCTCCAGCTAATGCCAAAAGAAGGAAATAATCAACCATAGAATGCACGGCTGTTTCGCTCTGGCCTACGCCTACCGTTTCGACCAATATTACGTCAAATCCGGCAGCTTCGCAAAGTAAAATAGTTTCGCGGGTTTTTCGGGCAAGACCGCCAAGAGCCCCGGCAGATGGTGAAGGGCGAATGAATGCATTGGCATTGGCCGAAAGTTCAACCATTCGGGTCTTATCCCCCAAAATACTCCCTTTTGAGCGCTCACTGCTGGGGTCGATAGCCAAAACTGCCATTTTATGGCCAAGAGACGTGATGTAAGTTCCAAATGCTTCAATAAATGAGCTTTTCCCAACGCCAGGTACGCCAGTAATCCCAATTCTGATAGATTTGCCCGAATAACCAATGCACTGGTCAACAATAGTGCGTGCCATTTCCTGATGACGTGGCAGGTTGCTTTCGACAAGGGTTATTCCACGGCTAAGCAAGCCCCGGTCGCCTTTTTTAATACCCTCAATAATTTCTTCCACTGAAGGCTCACGGCGTTTATGCTGTTTCAGCCTTTGTACCATCTCCTCATTGACAGACGGAGGCTGAGGAATTCCATCATTGACGGTTAAGGCAGTTTTATTTGGCAGTAATGGGTCAGACATGTTACATTTTTTTGTAAAAGTAAGCATTCAAAAATGCCGAAGTAGTCAAATGCTGGTTCAAAGAATAAACAAAATATTGACAGACGATAACAAAAAGACAATTTGTTAAACACAGAGTTCAAATTTCAAACAAATAATATAGTTTGTTCATTTAACTGATTACAAACTTTGAATGACATATTTAAAAAGAGTACATAAAGGACACAGAGTATAAAATTCGCTAAAAGCGAATTTCTCAATGTTCTAAGTGGACCTCTTGATTGGTAAAGTTTCTTTTAACGTTAATGTAATATGTTGTATAAATCGCGAATAACAACAAATATTCTCTGTATTGAATAACAAAGATATTATTTTAGTTCCACCGGGCCAATTTTATCCATGAGCCCAATGATGCGGGCCTGAAAGGCTACCATGTATCGCGATGGTTTGGCAGGATTTCGCTTGAGAGGCGATGGCAAAATAGTAGCAAACATAGCTGCTTCTCGTTTCGATAATTTCTTGGCCGATTTTTTATAATAAAATTGAGAAGCGGCTTCAACCCCGTATATTCCGCGTCCCATCTCTATAACATTAAGGTAAACCTCCATAATGCGTTCTTTACTCCAGCAAATCTCAATGAGAAAGGTAAAATAAAGCTCCAACCCTTTACGAAAATAGGTACGTGAAGGGAAAAGAAAAACATTCTTGGCGGTTTGTTGGGTAATAGTACTCGCTCCGTGTTTTATACGGCTGTGTTTGTTTATTTGCCTGGCTTTTTGAATGGCTTCCCAATCTACCCCAAAGTGGGTCATGAAATTGTTGTCCTCAGCAGCAACAACTGCTTGTACCATGTTAGGCGAAATTTCGTCAATGTCCGCCCAATCTTTTTCAAACCTGAAGTCTCCTTTTTTTTCATCATGTTGGAACATTCGCTTAACCATCAGTACTGTCAGAGGCGGGTCCACAAATTTGTATAATATTACCCATGAAATACTGAACAAAAGTGCTATCAGCATTGTTATAGCAAAAAGCTTAAACAGTCTGTTAATAAAGGATTTCATTATGCTAAAAAATTAGCACAAAGATATATTTTTACATTACAACATTCACTTAAAAAAAAATAGTATGAGCGCAGAAAAAGTTTTAGAAACCATGAAAAAAGTCGGCAAACCGATGAAGTCGGCAGAAATAGCCACAGCTACGGGCATTGACAAAGCTGAAGTGGACAAAATCATTAAAAAACTAAAGCAGGAAGACAAGGTGTTTTCGCCAAAAGTCTGTTTTTATCAGGCTAAATAGCTAAGGAATTATTTGTCTTTTTCTATTTTTATAATGACTTCTAAATCAGCTAAATTTGAAGGAATCTCATTTTTGGCTATCTCCCAAATCATCTCATAATCTATACCGAAATATTCGTAGCTCACAATATTTCGAAGACTATACATTTTTCGCCAGGGAATATTAGGATATTTATCCAGTATTTCTTTGGGTATGTGTTTTGTTGCTTCACTTATAATTTCAAAATTACGGATTACCGCATCTACAATGATATATTTACGTTTAAATTATGGAAAATCAATGCCTTCAATGTATTCCTGAATACGTTTCATCGAAACAATAATATCCTCAAGATAAAAATGATATTTTCTGTCTTCAGGCTTCATACATAGCGAACTTTTTTCAGAATAGCATCTCTAAGCTGATCTTTTAAAGCTTTATCTGAAACCAAATCTACTTTTAGCTGCAATTCTTTTTCAAGCAAATCTTGTAAATCAAAAAATGCCCATCCTAAAGGCTTTTTAAAAGAAACAATAATATCGATATCAGAATTTTCAGTTTGTTCATTACGGGCAAAAGAACCAAAATAGCCAATTTTATCCACATAAAAATGTTTAGCTAAAGAGGGCTTCAGTGCCTTTAATTTTTGCTCTATTTCAGACCTAATTATCATAGATACAAATATAAAGCATTCATTTATGTTAAACAAGTTGAGGTTCTATTGATAATGAGAAAACTGTCAAATAAAAAATTGCTACTTTTGTCCATATTTTTCAATTGATATGGAATTATACTTATACAATACGCTCAGTCGTAAAAAAGAATTATTTGAGCCTATTAATCCACCATTTGCAGGCATGTACGTTTGTGGCCCAACAGTATATGGCGATGCACATTTAGGACATGCCCGTCCGGCCATTACCTTTGACTTACTGTTTCGTTATCTTCAACACTTGGGATACAAAGTGCGTTACGTACGCAACATCACCGATGTTGGCCATTTGGAGAATGATGCAGACGAAGGTGAAGATAAAATAGCCAAAAAAGCACGTCTTGAGCGGCTTGAACCTATGGAAGTAGTCCAATATTTTACCAATCGTTATCACGATTGCATGAAAAAGCTGAATGTATTGCCTCCCAGCATTGAACCTCATGCATCAGGCCATATCATTGAGCAGCAGGAGATGGTTCAGCAAATCTTAGATAATGGCTATGCTTACGAAAGCAATGGCTCCATTTACTTTGATGTAGAAAAGTACAACAAACAACATACTTATGGAATCCTTTCGGGACGTGTGCTTGACGACCTTATGGCCAACACCCGCCAGCTCGAAGGGCAAGATGAAAAGCGCAATCCGTTTGATTTTGCACTTTGGAAAAAAGCAAGCCCTTATCATATCATGCGATGGCCTTCGAAATGGAGCGATGGTTTCCCGGGTTGGCACCTCGAATGTTCTGTGATGAGCAGCAAATATCTTGGCGAAAAGTTTGACATTCACGGTGGCGGCATGGACCTGGTTTTCCCGCATCACGAATGTGAAATAGCGCAGACTGTTGCCGCTCACGGACATCATTCTGTTAAATACTGGCTGCACAATAATATGATTACCATCAATGGCCAGAAAATGGGCAAATCCTTGGGTAACTTTATCACACTGGATGAATTCTTTGAAGGAAGCCATAAGCTCCTCGAGCAGGCTTATTCTCCAATGACAATCAGGTTCTTTATTTTACAGGCGCACTATCGTAGTACAGTTGATTTCTCTAACGAAGCTTTGGTTGCTGCCTCAAAAGGTTTACAAAGATTGATGGAAGCAAATAAGGCACTACAAACCTTAAAAGCTTCGGGCAACAACAGCAATGATATTGACAGCATTGAGAAAAACTGCTATGCTGCCATGAATGACGACCTGAATAGTGCTTTGCTTATAGCTCACCTGATGGAAGCTGTTCGTATCATCAATGCTGTCTATGATGGGAAAGAAGGCATTAGCGAACTCCAGTTAAATAAATTGAAGAATATTTTCAAAATTTTTGTATTCGATATTCTTGGCTTAACAGACGAAAGCAGCAACAACCATTCAGAAATCATAGGTTCTTTGGTAGATATGGTACAGCAAATGCGCATGAAAGCTAAAGCTGAAAAGGACTATCAAACCTCAGACAACTTGCGCAACAAACTTGGCGAGATAGGTATAGAAATCAAAGACCGCAAGGACGGTTACGACTGGAAGTTGAAGTAGGAGGAAGTGGTAAAAATATATACCACACCTTACCTCCATAGCCGTCAACCTCGGCTTTATCTAACCCCAAACCCCTTAAAAAGGTACTTTAACAGAGCAGTGCTATTTTGGGGTACCACAACTTTGTTAGCCCTCCTTTTTAAGGAGGGCTGGGAGGTTAAAAGCCAAAAATAATTCTTAGGTTGACGACTATACCCCTTACCCCTCCTTGTAAAAGAGGGGATTAAAACACAGTAATTAGTCATTTGTAATTCGTAATTGATTATGCCCCTAGTAAAAGTTGAACTAACAAAAAGAAATGACAAACAAGTCATTGCACAAATCCTGATTTGGTGATGGATGCTGTAGTTGAAATATTGCAATTGCCCGCTGATGATAAGAATATCCGCGTACTCGAGTACGAACCTGAGTATTTTCAAATGAAACCACCTTATGAAATGTTGATTGAAATATCTATGTTCGCTGGCAGGACTAAGGAAACGAAAAAGAAGCTTTTTCAAACCATTGTGAATAATTTATCTGCTAAAGGGCTTATATCAAAAGAGAAAGTATTCATCCTGCTAAATGAACAGCCCATGGAGAACTGGGGTGTAAAAGGTGGAATTCCTGCTGATGATATAAACCTTGGGTTTAAAATAAATGTATAAACAAATGCCAGAAATAACATTCGCTCACCCGGCCAATATCTTTAAATTTTGCCCCAAATGTGGCAAAGAAGGGTTCGCTTTTGATGGAGAAAAAGCTTTTGATTGCCATCATTGCCATTTCAGGTTCTACATTAATGCATCCACCGCAGTTGCAGTGATATTAGAGTTACCTTCGGGAGAAATAATACTTACAAAACGTAAGAATGAACCCAAGGCAGGATACTACGACCTCCCCGGAGGATTTGTTGATCCGGGAGAAAGTGCCGAGCATGCTGCCATCAGAGAACTTCAGGAAGAGCTTGGCATACAAGTTAATAACCTTAAATTTATTGCCTCTTTCCCTAATGAGTATATTTTTGGAGGTATAACATATTATACCACAGATATTTCTTTTGTGGCAAGTATTCCGCAAGGCACTCAGCTTAGCCCTGACGATGATGTTGCCGAAGTTTTAGTTATAAAGCCTGAAAACATTGATTTCAATATCATCAGTTTTCCTTCAGTTGTCAATGTGTTGAAAGAGTACAGAAAGAGTTTAAAGATTTAAGGTTGGTTTTTCAGGGCGCTCCTACGGAGCTAACCTATAGTAATTATTGCAATTTCTATAAACAGGATGCCCCGA
>Ga0116186_1004627_pt1 | contig 11124 bp, 6 predicted proteins | sample AD_JPNNA4_MetaG_FD_89806 | JGI IMG/M metagenome (GOLD analysis project Ga0116186, IMG submission 89806) | Active sludge microbial communities of municipal wastewater-treating anaerobic digesters from Japan - AD_JPNNA4_MetaG | ecosystem: Engineered > Bioreactor > Anaerobic > Digestate | place...
GAGGCTTTCGCCATCCCCGATCTCATTCGCACCAAGATCAACCTCCTGCCGGAGGGCATCACCGTGGTGCGGACGGTCGAACTGGTCGGGCTGGACTTGCAGGCCGACGGTGGCACGCATGTGGCCAACACCCGCGAGGTCGGCCGCATTCGGGTGACGGACTACAAGAGCAAGGGCAAGATTAACAAACGGATTTATCTGGAGATCAGGGACTAGGGGATAGGTGATAGGGGTTAGGGAAGAACCTTCTTCCCTGGAACCTAGAACCTGGAACCTAGAACCTGGAACCTGGAACCTGAAACCTAACCATGCGTTTCATCATCCACGAGCTTCCCTACGAACGGCCGCTGCTGGCGGGGCAGTTGCGCTATGAGCGCGGCGGGCAGCCGACTGGCACGGTTGAGTCGTGGCGGCTGAGCGATGCCGCCGACGGCTACCGCTTCCTGCGCGTCGATCTCGACGCCCGCGGCGGCGAGTCGGGGCGGTCGTGGCTCTACCATGTCACCCTTAATCCGGCCGGGCAGCCGGAGCAGGTCAGAGGGCGCTTCTGGGAAGAAGGGCGCGAGGTCAACCTCACCGTCGTGCGGCAGGGCGACGAGTGGCTGGCCACGCGCGAGGTGGATGGCGTCGCCTACCAGGACACGGCCGTCGGCGAGGCGTTCTGGTTCCCGGCCGGCAGTGGGCTGGCCCTGTTGCGGTTGAGCGCCGGCCAGACGCGCGGCGTGACTCTTCTGACCGACGCCTCCGACCCGGCCCGCCTGCTGGCCCTCGTCCAGACACCGGTGTCGATTGTCCTGGACGCGACGACGGTGGAGACAATCGGCAGCGAGATGCTGCCGGTGCATTCGCTGTCGGTGGCCTGGGGCCAGAGCCGGCGCGCGGTCTGGCTCGACAACGATGGGCGACCGCTGCGCCTCTGGCGCGACGACGGACTGACGGCCGTGGCCCAGCGCCTGGTGCGCTATGGCCGCTGATATCATTCTGATTGCGGAGAAGAACGACTATGGCCTTTCGCGATGTTCCTAACAAGGTCGATTTTGTGGCTTTGGAAAAAGAGATACTGGCCTTCTGGCGCGAGACAGATGCGTTCAACGAACTGCGCCGGCTGCGCGCGGCGACAGAAGCCGAACACGGCATTTTCAGCTTCATCGACGGCCCGATCACAGCCAACAACCCCATGGGTGTCCATCACGCCTGGGGCCGCACCTACAAGGACCTCTACCAGCGCTACCATGCCATGCAGGGCAAGAACCTGCGCTGGCAGAATGGCTTTGATTGCCAGGGCCTGTGGGTGGAGGTCAACGCCGAGAAGGAGTTGGGCTTCACCAACAAGCGCGACATCGAACGGATGGGCCTGGCCGAATTCGTCAAGTTCTGTAAAGCGCGGGTGCTGAAGTATGCCGCCGTGCAGACAGAGCAGACCATCCGCCTGGGTAACTGGATGGACTGGAACGACCCTGACGAATTGCGCCGCCTGGCCGAACTGCTGCTGGAGAACCCAACGCAGGTCATCACTGTCGAGGGGCCGCGCGGCCCGGTGACTGACACGGTCGAGCAAATCGTCGCCCGGCTGGGCCTGCCGGAACTGGGCGGGTCGTATTTCACGTTTAGCAACGAGAATAACTACCAGATCTGGGTCTTCCTGAAGAAGTGCTACGAGAACGGTTGGGTCTACAAGGGCAACGACGTGATGCCCTGGTGCGCCCGTTGCGGCACGGCCATCAGCCAGCACGAGATCGTCACCGACGGCTACTTCGACGTGACCCACGACTCGGTCTTCGTGCGTTTTCCGCTGGTCGACCGACCGAATGAGGCCCTGCTGGTCTGGACAACCACGCCCTGGACGCTGACCAGCAACGTCGCCGCCGCCGTTGGCCCGGAACTGGACTACGTACAGGTGCGGGCCGAGGACGGCTGGACGTACTACCTGGCCGAAGGGGCCATGAAGAACTCGCTGGTGGGCAAGAACAACGAGGTCGTCGGCCGGCTGAAGGGCGCGGACATGCTCGGCTGGCAGTACACTGGCCCGTTCGATGACCTGCCGCAGGTGGTCGCCGCCTTTGATGAGAAGGATTACAGCCACCGTGTCATCCCCTGGACGGAAGTTGGCGCGGAAGAGGGCACGGGCATCGTCCACATCGCCCCCGGCTGTGGCGCGGAGGACTTCGCCCTGGGCCAGGAGTTCGACCTGCCCGTCGTCGCTCCGCTGGACGAGAACGGCGTCTATCTGCCTGGCTTCGACTGGCTGACCGGCCGTGAAGTGCTGGGCGGTCCCAACACGCCCAGCGTAGCCGAGGACATCTTCACTGCACTGCGCGAGGGCGGCTTCTTCTATCGCAAGCAGAAGTACACCCACCGCTATCCCCACTGCTGGCGCTGCGGCTCGGAGTTGGTCTATCGGCTGGTGGATGAGTGGTTCATCAGCATGGGGCCGGTCTACGACAAGCCGCGTGAGCAGTTAACGGCCGAAGAGAAGACCGCCAGCCTGCGCTACCAGATCATGGACCGCGTCGAGCGGATCAACTGGGTGCCTGGCTTCGGCTACGACCGCGAGATGGACTGGCTGCGCAACATGCACGACTGGATGATCAGCAAGAAGCGCTACTATGGTCTGGCCCTACCTATCTGGGAGTGCGAGGAGTGCGGCACGTTCACTGTCGTGGGCGACGAGCACGAGTTGGAGGAGCGCGCTGTGGAGGGCTGGGATACATTTGCCGGCCATACACCTCACCGGCCCTACATCGACGCGGTCAAGATTGCCTGCCCCTCATGCGGGGCCACGACCAGCCGCATCGCCGACGTGGGCAATCCCTGGCTCGATGCCGGCATCGTCGCCTTCAGCACGCTGCACTATCGCACCGACCGCGCCTACTGGGAGAAGTGGTACCCGGCCGACTGGATCTCGGAGAGTTTCCCCGGCCAGTTCCGCAACTGGTTCTACAGCCTGCTGGCCCAGAGCACGGTGCTAACCGACGAGCCGCCCTTTGACAACCTGTTTGGCTACGCCACACTGGTGGACGAAGACGGCCGCCCCATGCACAAGTCGTGGGGCAACTCCATCGAGTTCAACGAGGCCGCCGAAGAGATGGGCGCGGACACGATGCGCTGGCTTTATGCCTCGTGCAAGCCGGAGCAGAACCTGCAATTCGGCTTTAACCGCGGCGACGAGACGCGGCGGCGCTTCCTCATCCCGCTGTGGAACGTCTACTCGTTCCTGGTGACCTATGCCAACGCGGATGGCTGGACACCCCAGGCGGCAGCCGAGCAAGGGAGCACAGGCGAAGCATCTTCCCCTGGCCCCCGGCCCCTGGCCCCTGGAACCTCCCAACTAGACCGCTGGATCGTCGAACGCCTCAACGAGACGACGGTTGACGTCCGCGAAGCGCTGGACGCCTGGGACGCGGAGCGGGCCGCGGCGGCGCTGGAGCTGTTGCTGGATGACCTGTCCAACTGGTATGTCCGCCGTTCGCGCCGCCGCTTCTGGAAGAGCGAAGCCGATGCCGACAAGGCCGCGGCCTACGCCACGCTCTATCACGTCCTGGTTGAGTTTATCAAACTGCTGGCCCCATTTCTCCCGTTGACGACCGAAGCGATGTACCAGAATCTGGTGCGCGCCGGGGATGCCGGCGCGCCGCTGAGCGTCCCGGTTTTGAGCGTCCCGCTTCTGAGCGTCCACCACCACTTCTACCCGCAGGCCGACGCGGCCGCGCTCGATCATCGGCTGCTGGACAAGATGCGTCTGGTCATCGACGCGGCCGCGTTGGGGCGCTCGGCGCGCGGCTCGGCCGATGTCAAGCTGCGCCAACCGCTGGCCCGGGCGCGCGTTTTCGTCGGCTCGGAGCAGGAGCGGGCCGACTTGCAGGAGTTGGCCGGCGTGCTGGCCGAGGAGATCAATGTCAAGGCCATCGACATTGTTTCCGAGGTCGGCGAACTGGTCAGCTACAAGTTGCTGCCCAACAACCGCGCTCTGGGGCCAAAGCTGGGGCCGCTGTTCCCGGCCGTTCGCGCTGCCCTGGCGCAACTGGACCCGGCCGCCGCGGCCGTCCGCCTGCAAGCAGGCGCGGGGCTGGAGTTGGCCGTCAACGGCCAGATGGTGACACTGAACGGCGATGATGTACTGGTGCAGACGGAGTCGCGCGGCGGCCTGGCCGTCGCCGGCGGCAAGGGCATCACCGTTGCCATCGATCCGCACCTGACGCCGGAGTTGGTGCAAGAGGGCTACGCCCGCGACATCGTCCGGGCCATCAACAGCCTGCGCAAGGACGCCGGCCTGGAGGTTTCCGACCGGATCGCCCTGCACTACGTGGCCGAGGGGGATGTCGCGGCGACGTTCCAGAACTTCGGCGGCTTCATCGGCGCGGAAACTCTGGCCACACAACTGATGGCCGGCGAACCGGATAACGATGACATTCGTCAGCAGGTCAGCATCGGCGACACGCCGGTGACGCTGGCCCTGCACAAGCTCTAGCTCCGCGTCCTTCCTGGGAAACAACCTCAGGAAGGACGCGCTCATTTAGCCTTCGGGAACGACGACGGTAATGGCCTGCGGCACGACCTGCAGGTAAGCCGGTGTCGTGCCGCATTCCTCGCCATCGATCCACAGCGTCTGCGGCGGGTCCGCGTCGATGTGGATGCGCTTGCCCTGCATGAAGTGGACGGTCGCCTGCTCCTCGCCGCTGCGCACGACACAACTCTTGATGGCGTGAAGGTCGAAAGGGTTCTGGGTCAGCAGAACCACATCGAGCAGACCATCGGTCGGGTCAATTGTCTGCAACATCGGTTCCTCGGCGCTGCTGCTCTCGTCGCCGTCGTGCACCTGCACGTCGAGAAAGACCCGCTCCAGCCAGTCTTGTAGCTGCGGCGCGCGCGAATAGGCGATGTTGTTCACGTAACAGAGAACGCCCGGCTCCTCGATCTTCTCTGTGTCAACCGTTATTCTGAAGGCTGCCGGCGGCTGTTCCTTCAGGAACTGCAACCCTTTAATAGGATAGGCCAGGATACCCAGGTGGTCTTTCAATTCACGCGAGGCGTTGTGGTCGCTACCGATGCCGGTATAGGCCCGCAGCAGGAAATAGCGGCCGTTGACTTCGCCGATGTCCAGTTGCCGCCGCCCCTGACTGGTCGCCACGACATGCAGCGCGTCGGCCAGATTGTGCGGGATGCCGAGGTCGGCGGCCACCGTGTTGCCGGTCCCGCCCGGCAGAATGGCGATAGGGGTTTGGTGGCCGTGGGCCATCAGGCCATTGATGACCTCCATCAACGTCCCGTCGCCGCCGTAGACAGCGATCAGGTCGCAGCCGGCGGCGGCCGCCTGGTGAGCCATCTCCGTGGCATCGCCCGGCCCGTGGGTCACTCTGACATCCCACTGGATGCCGTCGTTCTGCGAGAAGACATCATTGATAGTGTTGAGCACCGGCTCATTGTTGCCGGCGGCCGGATTGATAATGATCTGAATGGTACGGGTTGACTCATTCATACGTCACCTTTACGAAGCCAAGCAGTTGTTCTTCAGACACCTCCAGTTGATAAATGTTCCCGCAACGCGTCGTCGCGGGTCTTCTGAGCGCTACAGCCCTGCGGCCAAATCTTCCCGAACTTGGTGATGCGCCGGCGGATATACCAGATGGAGGGATCGGCCTCTGCGCGGCGCGCCTTGACAAGAAACATGGCCGCCTCGGCCGAGTAGCCCAAGCCGATGAGAATGGCGCAGGCCATGGCTACGCTGCGGTGGCGTCCGCGGCTGCAATGGACGGCCACACCCTGACCGCGCGCGATCACTGGCAGGGCGGCTGTCACCCCCGTGCACAGCTTGCCCATCGGCACGGGCCGCAGGGGCGAGTCGTTGGTGGGCAGGTGCAGCAGCCGGAAGGGCGGCTCGCTCAGTTCCGGTGGCGGCACGCGGTTGGTCATGCTGATGACCAGATGGACATTTAGTGTCCGTAGGGCGGTGATGGCTTCGGCCGTCGGCCAGGCGGCGACCACCAGGGTGTCGGTAATTGCGGTCACGCTCATCGGTCATCATCATAGGAAAAAGCCGGCTGGTTCGTCAAAATGTCAGAGATACATTCGTTCGCCAGTGATGATATAGGCCGGCTATGCCGGTGTGCCTTTTCGGACAAGGGTTGTTATCATTGGCGATTATATGCGTCGCTCGCTTGTTTCCATCTTTGCTCTTCTGGGGCTGATTGTCCTGCCAATGTTCATCGCGCGGGCCTGGGCCGATGATCTACCCTCACTTCAGACGGATGAGCCGCTCATTGTCGCCGAACCGCCGTCGGTCTGGCTGCCCGATGAGGTCCACATCGATGACCTGCCCCAGTGGACGGCCGCGGCTCCGGCGGCGGATACCTGTGCCACGGCCACCCCGCTGGAACTGTCTTTCAGCCATACCGCCGATGGCAGCGGCACGTTGACCAACTCCTTCACTGCCGATGCCACAGACCCGGTTCTCTCGTGCGCCTATGGGGCGCCGACCAGCCCGACCGGCTATCGTACCGCCTGGCACGTACTTGTGGCCGGCGACACCGGCGTCATCACTATCACCACGGAAGGTAGCGACTACGACACCATCCTGGCCGTCTATGAAGGTACATGCGAGGCTCTACGCTCGCTTTCCTGCGCCGATGACACGCAGGGCTTCCAGTCCCGAACGACGGTGCGCGTCATTCGCGGGCACACCTATTACATTCTTGTCGCCGATTACCAATCTGGTGCGCCCGCGTCGGCCATCCTGCGGCTGTCCGCGATCATGCGCGAGGGCGGGCAGCGCTGGCGTCAGGTCAGCAACCTGCCCTTCGGCGGCGTCAGCCGCCACGCCTTCGCCAGCGACGGCGTCGATATGTACGTCATCGGCGGCCAGACGCGCATCCAGGGCGTGCCCGTACTGACCAACCGGCTGCTGCGCTACAACGCTGAGTCGCGCCAGTGGACAAAGTTGGCCGACATACCCGGCACCGGCTTATCGAACACCACCGCTGTCCGGCTGGGTCGGCGCATCTACGTGCCCGGCGGCTTCAATGGCAACACCAGCGACTACGCCAACACCCACTTCGTCTATGACCTGGATACCGACTTCTGGGGCACGGCCGCGCCCATCCCGACGGCGCTGCTGCCCGGCGGCGAAATGTTCGCCTGGGCGTCGGCCGTCGCCGCGCCAGACGAGACGTCCTACTACCTGACTGGTGGGCTGGCCAGCATCCCGCCATTCCAGACCAACGCCGTTGTCCTCAACAACACCTATCGCTACACGCCCAGCACCAATCAGTGGGAAGCCTTCCGGCCCATGACCACGGCTCGCTACGCCCACACGGCCGCCTGGGTCAGCACGGCCAATCGCGGTTTGTGTGTCGTTGGCGGCCTGTCATCGGGCGTTGACACCGCCGGCCAGCCCATCATCGTGCTGCTGACCAGCGGCGAGTGCTATAACCCGGCGACCGGCTCAGACTGGCGACCGACCGGGCCGCTCAACTTCCCGCGCTATAACGCCGGCAGCGCCATCGGCCCGGACGGCAACTGGTACGTCTTCGGCGGCCTGGACGCGCAGGGCAACGGCGTGCCCGAAGTCGAGATCTATGACCCGCTGGCCAATGCCTGGCACGTCCTGGACAGCGATTTCAGCTGGGGGGGCCGGCCGACGGACCCGCCTTTCGACTGGCCGCGGGGCGCGTTCTGGCGAGACAATCTCTACGTCTTCGGCGGCAATACGCCGCGCGAACAACGCGTCGTCTCGACTGTCGATCGGCTCAACGTCGGCTCAGGCGTGATCTGGTATGTCCACCGCGCCCTCATCCCCATTGCGCCCAAGATCGGCAGCGACAATTTGCTCTTCTGGGCGACCTACTTGCCGCTGAACAGCCCGCTGAACGGCAACTTCGTTCGCTCCAACCAGTTCTACAACGCTTACTATTTCGCCTGGCCTGCCTTCGGCCGGGCGACCATCCGTCTGGGCAACATTCCCTCGGACAGCAACTTCAACGTCGCTGTCTACGATGCCAACAAAGTCCTGCGTGGTCAGGGCGACCCTGCCATCTATGGGGGCGAGAAGACCGTCCAGATAACGCTGATGCCGGGCACCTACTACGTCGTCGTCCAGCGCATCTTTCCGAAAGACTTACCTAACCCGGATGACTTCTACAGCCTGGGGGTCTTCACGCCGTGACCCGGCGCGGCGGCAGCGTCTTGCCCACCCAGCCGCGCGGCCGGGCGGGCGCACATTGACCTATGAGCGTGCGCATTCTTCACTTCGCCGACGCCCACATCGACATTGCCAACTACGGCCGTCACGACCCGCAGACGGGCTTACCGCAGCGCGTCGTCGATTTCCTGGCCGCGCTCGACCAGATCGTCGACGCGGCCCTGTCCGAGCGCGTTGACCTGGTCATCTTCGCCGGCGATGCTTACAAGGACCGCAACCCGCAGCCGACCTTCCAGCGCGCCTGGGGCGAGCGCATCATGCGCCTGTCACGGGCGGGCATCGCCACGCTGCTGCTGATCGGCAACCACGACATTGCCCCGGCCGAGAACCGCGCCCATACGTTGCAGGAATTCGCCACTCTCTCTGTGCCCCATGTCTTTGTCGCCGACAAGCTGAAGCTGTGGACGCCGGCCGAACTGGGCGTGCCCGTGCAGGTGCTGGCCCTGCCCTGGGTGACGCGCAGCCGCTTCCTGGCCCGCTACGACATGACCGGCAAGACGTTGGACGAAATCCACGACGCCATCCTCGACCGCATCCACGAGGCGCTGACCTCGACACTGGAGAACGAGGTCGATCCGGCGCTGCCGCTCATCCTGACCGCCCACGCCAGCGTCCACGGGGCGCGCCTGAGCAGCGAGCGTAACATCATGCTCGGCCAGGACCTGACGCTCAGCGAGGGCCTGGTCAGCGACCCGCGCTTCGACTACGTCGCCCTGGGCCATATCCACAAGCACCAGGTGCTCAACGAGCGGCCGCCGGTCATCTACTCCGGCTCGATTGAGCGCATCGACTTCGGCGAGGCGGGCGAGCAGAAGGGCTACGTTTTGGCCGAGGTGTCGCGCGGGCACACAGACTGGCGCTTCGTCCCCTTGCATACGCGCCGCTTCGTCGACCGGCTTATCTCCATCAAAGACCCCGACAGCTTCATGGACGACATCATGTCCCAGCTACCGGAGGCCGAGCATATCGCCGGGGCCATCTGCCGCGTGCAGATCGAATTTGCCCAGGAGCACGAGGCGCTGCTGGACGAGAAGCTCATTCGCGACCACTTCGCCGACGCCTTCGACCTGCGCCTGCTGAAGCACCGTCTTGGCTCCGAGAAGAGCCGTCTGCCGTCGGGCCTGGCTGTGGAGACGCTCAGCCCCTATGAGTTGCTGGAGTTCTACTGGCGCTACAAAGGCCGGCCAGACGCGGAGATCGATGCGCTACTCGAATTGGCGCACGACGTGCTGGCCGCCGGCGCAGACGGCGACGCCGTTGTCTGAGCGCTGCCGCGACGACACTCGCACACGGCCATGATCCCCCACTACTTGAGCCTGACCAACTTCCTGTCCTACCGCGATACGGCCGTCCTCGACCTGAGCAGCGTCCATCTGGCCTGCATCTCCGGGCTAAACGGCGCGGGCAAGTCGAGCCTGCTGGACGGCATGACCTGGGCGCTCTTCGGCCGCGGCCGCTCCGGCGACGACAACGTGGTCAACCGCATCGCCGCCGGCAACGGCAAGGCTGCCGAGGTGACCTTCATCTTCGAGCTAGAGGGCGCTGTCTACCGCGTCATCCGCCGTAAGGTCGTGGGCAAGACGACGCAGCTGGAGCTGCACGTCCGCGGCGCGCTGGCGGACAGCGACGCGCTGGCGGACAGCGACAAGGGCCAACCGCGCTGGCGCACGCTGACACAAGCGGGCGTCCGCGAAACGCAGCGGGCTATTGAAGAACTGCTGCGGATGCAGTACGACATCTTCACCAACGCCAGCTTCCTGTTGCAAGGGCAGGCCGACGAGTTCACCACCAAGACGCCCAACCGGCGCAAGGAAATCCTGGCCGACATCCTGGGCGTCAATCGCTGGGATGCCTACAAAACGCTGGCCGGCGAGCGGCGCAAAGCGGCTGAGAACGAGGAGAAGGTCATCGACCGCCGCCTGGCCGACATCGACGCCGAACTGGACCAGGAGGGTGAGCGCCGGCGCGAATTGGAGTTGGCCGAGGCGTATGAGCAAGCCGTCGCCGCCCAACAGACAGCCCAGGACGCGCTGGTGGCCACGCTGCGCGAAAAGCGCGCGCTCATCGAACAGCAGCGCCAGCAGGTAACGCAGACGACAACGGAGCTAGAGCGGACGCGAACAGAATTGCGCCGGCTGGAGCGCGACGCCGCGCTGCGCCAGGCCGACCTGGAGGGCCATCGCGCGCTGATCGACCGCGCCGCGGCCATTGCGGCGGCCTATCAGGCGTATCAGCAGCTTGCGGCTGAGCTAAGCATGTGGCAGAAGCGCGCCGACGATGCCAACGCCCTGCTGCGCGAACGCCAGCCATTTGAACTGGCCATCGCGAAGGCCCGCACGGCGCTGGAGGAGCGCGTACAGACGCTCATGGCCCAGGAGACAGCGGCGGCCGATGCTCTGGCCGGCCGGCAGCGCATCGCCGCGCAACTCGCTGAGCGCCGCACCCAACTGGACACCGCTGAGGCGGAGGTCGTCGAACTGACCGAGCGGGAAGTGGCCTGGCACGCCGCCCGTGACCGCCGGCAACAGGCCGAGGCCAACAGCGCTTTGTGGCAGCTGGAGCGCGACCAGTTGGCCGCGCAGGCCGAGGAAGCCGAGCGCAGCCGCGCCCAGCGCGAGATGATCGCCGTTAGCCATGACCAGGCCCAGGCAAGGCTAGACGCGGCCCAGGCCATCCTCGCCACGCTGGCGGGGCGCGAAGAGCGCCGCGCGGCGATTAAGTTCGAGCGCGCCGACCGCAACGGGGAGCTAGAGTCGCTACGGCGTGAGGGTGAGGAGCGCAACGAACGCATTGAGCACCTGCGCCTGGAAGAGGCCACTGGCGAGTGCCCCATCTGCGGCCAGCCGCTGACCGAGGAGCACCGCGAGGCCGTGCTCAAAGACCTGGAAGACGAGCGCGAGGCGTCGCGGTCACGCTATCGGGAAGTGCAA
>Ga0116186_1004635_pt1 | contig 11115 bp, 8 predicted proteins | sample AD_JPNNA4_MetaG_FD_89806 | JGI IMG/M metagenome (GOLD analysis project Ga0116186, IMG submission 89806) | Active sludge microbial communities of municipal wastewater-treating anaerobic digesters from Japan - AD_JPNNA4_MetaG | ecosystem: Engineered > Bioreactor > Anaerobic > Digestate | place...
GACGAGGCTATCATTGCTGCGGTAGAATTGTCGCACCGCTATATTACCGAACGATTTTTGCCCGACAAAGCCATAGATTTAATGGACGAAGCAGCATCAAAATTACGTCTCGAAATGAATTCGGTACCCGAAGAAATTGACGAATTGAATCGAAAAATTCGACAACTCGAAATAGAACGCGAAGCTATAAAACGCGAAGGAATGTCGACAAAAGTGGAAACTTTGAATAAAACCATAGCTGAATTACAAAGTGAACATGCCACTTTTATGGCTGCGTGGGAAAACGAGAAACGAATTGTGAGTAATATTCAAACTATTAAGCAAGAATTAGAAGATTTAAAATACGAAGCAGAACGAGCAGAACGCGATGGCGATTACGGGAAAGTAGCCGAAATACGATATGGTAGAATTAAAGAACGCGAAGCGAGTATTTTGCAATTGCAAGAAGAATTGAAAGAAATGCAATCCAAAGGTGGGTTGATAGACGAAGAAGTGGGTGCCGACGATATTGCCGATGTAGTATCGCGATGGACAGGAATACCTGTTACCCGTATGTTGCAGGCAGAACGCGAAAAATTACTTCATTTAGAAGAAGAATTACACAATCGTGTGGTTGGGCAACACGAAGCTATAGTTGCAATATCCGATGCTGTTCGCCGAAGTCGTGCCGGATTGCAAGATGTAAAACGCCCGATAGGTTCTTTTATATTTTTGGGTACTACCGGTGTAGGGAAAACCGAATTAGCAAAAGCATTGGCAGAATTCCTATTCGATGATGAAAATCTTATAACTCGCATTGATATGTCTGAATATCAAGAACGCCATTCGGTGTCGCGACTCATAGGAGCACCTCCGGGATATGTGGGATACGACGAAGGAGGACAGTTGACCGAAGCAGTTCGTCGTAAACCATATTCGGTGGTATTACTTGATGAAATTGAAAAAGCACACCCCGATGTATTTAACATATTATTGCAAGTTCTCGACGACGGGCAACTTACCGACAACAAAGGGCGTACGGCTAGTTTCAAAAATACGATTGTAATCATGACATCGAATATTGGTTCACACATTATTCAAGAACATTTTGATCGTATGAACGAAAGCAATACAGCCGAAACAATAGAACGTGCAAAAGTAGATGTGTTTGAATTGCTCAAACGCTCGGTTCGTCCGGAATTTTTGAACAGAATAGACGAGATTATCATGTTTACCCCATTGAGCAAAAGCGATATATTGGATATTGTACGCTTACAATTCAATATATTGGCAGAGAGACTCAAAAAAATGGATATACACATAGACATAACCGACGACGCCATAGAAGAACTTGCTCGATTAGGGTACAATCCGCAATTTGGAGCTCGTCCGGTAAAACGGATTATTCAGAAAGAATTATTGAATGAATTATCGAAAAAAATACTTGCAGGTACTATTTCCCAAGAATCACGAATTTTAGTAGACTTTTTGGGCGAAGGCATGGTGTTTCGGAATGTTTGATGTTTGGAAGTGACCGAGTGACTGAGTGACCGAGTGACCAAGTAACCAAGTAATCAAGTAACTGAGTAATCAAATGACTGATTGATTGAGTAATACATTGTATTGTCTACAGATGAACACTGATAAAAAGGTATAAAATGTAGGGTATAAGGTTTACGGTATAAGCTGTAGGGTATGAGGTGTAGGGGGGTACAACTCACAATTCATAACTTATGAATTTCCCTATATCGTTTGCGAGACGGAATACTGTAATAACTGCTGGGGTATTCGGTAACTATAGTTTTGTAATGAAGTTGAGCTTTTTCGCTATCTTTTGCAGTGAAATCATAATATTCTGCAAGCATAAAATGAGCATTGTCGGCATACACATCGTAAGAAAATCTTTGTGTGATTTGCAATAAATATTCAATCATTGATGTGGTATCTTTTGTTTTTTGAGAAGCCAGAGCTTTTCTCATTAAAACATCATCTTCTAAACTATGTCCGGGAAATACCATTGTAATAGAATCGAGATAGAGAAAGGCATTGGTTGCATTATTTTGAAATAAATATAAATCTGCTTTCGAAAAATATTCTAATGCTTTAGTGGAAGTATCCATAATACTATTTTCAGAGATTAATTGAGATAATTCAAACGCATCGTTTGCAATTAATTTTGTAGTACTGGCTTTGAGAATATCGAGTAATGCTTGAGCGTATTCAAACTGCGAATTATAATATGCAATTTGAGCTTGTTTAAACCGAGCTTTATGTCCAATATCATTATTTTTGTAATCCAAAGCAATTTTGGCATATAACAAATTTGCTGACCATATATCATTGGAAAACAAATACATATCGGCAAGTTCCATTGAGCAAAGTCCCCGTTCAACATACGAAATTCCCGGAATTTGGAGAGCATTTGTAAGCCGTTGTATAGCCTCGGTAGTTTTATTCAAATACATACCTTGAATATGAGCTAAATTACGAATTACATCTGTTGTATTGTGATGCTCGCCTATATCGTGTAAAACTTGTATATATTCTTTTTCAATAGATTCTATAGCTTGTTTTTCGGGAATAGTTCCGGTAAATAATGAGGCATAAGCCGTTTCGAGCATCATTTTTACTGCTGCCATGTAATACGGCTTGTCGGCTCCTTGTTGCACTACAAAGGTAAAACACTCGGTAGCAACAGCAAATTCATCGTTTGAAAATGCTATTTGCCCAACGTTTTGAACTTGTTCGCCAAAACTTTGTAAACGAATATCGAGAGAGCGAGCAATTATAAATGCTTTTTTAAATGCTTTTTCTTGAATATATAACCATAATAATAATTCATTATACTCAATATTACCGGGGTTTTCATCTATTTTAGCATATATGCGTTCCAATAAAATATCCTGTAATTTCGATTGAGATTGTTCAACCAATAGTCCTTGTAATTGTTGTTTTACAAATTCTAATTCTAAAGGGTTGTCTTCTAATAAATTAATAATTGCATTCGAAAGTTTTTCGTACTGAAGTAATGTGGAATACAATGCTATTTGTTTTTTGTATAAAGGCACATAATCAGGATATTTTTTTACTGCTTGATCTAAAAATTGTTGAACAATATCTAATTGTTTCGTTTGTATACACGCATCGGCAAATTCTACACAATCAAATTTAGTTCGTAATGCTTTTTTTATTTGTTTAGAAAGTAAATCTTGCGATTCTTTTGTTTTATTTTGTTCGTCATACAAGGTATAGAGTACTATTTGGTAATAATAATTTTTGGGGTACAGCGATATTTGTTGTTTTGTTATAATTTCAGCTTTCGAATATTGACTTAATTTTTTATAACAATCTATTACATAATCAAAGTGAATTTGAGAATGCGATTGTGAGAAAAGAGATTCATAGATTTCAGCAGCTTTTGCAAATTCACCTTTGGAATAATATAATAAAGCTAATTGATTGTCTTGCACTTTGTCTTGTGCTACAACAAACTTGCATATTGCAAACAATACTATGATAGTAAATATTTTAATTTTCATACGGTATACAAGTACTAGAATGGAACGATTTTAAAGAAGTAATATTACAAAAAAAAAGCGTACCATGAAATGATACGCTTTAAATTTTATATACTTGTATATAAATATTATCTTTTATGTTTTGGCTCGTCAGAAACAGTTAATTTTTTTCTGCCTTTTGCTCTACGTGCAGCTAAAACTCTTCTGCCATTAGCAGTCGACATTCTTTCTCTAAACCCATGTTTATTTCTTCTTTTTCTTTTAGAAGGTTGATATGTCCTTTTCATCTGATATTATTTTATAAGTAATTACATTTAATATGTTCCCTTAAAAATGGGATTGCAAAAATATGCTTTATTTTTTAAATTCAAAATTATTTTTACTTCAATTTATTTTTTTTTATAAAAATTTGCAGAATCGATAGGGAATAAGCATAACGAATAGGGGATTGCAGCGATTGAAAAATAATATGGAATTACGATATTTACAATAGTGTGTTTTTTATTCTTTATTTTCTTGTTTTCAGTGCATTTTTTTTTTACTTTCATACCCTCAAATATTATAAAGCAACATGACTAATTCATTGTTACAAATAGAAAACAAAGCTCTTAAAGAACAAGTAGCACAATTACAATTGCAGGTTAAGCAATTACAATTAGAATTAAAAAGTTTACGCGAATTAAAAAACATAAAATCGGGAACTTCAACTACTCAAGAACATACTGATATTACAGTATCGGGGGGTATGCAGAGTAAACGTTTTAAAATGGTAACAGTTTTATTTTCAAGCATTAAGGGTTTTAATCAATTGCAAGATTCCAAAAATGCACAAGAACTAATTGATGAACTTGATACATTATATTTTGAATTTGATGCAATAGTTGAGCAATATAATATTAAAAAAATTAAATCGCTTGGCGATACATATATGTGTGCCGGAGGGATTCCACAAAAAAATAGAACAAATCCTATAGAAGTAGTTTTGTCTGCTATGCAAATTTTGGATTTATTGCGTAGAAAAAAACAAGACAATTCTGCCCGGATATGGGATATTTGTATGGGAATTCATACCGGTCCGGTACAGGCTACTATATCAGGAAAAAAATCTATATCATACGATCTTAAAGGCGACGCCGCTAATATTGCCAGTAGGATAGAGGCATACAGTACTCCGGGTAAAATTATAATTTCGGATATGACATATGAATTTGTTCGCGATTTCTTTATTTGCGATAAAATTGGTGGCTTACCTGTAAAGTATACGGGTGTTATAGATATGTACGAAGTTATAGGGTTTAAGCCTAAATTTTCCGACGACGATTTACTCGTAATTCCAAATGAACGGTTTAAATTAAAACTCACATTGGTGCGTTTTGCTGATTTAGAAGAATATATTCTCAATCGATTAGAGAAAGAACTTCCGCAGTATTTGTATTATCATAATGTAAAGCATACTATGGATGTTCTTATAGGGGTAGAAGTGATAGGGGTGGCAGAAAATGTTAACGAAGAAGAATTGCTATTGCTTAAAACCGCAGCCTTGTTTCATGATATGGGGCAAATAGTGCAATCAAAAGGACATGAGGAAATTAGCTGTAAATATGCTCGTGATATATTGCCCCACTATGAATATTCACAAAAACACATTGATGCAATTTGTGAACTTATTATGGCAACTCAATTACCCCCTAATCCACAAAATTTACTGCAAAAAATAATGTGTGATTCCGATTTGGATTATCTGGGCAGATCTGACTTTATTCCTGTTTCCGATACATTATACGATGAATTACATTATCAAAATATTATTACCAATAAAAATGATTGGAATAAACTTCAAATTTCTTTTATTTCAAAACATCAGTATTTTACAAATTTTGCACAAAACAACAGAGAAGTAAATAAGCAAAATCAAATTAAGCGGTTAATGGAATTAATAAAAGAATAAAATAACGTTAGTTCCACTCAATTTTAAATTTCAGACCTTAATTGTGTATTTCTTCTTATCTCCACAAATTTGAATTTTGTAGGTAAATTATATATACAAGTCACGTATTTGTATTTTTTTATAAAAGCTCTCGAACAATCCCGAAAAAATCTGTATTTTTGAAGCAAATTACAATAGGTACTACTATGAAATATACAGATGATGTAGCAGCAGTAGATTCTCTACAACAAGCATATAGTTTATTAAAACAAGAAATACATAAAAAAATAATTGGTCAAGATGCTATTATTGATGATGTGTTACTTTCTATATTCAGCAAAGGTCATTGTTTGTTGGTTGGAGTTCCCGGTTTAGCAAAAACACTTTTGGTAACTACTATAGCTCAAGCTTTGGGGTTAGAAAATAATCGGATTCAATTTACTCCCGATTTAATGCCAAGCGACATTATTGGTACAGAAATTCTTGATTCACAGCGGGAATTTAGGTTTATAAAAGGTCCAATTTTTACAAATTTTTTATTAGCCGACGAAATTAACAGAACACCGCCAAAAACTCAAGCTGCGTTACTCGAAGCTATGCAAGAAAAAGCTATTACTGCAGCAGGTGTTCGTTACACATTGCAAGAACCATTTTTTGTATTAGCAACTCAAAACCCTATTGAACAAGAAGGAACGTATCCATTGCCCGAAGCTCAACTCGACAGATTTATGTTTAATGTCTGGTTAGATTATCCTACAATAGACGAAGAAATTGAAATTGTAAAACAAACTACCGGAACCAATGATGCTCAAATACAAACGGTATTATCAGCTGAAGAAATACTTGCTTATCAGCAAGTTATTCGTAAAATTCCGATTAACAATAGTGTAATTAAATATGCAGTAGAGTTAGTTGCTAAAACACGTAGAAATACCCCGCTTGCAAGCCCTGTAACTCAAGAATATATATCGTGGGGTGCAGGTCCTCGTGCTTCACAGTATCTCATTATCGGAGCCAAAGCTCATGCAGCAATTCATGGAAAATATTCACCCGATATTGATGATGTGAAAGCTATTGCATTACCTATTCTTCGTCATAGACTTGTAAAAAATTACAAAGCTGAAGCCGAAGGGTTGACTATTGATGATATTATTACACGTTTGATGGCTTAATAGAATGAAACAAATAGCATTATGTGTATTGTTGAGTGTATGTTCTCTGTATGGATATTCACAAAAACGAAAAATAGAAATTGTACACACAGACCTTATGGTTGGAGACCGTCAAGTACGAAAATTATATGGGAATGTGGAATTTAAACATCAAGATATGCGTATGTTTTGCGACAGTGCGTATTTTTATGTGAAAGATAATAGATTTGAAGCATATACAAATGTTAAAATTATAAATAATACAGTAACTATTACTAGTGATACTCTGTATTATTCGAGTCAAACAAATATTGCCAGATTTCGTGGGAAAATCAAAATGGTAAATAATGATGTAACGCTAACTACAAATTTTTTAGATTATAATGCCAAAGATAATATAGGCATGTATTACAATTCCGGAAAAATAGTAGATAGAGAAAATACCCTAACCAGTAAAATAGCGAGATACACTGTTAACGATAATATGTTGTTTTTTAAAAATTCTGTAGTTTTAAAAAACAAAGATTATACAATACATACCGACACATTAAAATATCAAACAGTTTCCAAAACTGCTTATTTTCATGGTCCTACCAAAATTATAAGCAAAGAAAATTTGTTGTATACCGAAAACGGATGGTATAATACGCAAACAAATATTGCTCAGTTTTTTAAGAATTCATATATAAATTCAAAAGCTCAGTTTGTGTACGGCGATAGTTTGTATTACAATAGAAACACCGATATAGGAAAAGCATACAAAAATGTAATAATTAAAGATACTACCGAACAGCTCTTTTTATATGGAGAGAAAGGTTTTTATAATGGAAAAGAAGATTTTGTATATGTTACCAATAAAATAGTGCTAATTAAAGCATTTGCAAAAGATTCATTGTATCTACATGCCGATTCAATTTTTTCAAAACGACTGGCTATAAATCCTCAGAAACCCGATTCGGCAACATATCAAATTGTAAAAGCATACCATAAAACACGATTTTATAAATCAGACGTTCAAGGTGTTTGTGATTCCTTAGTATACCATTCGTTAGATTCGGTTATACATTTATTTGTAAAACCGGTAATTTGGTCAGACGAGAATCAAATAACCGGAAATTCTATACAACTTCGTTTGGTTAATAATGTAATTGAGCATATATATATCGATGCAAATGCTTTTTTAATAGCTCAAGACAATGCTATTCAATTTAATCAAATGAAAGGTAAATCGCTCCAGGGATATATTAAAAATAATCAATTGTATAAAGTAGATATAATGAATAATGGCGAAACTGTGTATTTTTTGCGCGATAGCGACGAATTAGTGGGAATAAACAAAGCCATATGTGATAGTATTACAGCCTATATCGATAAAGGAAAAGTACAGCGTATAGTTTTTAAATCTAAACCCTCGGGTACATTGTTTCCACCAAATGAAATTTCGGGCAACGAAGTGCAATTAGAGAACTTTAAATGGTTAGAACACATTCGACCACAACATGCTAAAGATATTTTTATTTGGAGGGAGTAAACTAACATTTTTTTGCTTTTACATAAGCTCAAGTATATAATCTGGATAATAATAGAGAAAATAGTATATTTTTGTATTGTATTTAACACAAATAAATGAATAGAAGACGTTCGAAATGTCAAACTATTGATTGTAAGAGGGTAAACCCTGCCGAAGAATTGGGAAGATTGTATTTGAAGTATTTGTAAAAAAAAACTGAAAACAATAGAGAAATGGATTTCGCAATTTTATTACGGATTTTTGGTTTACAATGAATACAAAAAATATCTTTAAAATTATTGTAATTTATATTCAATATATAGTATACGTATGATTAAATTTTTTCTACAAAGTATCTGTGTAATTTTCTTGTTAACAGGAAGTTTATCTAAAGTTTTTTCTCAAAATCAACCAATCACAAAGTCGGAAATTCTGCAAACTATAGACAATAAACAATATTATATACATACAGTACAAGCAAAAGAAACCGCCTACGCTATATCGCGTGCGTATGGAATTTCGTATACACAATTAACCGAAATAAACCCCGGAATAGAAAACGGTTTGTCGATAGGGCAAACACTTAAAATTCCGTATACAGAATCTATATCAAAACCAATAGAACAAGGGCAGACTTCAACCGCTTCAAAAGAAGTTTTTTCAGTTAATAATCAGGAATTTATAATTCATATTGTAGAACAAGGGCAAACGGTTTATTCTATAGCTCGATTATATACAATTACTCCCAAACAAATACTTGAAGCAAATCCCGATTTTGTCCAAAATTTACCGGTAGGTTCAAAATTGTTGATTCCTAAGACTATTGAAAATAAAGAAACAGAACAATTGCCAAAACAGAATACTATTGTGGAAGCAGAAAAAAATAATAGTAAGCAAGAGGCTCACACTGGAGAATCTACCAATGAAAAACCTAGTCAAAAGATTGAAGAATCCAAAGAAATAGCATCAAAAACTCAACAAATACCACAGCAGATGCTGCAAAAAAAATCTATACGCATAGTGTTTATGTTACCTTTTATGTTAGATATAAATTCGAAAGAACATACTGAAACAGAGATTATAAATAAACAAATCTTCATTCATCCTACAACCTATCCTTTTATAGAATATTACGAAGGTGTGTTGTTGGCTGTAGATTCATTACGTAAAAAAGGTGTTGCAGTGCAATTGGAAGTATTTGATTCGAGCAAAGATTCATCTGATATTCAGCACATTCTATCGAAAATAAATCCTATAAATCTCGATTTAATTATAGGTCCGGTATTTCCGGTTGCATTTTCGATTGCAGCAGATTTTGCTAAAAAACATAAAATACCAATTGTTTCACCGCTATCTAACGAAGATGTTGCTGTAAAATCAAATCCTTATGTAATCCAAGTTAATAGTCCACAACGCTATAGGTATAAAGAAATAGCAAAGTTTGCATCGCAATATAATCAGAGTAATGTAATTTTTGTGTATAATTCTATAGATTTGGAACAATCGCAAATACAAGAGTGTAAGCGAATATTTACACAATATTATGCCGACTCTATAAAAAAATATGGTATAAAACTTAAAGAAGTATATTTTCCAAAGTTGGGACTCGATGGTGTTGAAAAAGCAATGAGTACAAGCGATAAAAATATAATTATTGTATTCTCACGAAATCAGGCATTTATAAATAGCTTAGTCACCAAATTATTTCAGTTTTCGAAAAAATACGATATTCATTTAGTAGGCTTACCTATGTGGGAAAAATACGATAATTTAGAATTAGATTTTTTATTTGCACTTCAATTTCAATTTGTGAGCAACGGGTACGTAGATTATTCAAATACTGAAGTAAAGTCTTTTATTGAATTGTACAGAACTATATATTCTACCGAACCCTCTAAATATAGTTTTCAAGGCTACGATCAAATGTTATATTTTTCTGAAGTAATTTCGAATTCGGCTGCAAGCTCAATGCAAAATATTACAGCTACCAATAAAACCGGACTTCATGATACATATAATTTTGTTCGAGAACAATCGAATTCGGGGGTTGTAAATACTTCGGTACAAACAATATTTTACACTAAAACATTCGAGAAATTATATAAGTAATCATTGTTGTCCAGCTTTAATTGGTTCAGCTATTCTTGATTTTATATTTAAAATCACTTTGAAGAAAAATGTGATGCTTCTTGGAACTAATTTTCTACGTAATTTGATATTTTTTTTTAATAAAAAGGCAGCTACAAAAATGAATTTGTAACTGCCTGATTTTCAAGTAGCGAGAGGGGGGCATGATCCCCCGACCTCATGATTATGAATCATGCGCTCTAACCAACTGAGCTACCTCGCCAATAAAAAGTATTTTAATAAGTAATCTACTCTAAGATTACTGTGTTTGCGACCTTCCCGATAGTAATCGGGACGCTCTAACCAACTGAGCTACCTCGCCAATAAAAAGTATTTTAATAAGTAATCTACTCTAAGATTACTGTGTTTGCGACCTTCCCGATAGTAATTGGGACGCTCTAACCAACTGAGCTACCTCGCAATTGAAAAAAAACAATACTATTGTTTTTCGGAGTGCAAAAATAGAAATTATTTTAAGTAAATCAATACTTCGATAATTTTTTATTAAAAAATATGGTAGTATTTATTCACTGATTTAACTAATTTGTTTCTATGTCATTGCAATTCAAATATTTATTTTGCAACTAATTTTACCGATTTGTCTTCTATCATATTCTGTAATTCTGCAAGAAGAGCTTTTTCTTGTGGGTCAATATGTCCATCTTCTGTTGCAATATTTATAATTTCGTCATACTCGGCGCGAGTAATTTTATGGTCTTCGATAGCTTTTAAAATAGCTTCTTTTAACCTTTCCGCACTTGAACTGAGAGCCATATATTTATAATTTTAAATTGTTGTTCAAATATATAAAAAAATCATTTTAATCATATATGTTTATGTTAATATTTATTTTAATACTATTGTTTTGGACATTATTTAGCGTGTTTGCATTATACATATTTA
>Ga0116186_1004656_pt1 | contig 11093 bp, 11 predicted proteins | sample AD_JPNNA4_MetaG_FD_89806 | JGI IMG/M metagenome (GOLD analysis project Ga0116186, IMG submission 89806) | Active sludge microbial communities of municipal wastewater-treating anaerobic digesters from Japan - AD_JPNNA4_MetaG | ecosystem: Engineered > Bioreactor > Anaerobic > Digestate | place...
ATCGGCTTCAATGGCGGCACGGATGCGCCCCATGTGCACGTCAATCGAGCGGTCGAATGCTTCCAGCTCACGGCCGCGCACCGCTTCCATGATCTGGTCGCGTGTGAGCACCCGCCCGGCGCGCTCGGCCAATGCCACCAGCAGATCAAACTGGTACGAGGTGAGTTCGCAGTCCGCGCCGCTGACGCGCACCGTTCGGGCATCGCGGTCAATTTCCAGCGATCCGAAGCGCAGCAGGGTGTTTGCAGTGGCAGTGGCGGGTGCCTCAATCCTGCGGCGCAGGACGGCACGGATGCGGGCCAGCAATTCGCGCGGCTCAAATGGTTTGGGCAGGTAGTCGTCGGCACCCATTTCCAGGCCAATGATGCGGTCCATCGAGTCGCCTTTGGCGGTGAGCATCAGCACCGGCGTTTGTGCGGTGGACGACGGCAGGGCGCGGATCCGCCGGCACACTTCCAGTCCGTCCATGTCGGGCAGCATCAGGTCCAGCACCACCAGATCGGGCGTGTGCCCGTTGGGGGGCTGGCCCAACTGGGTCAGGCCGCTCTGGCCGTCAGGCGCGTGGCTGACCGTGAACCCGTTCTGGGTGAGGTATTCGGCCACCATGGTGGCAAGCCGTGCGTCGTCTTCAATCATCAACAGGTGGTGTTGCATGCCTGCAGTCTATCGCTGGCGTCTGCAGGCCCTGTTGCTGGCCCCTGAAGGGTGGGTAAAGTTAGGTAAAAATTGCTATGTAAAAGATAGCTACTTATGCACGTTCCGTGCGGGCTGGAGGCCTATTTGATACGTGAAGCCAGCCAGACCAGCAGCAGCACAGGAACGCCCAGGCCTGCCGTGGCGGTGAAGAAGCTGGCGTAGCCATACGCATCGACGTACATGCCGGAATAGCCCGCCACAAATTTGGGCAGCAACAGCATCATGGAGCTGAACAGGGCGTATTGCGTGGCCGAGTAGTTGACGTTGGTCAGGCTCGACAGGTAGGCAATGAAGGCCGCTGAAGCGATGCCGCTGGCCAGGTTGTCGGCAGAAATCACGAAGATCAGCGCATGCAGGTTATGCCCCTGCCCCGCCAGCCAGGCAAACAGCAGGTTGGTGGCCGCACTCAGGACGGCTCCGAGCATCATCACCGGCATCACGCCCATGCGCAGTGCCAGTGCGCCGCCGATAAAGGCGCCTATCAGGGTCATGACCACGCCGTAGATCTTGGTGACTGCGGCCACTTCATCCTTGGTGAATCCCATGTCCACGTAGAACGGATTGGCCATGATGCCCATGACCACATCGCTGATGCGGTAAGTGGCAATCAGCCCAAGAATCAGCACCGCATGCCAGCGGTAGCGGGTAATGAACTCGGCAAACGGCTCTACCAGCGCGCCACGCAGCCACTCGGCCGCATTACGGGCCTGGGGCAATGCACGCGCCACCGGCTCTTTGGAAAACAGCACCGTTAGGACGCCGGGCAACATACTCGCCGCCATGACCAGGTAGGCGGTTTGCCAGGCGCCTTGCTGGTAGAGCGCCGCATTGGGCACCTCGGAGCGGGCGGCAATCCACAGTGCGCCAGCACCCGACCAGATCATCGCCAGGCGGTAGCCCGTCTGGTAGGTGGCGGCCAATGCAGCCTGGTGCTGGGTGTCGGCGGACTCAATGCGAAAAGCGTCCAGTGCAATGTCCTGTGTCGCCGAGCCGAATGCGACCAGGATGGCGCACCACACGACCGGGGCCAACGCGAGCTTGGGGTCGGTGGTGGCCATGACCACCAACGCCACCATGATGAGGGCCTGCGAAGCCAGCAGCCAGCTGCGCCGCCGCCCCATCAGGCGGGTCAGCACGGGAATCGGCATGCGGTCCACCAGCGGCGACCAGACCCACTTGAAGCCGTAAGCCAGCCCAACCCAGCTCAGGAATCCAATCGTGGTGCGGTCAATGCCGGCTTCACGCAGCCAGAAGCTCAGGGTGCCAAACACCAGCAGCAGGGGCAGACCGGCAGAAAAACCCAAGGAGAGCATGCGCAGCGATGCCGGTTCAGAATAGACCTTGAGGGTCTGTGCCCAGGTGAGTTTTGCGGCTGTTGGAGCAGTAGTGGGCAGAGGAGCGGACATGCGGGAATAATACCGTGGCATGAAAACGATCCCCCTGAAGTTATCGCTCGCGCTGGCCCTAGCCTTTCCCTGGAATCTGGCTGTGGTGCACGCGCGCAATGGCGTGGAAGTGGGTGGCAATTCGGCGTTTACCAACCTGGTGCCCGCAGAGAGCGTGGAGCGATCCGCGGCGCAGGAGTACGGCCAGCTTCTCCAGCAGGCCGCCAGCAAGAACGCGCTGGGTTCCAAGGACCATCCGCAAGTGAAGCGCCTGCGCGCTATTGCGCAACGCATCATTCCCTATGCGCTGGAATGGAATCCGCGTGCCCGGGAGTGGAAGTGGGAGGTCAATCTGATTGGCTCCAGCCAGATCAATGCGTTTTGCATGCCGGGCGGCAAGATCGCCTTCTACACCGGCATTCTGGAGAAGCTCAAACTCAGTGATGATGAAGTCGCCATGGTCATGGGCCACGAAATTGCCCATGCCCTGCGCGAGCATGCACGCGAGCGCATGGGCAAAAACGCAGCCACCGGGATCGGCGCCAATGTGCTGAGTCAGCTATTGGGGCTGGGGCAGGTAGGGCAGACGGTGACGCACTATGGCGCACAGTTGCTCACTCTGGAGTTCAGCCGCGAAGACGAGTCCGAGGCGGACCTGGTGGGGCTGGAGCTGGGTGCCCGGGCTGGATTTGACCCACACGCAGGCATCACTCTGTGGAAAAAAATGAGCGCGGCCAGCAGCGGAGCTCCGCCGCAATGGTTATCGACCCACCCATCCGGCAGTGCGCGCATTGCCGAAATCGAAGCCAACCTGCCGCGCGTCATGCCACTCTATGAGCAGGCCAGAGCAGCCCGCACATCCCGCGTAGCCCCGTGATGCGCAATGCTGCTTTTGCGGCAGGCAGTGTCAGGTTGACGCGCTGGCCTTTTTGAGAATGGCGTACAGCTGGTCCTTGAGGTGCAGCTTTTCCTTTTTGAGATTTTCGATCTCGTCGGGCGTGCCGGATTCGAGGTGGTTTTCCTTGTTCTTGATCTTCTGGTCCAGTGCGTTGTGCTGGTCAAACAGACGCGTGAAATGGTGGTCGGTGGTTTTGAGTTGTGTGATCAGTTCACGGTATTCAGGAAACATGAAAACTCCTTTGGGTAAATATTGATGCGTGTGAATTTTGAATACGATTGAGCATAACTTGAGGTGCGCTCCTCTGCACCCGCAACCACACCGTCATGGAATGGACCAAGAACTTTCTGGTCAGCGCTTGAAGTCGTATTCGATGGTGATCGGCGCGTGGTCAGAGAATTTTTCTTCCTTGTAGATCGCCGAGGTTCTGGCGCCAGAAGCCAGGGCCGGCGTGGCCAGGTGGTAGTCCAGCCGCCATCCCACGTTGTTGGCGTAGGCTTGTCCGCGATTGCTCCACCATGTATAGTAGGTGTCGGTGGTGTCAGGTTCCAGCTGGCGGTACACGTCCACGATGCCGCCCTCGCTGGTCAGGCGCGTCATCCAGTTGCGTTCTTCGGGCAGAAAGCCGCTGTTTTTCTGGTTGCTGCGCCAGTTTTTCAGGTCGGCTTCCTTGTGGGCGATGTTGATGTCACCGCACAGAATGAAGTCGCGCTCGGCCTTGAGGGCTTGCAGGTGCGGGTACATCTTGTCGAGAAAGCGGAACTTGGCCTGTTGCCGGTCCTCGCCCGACGAGCCACTGGGAAAGTAGCAGCTGATGATGGAGTGCTTGCGCTGCAGGGTGTCAAAGCGCAGTTCCACCCAGCGGCCTTCGGCATCGAACTCGTCGCCGTCAAAACCGACGACCACATCGCTGGGCTCCAGCCGGGTGTAGGCGCCAACGCCGGAGTAGCCTTTCTTTTCCGCAAAATGGAAGTAGCCCTTCAAACCGGCCAGTTGTTCGAATTTGCCCTCTACATCGGGGGCCTGGGCTTTGACTTCCTGTACGCAAATACAATCAGGCTGTGCCTTTTCGAGCCAGGCAACGAGCCCCTTGCTGGTGGCAGAGCGGATGCCGTTGAGGTTCAGGCTGGTTAATTTAAACAAGGATTTCCCCATGTCAGTTCAAGACCCCGTGCAGGACCCACAACAGGATGTTCTGGCCCAGGAGTTTGTGGAGTTTGCGGTGCAATGCGGGGTGCTGCGCTTTGGTGAGTTCAAAACCAAGGCGGGTCGCATGAGCCCGTATTTCTTCAACGCCGGCCTGTTTGATGACGGGGCCAAACTGGGGCGTTTGGCCGAATTCTATGCCCAGCGCATCCTGGACAGTGGCATTGCATTCGACATGGTCTTCGGCCCTGCCTACAAAGGCATTCCGCTGGGCGCTGCCTTGTCTGTCGAACTCGCCCGTCGCGGGCGCAATGTGCCGTTTGCCTACAACCGCAAGGAAGCCAAAGACCACGGCGAGGGTGGCACCCTGGTGGGTGCGCCGCTCAAGGGACGGGTACTGATTGTGGACGACGTAATGTCCGCCGGCACCGCAGCGCGCGAGTCCATTGCGATCATTAAAGCCGCCGGCGCCATACCGCATGCGGTGTGCATTGCCCTGGACCGGCAGGAAAAAGCAACTGAAAACGGGCAGGATGTCCCCTACAGTGCAGTGCAATACGTTAAGAACCAGTTGGGCTTGCAGGTCTGCGCCATTGCGAAGCTCGGTGATTTAATGCACTATCTGGAAAAGCGTAGCAGTGGGGCTTCCGCGGATGACCATCAGCGGGTGCTGGCCTACCGTGCGCGTTATGGCGTTGACGAAGGGTGAGCATGTCTTTGATGAAGTGGAACCGGGTGGGATCGTTGCTGCTGGCGGGCGGCCTGGTCGGCGTGTGCTGGGCCCAGACGGGGCCTGTCATTCCCGGCGTCTACACCTGCACCGACGCCAAGGGCCGCAGACTCACGTCCGATCGGCCGATTCCGGAATGCACCGACCGCGAGCAAAAGGTGCTCAATCCCAGCGGCACCGTCAAAACCAAGGTGGGCCCCACCTTGACCGCACAGGAAAAAGCCGAGCAGGAACAGCGCGAGCGCCGCGACGCTGAAGAAAAAGGCCGTGCCGCCGAAGAAAAGCGGCGTGACCGTGCCTTGCTGACCCGTTATCCGAACAGGACCGTGCATGACCAGGAGCGTGACGAGGCCTTGAGCGGTGTGACCGTGGTCATCAAGGCGGCCAGCAACCGGCTCGAGGAACTGGTCCGCCAGCGCAAACTGCTGGACGACGAAATGGAGTTCTACAAGAAGGATCCCACCAAGGCGCCAGCCTATTTGCGCCGCCAGGTGGAAGAAAACGCCCAGAGTCAGGCGGTGCAGAAGCGGTTCATCTCCGAGCAGGAGTCTGAAATTCGCCGCATCAATGTACGTTTTGATGACGAACTGGCGCGCCTGCGCCAGCTCTGGACGACCGTTTCCCGTTAACTGGCCAATTTGGCCCGCAGCAGTTCATTGACCTGCTGCGGATTGGCCTTGCCCTTGCTGGCCTTCATGATCTGACCGACGAGGGCATTGAGTGCTTTTTCATTGCCGGCTTTGAACTCGGCCACGTTCTTGGCATTAGTGACAATTACTTCGTCGACGATTTTTTCCAGTTCACCACTGTCATTCATCTGTTTGAGGCCGTGCTCTTCAATGATCTTGTCTACGAACTCCGGCGGTAGTGCTTGTTTATCTTCATGCAGGAGACCTGCTGCCCACATGAGGTCAAATACCTGTTTGGCGGCATTGTTGGAGACGGTGCTATCTGCCACGCGGGAGATGATCGCAGCCAGTTGCGGCGGCTGAACCGGGGCAGTGTTGATGGTTCGATCTTCCGCGTTGAGCCGGCGCGACAGCTCCCCCATGATCCAGTTGCTGGACAGCTTGGGGCTACCGCAAGCCTTGGCGGTTTCCTCAAAGTACGCAGCGACGGCTTTGCTCTGTGTGAGCTGGGTCGCGTCGTACTCCGGCAGGCTGTAGTCGCGCACAAAGCGTTCGGCCATGATACGCGGCAATTCGGCCATTTGCGCGCGTACCTGCTCAATCCACTGCTCCGAAATGCATAGCGGTGGCAAATCGGGATCGGGGAAGTAGCGGTAGTCCGCGGCATCTTCCTTGGTGCGCATGGCGCGCGTTTCGCCGGTGTCAGGGTTGAACAGCACCGTGGCCTGCTCGATCGCGTGGCCATCCTCGATCTGCTCGATCTGCCAGCGCACCTCGTAGTCGATGGCCTGCTGCATGAACTTGAAGCTGTTCAGGTTTTTGATCTCGCGCCGCGTGCCCAGCGGTGCCCCAGGCTTGCGCACTGACACGTTGGCGTCGCAGCGGAACGACCCTTCCTGCATATTGCCGTCGCAAATGCCGATCCAGGTCACGATCTTGTGCAGTTCCTTGGCGTAGGCCACGGCCTCGGCACTGGAGCGTATGTCGGGCTCGGTGACGATCTCCAGCAGTGGCGTGCCGGCGCGATTCAGGTCGATGCCGGTCTGGCCAATGAAGTCCTCGTGCAGCGACTTGCCGGCGTCTTCTTCCAGATGGGCGCGCACCAGGCGCACGGTCTTCTTCTCCCGCGCCACCTCGGTGCCCTTGCCGGTTTCCAGGAAGAATTCGACCACACCGCCTTGCACCACCGGAATCTCGAACTGGCTGATCTGGTAGCCCTTGGGCAGGTCGGGGTAGAAGTAGTTCTTGCGCGCAAAGATGCTGCGCTCGGCAATGTGGGAGTTGACCGCCAGGCCAAACTCGATGGCGCGCTCCACAGCGCCCTTGTTCATGACCGGCAGCGTGCCAGGCAGGGCCAGGTCCACGGCGCAGGCCTGGGTGTTGGGCTCGGCGCCAAAGGCGGTAGAGGCGCGGCTGAAAATCTTGCTCGCGGTCGACAGCTGAGCGTGGGTCTCGAAGCCGATGATGACCTCATAGCCGTGCACCAGTGGGCCGGTTGGGCGGCCCTGTTGTTGTGCTTCAAATGTGTTCATGGTCTCGCTCATCTCAGAAGCCCTCCGGCTTGCGCGCGTGCCAATCGGTGGCTTGCTGGAAGCGGTGTGCCGCGTTCAGCAAGCGCGCCTCCTGGAAGTAGTTGCCCAGCAACTGCATGCCCACCGGCATGCCGCCTTCGCCAAAGCCCACCGGCACGCTCATGCCGGGCAGGCCGGCCAGCGAACCGGGCAGGGTGAAGATGTCGGCCAGGTAGTCGGCCAGCGGGTCCTTGTGGGCGCCGATCTTCCAGGCCACGCTGGGGGCCACCGGGCCGGCGATCAGGTCGCAGTCCTTGAACGCGTTCTGGAAGTCGTCGGCAATCATGCGGCGGATCTTCTGCGCCTGTAGGTAGTAGGCGTCGTAGTAGCCGTGCGACAGCACATAGGTGCCGATCATGATGCGGCGTTTGACCTCGTCGCCAAAGCCTTCGGCGCGGGTCTTCTTGTACATGTCGGCCAGGTCGGTGTAGTCCTTGGCACGGTGGCCAAACTTCACACCGTCAAAGCGCGACAGATTCGAGCTGGCCTCGGCTGGGGCGATGATGTAGTACACCGGAATCGACAGCTCGGTGCGCGGCAGGCTGATCGGCACCAGCTTGGCGCCCAGCTTCTCGTATTCCTTCAAGGCCGCGTCAATGGCGGTGCGCACATCGGCGGCCAGACCCTCGCCAAAGAACTCCTTGGGAATGCCGATGCGCAGGCCTTCGATGGAGTCGTTCAGGTTGCGCGAATAGTCTTCTGCCGGCATGTCCAGCGAGGTGGAGTCGCGGTCCAGATCGGGGCCGCACAGACTGGAGAGCAGCAGGGCGCAGTCCTGTGCGCTGCGTGCCATTGGGCCTGCCTGGTCCAGGCTGGAGGCGAAGGCCACCATGCCATAGCGCGATGCGCGGCCGTAGGTCGGTTTGATGCCGGTGATGCCGCAAAAAGAGGCCGGCTGGCGGATCGATCCACCGGTGTCGGTGCCGGTGGCTGCGGGTGTCAGGCGCGCAGCAACGGCCGCTGCGCTGCCGCCCGACGATCCGCCGGGAATGCGTTCGGCGTTCCAGGGGTTGCACACTGGCGTCACGTTGGCCTGGCCCACAGGTGCGATGGCCGAGTTTTCGTTGCTCGAACCCATGGCAAATTCGTCACAGTTGAGCTTACCCAGAGTGACGGCACCCGCACTGGCGAGTTTGGCCACTACCGTGGCATCAAACGGGGAGCGGTAGCCTTTGAGCATGCGTGAGCCGGCGGTGGTCACGAAGTCCCGGGTCACAAAAATATCTTTGTGGGCAATGGGCACGCCTTCAAGGTCGCCAGCAGTACCCTGAGCGATGCGCTGGTCCGCAGCCTGGGCTTGCGCCAGGGTCGTGTCCTCATCCAGGGCGACATAGGTGCCCAGGTTGGCATGGGTGCTGCTGCGCGCCAGAAAGTGCCCAGCCGCTTCAACGGCAGACACCTGTTTGTTCTTGAGTGCCAGAGCAAGGTCGTGCACGCTCAGGTCGTGCAGGCTCTGCGTAGAAAGAGAATTTGTCATCGGGATATCGGTTGTCTTATTCAATGACCTTGGGAACCAGGAACAGGCCATGCTCTACAGCGGGAGCGCTTCGTTGATTGGCTTCGCGCTGGTTGGGCTCGCTCACCACGTCCTCGCGCAGGCGCAGGGCAACGTCCTGGATAGCTGCCACCGGATGGGCCATGGGCTCCAGACCGGTTGTATCCACGGCGCGCATGGCCTCCACGATGCCAAAAAAATCGTTCATCTGGCTAAGGATGCGCTCACCCTCGGCAGGCGCCAGCTCCAGCCGGGCCAGATTGGCGATGCGCGCGATATCGGAAGATGTCAGTGACATAGAGCAAAAAGAGTTGAAACCAATGGTAAATCGGGCCGAACGGGCCAATGCGATCCCGGTTATTCACAGGGTATCGGTTATTATCCTAGCTTTGGCGCAAGCTAGGCAGAACCTCCTTTCTTGACGCCAAACTTACAACTTTTGCAACGATAGAACATGGCGATGGACCGCCGAAGCGCAGTCCATGCCTGAGAGGATTTTTGATGTTTGGAGCTTTCCGTCGGTATTTTTCAACCGATCTGGCGATTGACCTGGGTACTGCCAACACCCTGATTTTTGTGCGCGACAAGGGCATCGTCCTCGATGAGCCATCTGTTGTGGCCATTCGGCACGAAGGCGGCCCCCAGGGCAAGAAGACGATTCAGGCGGTGGGCAAGGAAGCCAAGGCCATGCTCGGCAAAGTGCCAGGCAATATCGAAGCCATCCGCCCCATGAAGGACGGTGTGATTGCCGACTTCACAGTGACCGAGCAGATGCTCAAGCAGTTCATCAAGATGGTCCATCCCCGTGGCATCCTGAAGCCCTCCCCCCGCATCATCATCTGCGTGCCTTGCGGCTCCACCCAGGTGGAGCGCCGTGCCATTCGCGAATCTGCATTGGGCGCCGGTGCCAGTGATGTGTACCTGATCGAAGAACCCATGGCCGCAGCCATCGGTGCCGGCCTGCCTGTGGCGGAAGCCAGTGGCTCCATGGTGGTGGATATTGGTGGCGGTACCACCGAAGTGGGTGTTATCTCCCTGGGCGGCATGGTCTACAAAGGCAGTGTGCGCGTCGGTGGCGACAAGTTCGACGAAGCCATCATCAACTACATCCGCCGCAACTACGGCATGCTGATTGGCGAGCCCACGGCAGAAGCCATCAAGAAGCAGATCGGTTCCGCATTCCCCGGCTCTGAAGTCAAGGAAATGGAAGTGCGCGGACGCAACCTGTCTGAAGGCGTGCCACGCAGCTTCACTATCTCCAGCAACGAAATTCTGGAGGCGTTGACCGACCCGCTGAACAACATCGTGTCCGCAGTCAAAAACGCGCTGGAGCAAACCCCACCTGAACTGGGTGCTGACATTGCCGACCGCGGCATGATGCTCACCGGTGGCGGTGCACTGTTGCGTGATCTGGACCGCCTGCTGGCCGAAGAAACCGGTCTGCCGGTGCTGGTGGCAGAAGACCCGCTGACCTGCGTGGTGCGTGGTTGCGGTATTGCGCTGGAGCAGATGGAGCGACTGGGTTCCATTTTCACCAGCGAATAAAGCCGGTACAGCGATGCCCGTACCATGCCATTAGGTACGCTGGACAGAGATCCTCCCCCTTTCTTTCGCCAGGGTCCTTCGGCCCTGTCCAAGCTGGCTGTATTCAGCGCGCTGGCCTTCTTCCTCATGGTGGCCGACGCGCGATTCAAGGTGATGCAGCCTTTGCGTGTCGGGCTGGCAGCTGTGCTGTACCCGGTGCAGTGGTTGGCGATGCAACCCATTGCGCTGGTGCAGGGCGGTGGCCAGTATTTCTCGTCCCTGCGATCCGCCCAGACAGACAAAGACCTGGCGCTCAAGAAACTGGGCCTGCAGGCACAGCGCGCCAACCAGGTGGAGCAGCTGGCACTGGAGAACCAGCGCCTGCGCAAGCTCCTGGGGCTGCGTGACCGGCTGCAATCCGGCGGCATGGCTGCGCAGGTGCTGTATGACGCGGCCGACCCTTACACACGCAAGGTGGTGATTGACCGCGGCATGACCGACAAGGTGAATCTGGGCTCCCCTGTGGTGGATGAGCAGGGCGTGATTGGCCAGGTGACCCGCGTTTACCCGCTGGTGAGCGAGGTCACCCTGCTGACAGACCGGGACCATGCCATTCCTGTGCTTAACACCCGCACGGGTGCACGTGGCGTGGCATTTGGCGATACATCCACCCATGCCGATGCCATGGAGTTGCGGTTCATGGCGGCCAATGCCGATGTGACCGTGGGCGATCTGCTGACCACTAGTGGTGTGGATGGTGTGTATCCCCCCGGCCTGCCTGTGGCGCGGATCGAAAAAGTGGAGCGTCGCGTGGATGCCGTTTTTGCACGCATTTATTGTGTCCCGCTGGGGCTGGTCGCCGGAGCGAGCCACGTCATGGTGCTGGAGCCCGTGACCGCACAAATTGCAGCCCGGCCAGTGCCTGAACCCGTCGTACCGGCCAGCAAAAAGGGGGCTGTCAAATGAACGCCAGGCACAACACGACGGGGGTGTCGACATGATCATGCGCCCGGGACAGC